>Ga0233439_10002852_pt1 | contig 18808 bp, 17 predicted proteins | sample SI_123_September_6_FD_182713 | JGI IMG/M metagenome (GOLD analysis project Ga0233439, IMG submission 182713) | Seawater microbial communities from Saanich Inlet, British Columbia, Canada - SI_123_September2016_100_MG | ecosystem: Environmental > Aquatic > Marine > Inlet | place: Canada: British... | reverse complement strand
CTCCACGCGGTGCCAATGCCAGCGCACTACTTTACAGCCTTGTGCAAACAGCGGTAGCCAATAACCTGGAGCCTTTTGATTACCTAAAGTATTTACTCACTGAACTACCCAAGCTTGGCAGGCATTACGAGCCAGAGGCATTGGATCAGTTTCTACCCTGGAACTTGATTGGAAAAATTAAGCCTTTAAAGTAAGTGGCGTAACTTGTCCAGGTGGGAAGAATCGACGCTTACGTTTTCTCAAACATGTTGGTTTGGTGAATTAAACCTCACCTTACTTTTTTTTGCATTCAGTTAATAAGCTAATTATTATGATCGATTTAATAATACATTGACTTTGTAACTTAAAGCTGCTAAGTTTCTAAAAAAGAGATATCTAGTATCAGTATAACGACTAATAGAGGGCATTGCGGTCTCTCAGAGTTGCCGAAATGGATATCGAGGTTCATTATTAGAAACGACTCGCAAGACAAGCGTTCACGTCAAAGTCTTTTCAAGGTTCATAGGAGAATACTATGGAAGATAAACTTTATTTTAGCCGCGATGCAAAACTTTACATCCAACTAACTAGCAAAGCTGGAGCCTACCAAGGTTTTTGGGAAGTACCAGTACTAGACGGATTTAGTTTCTCACAGGCTACTAACCAAACAGAAATCGGCGTATCAGAAATAGAAAGCACCGGCACTATTAGTAGACGCGGTCGGCGTCTATTTACCGACTCCTTGGCTCCGGCTGAATGGTCTTTCAGGACATACATTCGTCCCACTATTAAGAACACCAGTGAGCACCATCTTGTAGATGAAGTTCTCTGGGCTGCTATGACCGGCGGAGATTTACACGCAGAAACTGCGTCTAGTGAGAATGGAGACTTTATTCGAAACGCGTCGGATCGGGCCGTCACTGGCGGTCTGGTTTTAGACGTAGCAGAGGCAACATCTCTTAAACGCTCAGGCGACGGCGGTCTTCTTTCTTTTGCAGAATTAAACAGAATAAGTCTTCCTGAAATTACGCTATATTTTGTATTTGAAACAGCACAGTTAAAGCCTATGGTATATAGACTAAGTAAAGCCGCAGTAAATGAATGCTCTATTGAGTTCGATATTGATGGAATCGCTATCGCTAATTGGTCTGGGTTTGCAAAAGAAGTAGAAGATCTGCAATCAAAAGGAGAGGTGGTAGTATCCGCTTTAGAGCCAGTTACATCTTATGATGCTTGGCTAGAGTCCGACCAAGACAACCGTCTACACGTCTTAAATGCTGGTGCGTGGAAAGCTGCAGTATATAATACTGGAATATCCTCTACGAGCAACTTTTTTCGACATCGAGTAACTCAGCTAGAGGTTAAAGGTAGAAACACAGATATTTTGAAAGGAAACACATATACAATAAGTAGTATATCGGGAACGACTATTGCTACGGGCACAGACTTACATGGGTTAAAAGTAGGAGACACTGTAACCATTAGTGGTGTTGCGGTCTTGCGTGTAAATTAGGTACTTCCGAAGACAGTAATGCTTTTACATGAAAAATAATTTCAGATTCTGCAAAAATCGCATCAGCTTTTTTTGTAATAATTACACCATATTGGCGAAAATCATCATCACTAAAACCACTTAATTATTTTAGCGCTTTTAGAGTGATTGAGTTGATACCCTTTCTAAAAACTATGCATGCACCAACGCCAGGGTCTTTGGTTTATGCAACGCCTCAGACAGTGATCTTGTTAAGAATCATAAATCAAAGACCCAAACATCCCTCTGGAATTTTGAAGTTTTATTTAAGAATTAGTCAATATATTTGACGTAATTCTCTCCCTCTCTACTACGGTAGATTTCAAGAGAGTTGTCGCCTAAAGTTAAAAATTATGCCACCAATTTCTTCTGTTTCTCAGGATTAAGCAATACCTCATCTACTTTATCCCAATTTCTTATCTCACCACTCCAACGTTCGGGGTGTCGTAATTTTGCTTGTTGATATACGCATTTTCGCTGAGACAGTATTTCTTGGTCTTCTCCATTATGTCGCTGCTCAGGTGTAACAAATTTAATGGCACTATGTAAATGCTCATGATTGTACCAGTGGACAAAATATTGAACCCAGGTACGTGCCGTTGATAAGTTTTCAAATGCTTTTTCTGGATATTCGGAGCGGTATTTCAACGTGCGAAAAAGTGACTCAGAATAAGGGTTGTCATTACTGACAGAGGGGCGACTAAAGGTCGGCATCACACCAAGTTCCTGTAACGTTGCCAGCATAGTGGCACCTTTCATCGGACTGCCATTATCGGAATGTAACGTTACTTAGTCTGGCTTAACGCCTTCTCGTTGACAAATATCGGTCATTAAATCAGCGGCTAATGCACTCGATCCCATTTCATAAACTTGCCAACCAACAATCTTTCGACTGTCAATATCCATGACCATATACAGATAAAAAAACAGCCCTAATACTTGTGTCGGTAAATAAGTAATATCCCAGCTGTAAATCTGATTCGGTGCCGTAGCCTTTAATGCTTGTGGTTTATTGACGGACTTCACTGGCTTGGATTTTAACCGATGTTGTAGCTGTTTCTCTGATTTCAAAATACGATAGAAGGTTGACTCTGAAGCGATATACTCTCCCTTATCGGCAAGTAACGGCACGATTTTACTGGGAGACAAGTCAGCATATTCAGGCTTGTTAGCCACCCTAATAACATGCTGATATTCCAATTCAGTCAGCTTATTATTGGCGTGATGACGGGGATCTAAACGACCATCTTGCTGATGACCTGGTTTTACCCAACGTTGAAATGTTTTTGCACTAATACCCATGGCATCACAGGCAGTTGATTGTCGCGCACCAGTGTTTCTGGCTTTGGTCACCAAATTCATTATCTTGATGCGTTCATGGCTCATTGTAAGTTGTCCTCGTCGTTGCCCCAGATCGCATTGACTTTTTTTTGGAGAACGATGATTGCCGCTGTTTCGGCGAGTGCTTTATCTTTACGATTAATTTCTTTTTTTAACGCCTTAATATTCTTACGTAATACCTTATTATCTGACCTTATATTGGCCTTTTCAGTGATGGGCGATCGATCAATAAAATCTTGTTTCCATTGCTTTATATGGTGAGCAAAAATACCTTTTTCACGGCATAATTCATTGATTTTTTCATCATCAAGTGCCGCACAGCTAATCACCATATTTAATCGATCTTCTGCATGCCAATCTTGGGGTCTTTTTGATTTTGTCATACGTGTTACTTCTGTATTTTGTGTCGGCTCAAGTTGCTGTTTTTGGGCAAGTCCAATCCACTTTCCTAATGTTGACTGACCAATTCCAAGGTCATCAGCAATCTCTTTTAATGATACATCACCGGCTCGTTCAAGCGCTTTCTCAACGGCCTGTATTTTAAATGATTGAGTAAATCTTGCTCTCATTTTATTTTCCTCTAATTAATTTTAGAGGGTCGAGTAGCCCGAAGGAACTTCCCCTCAGGCTCTCACAGAACCGTACGTGAACCTCTCGGTTCATACGGCTCTTCCTATCCAATCGTTTTAAGATATACAAATTCCCAGTGCACAAATAGTGCAGGATTTGCGGATAGAACTTCGCGTAATAACTCACCCAGCCACGTACAACGGGATTTAGTTTCTTCGCTAAATCATAGATCGTTAGCCGAGTCGCTTGGTTGATATTCATACTACGCAAGGTCTTAAACATTCGCTTTAATGCCAGTCTACTCACCGCAGGATTAAAGCCAGAAAATAGTTTGCCGACCTTATCTTGAACAGTCCGAGCTTGAAAGGTGAAGCCAAGTAAATCGAACCGAGTGTGGGTATGAAACCCTCGTCGTTTGCGATCTTTGCAATACACAATCTTGGTTTTCACTGGATGCAGGTCAAGATGACACGCAGTCATACGCTCCTTCAATGAATTAAGTAGTTGCTCCGTTTGTATCTTTGTCCGGCAATGGCAAACAATATCATCTGCATAGCGTTCAAACGGTACATTTGGAAACTGCTTACTTATCCACATATCAAAAGCATAGTGCAGAAAAAGATTCGCCAACAAGGGTGAAATAACACCACCTTGGGGCGTGCCCTTTGTCGACACTTCTATCTTTCCCTCTTCAGTTTGAACCGGTGCTTCCAACCATCTGCGAATGTAAAGACGTAACCAAGGCTCATCAACGTGTTTATTCACTGCTTTCATCATCAGATCATGATCTATCGTGTCGAAGAAAGCCTTCATATCGATATCCAACACCCAATCGTATCGCCAACAATGTTGCTTTGCTTGCGCGACTGCTTGATGCGCAGAGCGAGCTGGACGATAGCCATATGAAGAAGAGTGAAACACACGTTCAAGCCGAGGCTCAACAAGCATTTTCACCGCCATTTGGTGCCACCCTGTCACCTACCGTTGGAATACCTAAAGGACGAAGATTACCGTCTGCTTTTGGTATCATGACTTGGCGAACAGCTTGTGGGAAGTAACTTCCCGAGCACATACGGTTCCATATTTTGTATAAATTTGCCCCAAGATTTTCTTTGAATACAGCAATGGTTTTGCCATCAACGCCAGCCGCTCCTTTATTTGCTGCTACACGTTTCCATGCTGCCCAAATTAAACCTTTGGGTATGTCAAACGATTTTGCTGATACCTGCGGCTCATCCTGTTGCATAACAGTTGACCTCAAATATTAGCTGGATTGGGCCATGCCTTCGCTCCAAGCTCATTACAAACTCTTCATTACTACTACACATGACTCCGTCCCTGTACGTTGCATTGGTACTCTATTCCTTTCAGGATCTCTGATTGGAAATCTCCCTTAACATCAACATGACAGGTTCCCCTGTTCCATACCTGTGCCTGAATAAGCTTCACGCCACCTCTATGCCGGATACCGCCTAGCCAACGTTTAGGTTGCCGCCAGACTTGTCCCAGAGTATTGTCGAGGCTCTGGTTTTGATATCGGGTGCAATTATCGACACTTCTTCGATGGTTCACTTTCGTTCGTCTCTCTTATTCGTACCTGATGAGATTAATCTCACCGTTTCCACTGACGCTCACCACAAACGCTCTTTACGAATGCAGCTCAGGGCGGTTTGAACACACAGCCTAACCAGCGTGTTCGAGGGGCCTACCCTCATCACAAGTACAGCATGGCGTTTCCCATCCTAGGAGCCCGCCTTCAGGGCACACCGACAACTATCCTGACACAGGGGGCTATTTAGACAATCAGGTACATTTTGAATCAAGAAATTTAACTTTATCAGTAGAAGAAATTTATCATTGTGTGCAAAACGAAGAAATTCTGGATTATTACAAAAATAAAGTATTAGCAATGACTTGTTATCTCATCGACCACACCCCACTTTAGTAAAAATATAGCTATTTTGTAAATCCTCTATCCACATAAGAGCCATTGCCCATTACCCTGCAATCGCTTAAAATTAGCGCTTATCTACATTACATAATACACACCATGAAAAAAATTATATTCCTTATTTTCGGTAGTTTATTTCTACAAGCATGCTCCGATGATAACAAGACAGATAACACGACTAGTCACCCGGCAGCCACTAAAAGCATCAAAGAAGCTCCACAGAAGAAGGCACCCAAATCAGAGCCTGCAGAAAGCAAATGGAATGGCACTAGCCTTTCTGATGCCACGATAAAAAAAGTACAGCGAGACAAATATAACTATACTCAATGTGTCTACACAGAAGCGCAGAAAAAAGGTTATCAAAAAATCGACTCTCGCATCGCGACCGATGCCGTAATCAAGCAATGCGAGCCAGAATTAGCAATCATTCGCGCAACTTTTATTAACGATGGTGTCCCCGAAATAATTGCAGATCGTTACCTAAAAAAAACACGCGTTCATATGATCCGCAAAATCTTGCAGTCATTAATGTTTGCCGAAGCTGCACGTAATGCCGGGGCCACTCAATAAGCTATTCATAACAATCACACGCCTTATTCCGCCTGGACAGATAAAATTTAAGTAAAAACTGACTTTAGCACACGACAAACATAGCTTCAGGCTAATTTTATTACACATTTAAATACTTATGAACACAAGCCAATATAAAATTAATTTAGAACTTTTCCCAACTACATTTGATGCTATCCATGCCTACCTTGCAGCAACAGTATTTGGCCTAGCACTAACCGTTATTATCCTGTTATTTGCCATGCTAATTGTTTTAATGCAACGAAGTAAATCGGGTCCGCAAGTAGATACTGCCAATAAAGAACAGTTAATTTCTGCTCAGATCCCTAAACTTCAACCCGAAGTAAAAGTGGTCGAAAAAATTGTTGAAGTTGAAAAAATCGTAGAAGTTGAGAAAATTGTCGAATTACCCGCACCTAAACCTATTGTTTTAAAAGAATCTACCCCTGATGCGGCGTTACAACTAATAAGCTTATTGCAAAAAGAAGCGCGCTTTATTGATTTTATTAAAGAAGATGTTAATGCCTATAGCGATGCTGATATAGGTGCTGCGGCTCGAGTCGTACATACCGGCTGTAATAAAGTAATCAAAGAGCATTTCAGTTTAGCAACCGTACGTAATGAAGAAGAAGGTAGCAGAATCACTTTAACCGAAGGTTTTAATGCTGCTGAAGTTCGCTTAACTGGCAATATTGTAGGTAAAGCACCTTTTACTGGCACATTGGTTCATAAAGGCTGGCAAGTAACTGAAATCAAGCTACCAAAACTGACAGAAGGCCATAATGCTAAAATTATCGTTGCTGCGGAGGTGGAGTTATGAGTGATGAAAACAAACATAATGAGCACGATAGCGATGAGCCTGAGCATAATCCAACAGATCAGCAGGCAATAAATAACAAACATTATTCTATTGGTATAGATTTAGGTACAACACATTGCGTACTTTCCTATGCGGATATTACAGATCCTGATGCGGATGAAATCACCCAGGAAGTGCTGCAAATCCCTCAGCTTACTGCTCCCGGTGTTATTGAAGACAAAGCACAACTTCCCTCTTTTTTATATCAGGCTCATGAGGCTGAAATTAATGATGGTGAAACAGCTCTTCCCTGGACCGCTAAACCCGATTACCTAGTTGGTGAAATTGCCCGTAATTTAGGTACTAAAACGCCTATTCGCCTGGTTTCCAGTGCGAAAAGCTGGCTTTGTCATACGGGTGTGGATTGTAAATCTGCGATATTACCCAATGAAGCTCCTGAGGAGATCGAACGGGTTTCACCTTTCCAGGCCAGCTCAGCTTATTTAGAGCACCTGTGCTCTGCGTGGAATAAGCAACACCCAGAAGCACCTATCCAGGATCAGGAAATCACTCTAACTGTACCTGCTTCCTTTGATCCGGCGGCACGCAAATTAACGGCAGAGGCGGCACAAAAAGCGGGCTTAAACAATGCTATTTTACTAGAAGAGCCACAAGCTGCACTATATAGCTGGATCGAGAAAAGTGAAGGCGACTGGCGCAATCATGCCAACGTCGGCGATATTATTTTAGTGATTGATATCGGTGGTGGCACGACCGATTTATCTCTGATTGCCGTCACCGAAGAAGATGGAACGCTAGGCTTAACCCGTATTGCCGTGGGCGATCATATCTTATTAGGTGGTGATAATATGGACCTGGCTTTAGCCTACACGCTAAAAGCCAAACTGGAACAAGAGGGTGGTAAGCGCCTTGAAGGCTGGCAAATCCAGGCATTAACCCATGCCTGCCGCGCCGCTAAAGAGAGTATTCTGAGTAATGATGAAGCGGACAATATTCCTATCGTTGTGCCGAATCGTGGATCATCTTTAATAGGCGGGACGCTACGTACAGAACTGAATCGTGATGAAGTCAATACGGTATTACTACAAGGCTTCCTACCTGAAGTCGCGAGTAATGAACAGCCTGTCAGCCGTGCTCGAACTGGTTTACGCACAGCCGGGTTGCCCTATGCACAAGATGCTGCTATCACACGCCATTTAGCCAGCTTTTTAACCCGTCAACTGAATGCAATTGATGAGTTTAATGATATTAGCCTGCCTGAAAATGCAAGCTTTATACACCCGACTGCCGTACTATTTAACGGCGGCGTTTTAAAAGCCCCCCGTTTTGCTGATCGATTGATGAATGTCATTAATTCATGGCTAAGCGCTGAACAGGCACCCGACGCACGACTATTAACCGGACTTGACCTAGACCTGGCCGTGGCACGTGGGGCTTCTTATTATGGTTATGTGCGCAAAGGTAAAGGCGTACGTATCAAAGGTGGCACTGCTGCTTCTTATTATGTCGGCGTTGAAAGCGCAATGCCTGCTGTCCCAGGCATGTCTCCCGAGATTCAAGCCCTATGCATTGCTCCCTTCGGCATGGAAGAAGCTACAGAAGTCGAATTACCCAATGATGAGTTTGGCGTGATTGTAGGTGAACCGGTACGCTTCCGCTTTTTTGGCTCTAAAACTCGCAGAGAAGACAAAGTAGGCACCCGTCTTGATTATTGGTCATCCGATGAATTAGAGGAGCTGGATGAAATAGAAATTACCTTGCCTGAAGAAAATCGTAAGGCAGGTGAAGTAATTCCGGTGCATCTTTCTGTCGCCGTCACTGAAATTGGGACTTTAGCATTACAGGCAATTTCCAATCAGGATGATAACCGCTGGAAGATTGAATTTGATGTGCGTTCTGGTGAAGAGTAAATTACCCAACAGGTCAGTAATTTATGCGCACCTCAACTGATTTAAACACATACCGTAATCAAATTAAGACCATTATTACTACACATCATGCTAAAAATGCAAGAGTTTATAGCTATGAGATTCGCGGCGAAGATACAGACAACAGCTACTCATTGAACTGACAGAGAAAACGTCCCTAATGGATATAGCTGCAATTCGTCATGAGCTAAAAATTGTACTCGGTATTGATAATGTAACTCCTAATGTTTTACCTGAATCCTTTCGAAAGCAAGTATTAAATGATTCAATTATCGTATGACTAAGGAGTGTGGATTTAATAATATGCGGAAGTTTGACGTAGAACTTTTGTTCGTTTTAAAGGCGCAGCAATAGGTACATAGCAAGCTACACAACTCGCAGAAAACGGGCAAAAATGTCAAATCAAGATCTGGAGGTTATTAAACCCTTGCTCCTGAGGATAAGCAAAGACTGTTTGATTTTCTTCAACATATCTTAGAGGCAATTAAGTGCATACAACCTTATATTGAAGATACAGATGAAGTTACCTTTTTGGAAAATGAACTGCTCCAAGATGCGCTATTAGAAACCTAGGAATTACTGGTGAAGCCAGTCGTGAGGGAGAAACTACACTATCGTGAACAATAAATCAGCTTCATACCATATCGGCATAGACCTCGGTACCACACATACTGTTGTAGCCTATGCCAGAACCGGGCAGAAAAACGCAGCTATTCAGATTTTTGAAATACAACAGCTGGTTGCTCCCGGTGAAGTCGCGACCCAGAATTTATTACCCTCGGTACGTTATCACCCTGCAGAAGGAGAGTTGTCTGATGCTGATTTTGTATACTCACCAGCGGATGAAAAAGTCGTTATTGGTGCCGCTGCCCGCTTTTTAAGCGCTAAAACCCAGGGGCGTTTTGTCAGTAGCGCCAAAAGCTGGTTATCTCATCCATCTATCGATCATACCGCTGCCATTTTACCTTGGGGTAGCACAGACGATGTACTTAAAGTCTCTCCACTGCAAGCCAGTGCCAGTTATTTAAAACATGTACGCCTGGTCTGGAATCATCAATTTCCAGACCAGTTATTCGAGCAGCAGAATATTGTCATCACCGTGCCTGCTTCATTCGATGAATCAGCGCGATCCTTAACGCTAGAGGCGGCAAAAATAGCAGGTCTGCATCATATCCGCCTGCTCGAAGAGCCACAAGCAGTGTGCTATGACTGGTTACGCCGGCATAGCAGCAACCTCAAAGATACCCTGAATAATATCAAGCTCTTACTAGTCTGTGATGTCGGAGGAGGTACCACAGACTTAACCCTGATTAAAATAGATCACAGTGCGCATGAGCCGCAACTATCACGTATCGGCGTCGGCGATCATCTTATGCTCGGCGGTGATAATATCGACCTGGCTCTAGCGCACTTGGCAGAATCACGTTTAAGTAGCGACCATAAAAAACTGTCCGCCGCTGACCTGTCCCATTTACTGGAACAATGTCGTATTGCCAAAGAACGCCTGTTAGCTGACGATGCGCCGGAACTGTACAATGTCACATTATTAGGTGGCGGTGCTAAATTAATCGGAGGCTCGCGTTCGGTCAGTTTACTCAGAGATGAAGTACAGAAAATCGCTTTAGATGGTTTTTTTCCACTATCCAGTCTGACAGACCTACCCGATAAAAAGCGCAGTGGCGTCGTTGAATTCGGCCTGCCCTACACTTCAGAACCGGCTATAAGCAAGCATATTGCCGCCTTTTTAAATACCCACAAACAAGCGGCACAAAATGCCTTAGCTAATGGAACTATGGTACCCGATGCGCTGCTGCTCAATGGCGGTGTGTTTCGTAGTAAGCCGATTACCCAGCGTACCATTGACTTAATTAGCTCCTGGCGTGAAACGCCAGCTACCTTACTCGATAACCTACACCCTGAACTATCAGTTGCCTACGGTGCAGTCAGCTATGGTATTGCCCGCGAACATAAAAAAATAAAAATTGGCGGTGGAGCATCGCGCAGTTACTTTCTGTTAATTGGCGAAGATAAAAACCAGCAAGGTGTGTGCATCTTGCCCCGTGGCTGTGAAGAAGGCAATGAAATAATTTTAAAAGACCGGCAATTCTCGCTACGCCTGGGTCAGCCAGTTAGCTTTCATTTAGTTTCATTAACCGGCGGCAATGAATATAAACCAGGAGATATGACGTCGATCAGCGATGACTTTCATCCTCTGCCCCCCTTAGCCGTCGCATTTGATCAGCAGGCCAATCAAGCAAGTGTAGAAGTCACTGTACAATTATCGGTTAGCTTATCTGAAGTGGGTACTTTACAAATTCAATGTGTCTCGGTGGAAAAACCACTGCAACGCTGGGATGTGCAGTTTCAAATCAGAAAAACTCAGTCGTTTGCTATTGCTAAAGAATTACCCACAAATTTTAACCAGGCTGTCGCACAGATCGAAGCTATTTTTGGCTCCAAATCTAAGGACATTAACCCAAAAGCAGTTAAAAGTTTGCGTGCGGATCTGGAGAAACTATTAGGTTTGCGTAGCGACTGGTCTAGCCATTTATTACGAGAGTTGTTTACCGTACTACTCGAAGTAAGCAAAAACCATCGCCGGTCGGCCAATCACGAGCGCGTCTGGCTGAGCTTAATTGGTTATTGTTTACGCCCGGGGTTTGGTTATCAACTGGATAACTGGCGGGTCGAACAACTGTGGAAAGTCTATAGCAATAAAATTCAGTTTGTGAATGAAACCCAGAACTGGAGTGAATGGTGGACTTTATGGCGACGCATTTCCGGCGGTCTGGATACTGAGGCGCAAGAACTTGTTTTCAACGACCTGGCTAAATACTTGAACCCGGCTTCGGCACGTCAGGGAAATACCGCAAAACAAAGTAAACAGCGAGGCTATGATGACATGGTCCGCCTTGCAGCTGTTTTAGAGCGCTTACCGATAGCACAGAAAACACAACTCGGTGAATGGTTATTAAAACGCTTGCAAAAAGCCAGTGAACCCACACAAACCTGGTGGGCTGTGGGACGAGTGGGGTCTCGTGTGCCTTTTCATGCGAGTACGCATTTTGTCGTTCCAAGTGAAACAGCATCAATCTGGGTACAACAAATTCTTACGGTAGACTGGAAAAAAACGCCCCAGGCAGGCTTTGCTGCGACATTGATTACCCGTATGAGTGGTGATAGAGCAAGAGATATAGACTCTGAACTTCGCGCAAAAGTAATTGAAAAACTAAAAACAAGCAAAGCACCCAGCTCCTGGCTAGAAATGCTTGAAACAGTTAAACAACTGGATGCCAGTGAAGAAAAACAGATATTTGGTGAATCATTACCCCCCGGATTAACACTATTAACAAAGAATAAGATTTAAATCGAGGTAAATCTTACCTAACTTAATCAGAGAAAAATACATCACTATCCGTTCCTTAGCTAATTACAAAGTTAGTGCCCGCTTATAAAGCCAACAAAGTGCTGTGCAAACAGATGATATTTGGAGGAGATAGACGGCATTGGTAAATTAACTGTGTTAGCAAAGCAAAAAAAACATAGCAGCCATTACCATATTAAATTTAAATTACTGCCAAGGATTATGTAGGGGATGATTCACACTTCATTATTAGTAAGTAATCTGAAAATGCATTTAAATGCTGTAACTGTTTGCTATAAGGCAATAAAAAACGCAACTTATATAAATTACATTTGGCAGTTTGCAATTTCCTTTGTGCCAGTAAATCCAGAATTTCACCGCATTGCTGCTGAATAATAAAATCACGGAAAATTTGTGCCAAGCCGGTTTTGTGTAGGCTTAAGGAAATAGCGTTTGCAGTAATGCATTGTTCAATATCAGCGCTTAAATAATATTCGACTGCTTTAATATACCACTGCTGCGCCGCCTGTTCAGAGCCAATCAGTGCTGTCAGGTCGGCTCTGCAGCGGGAACAGATCAGCCGCTCTATTAAGCGGGCATTACAAGCGGGGCAACGTTGCATCAGGATTCGAGATAATAAATAATATCCTGCAGCTCTACAATCGGAGCATCCAGTCCTTGAATATCTTTAGCGGCTATGCAATTGCTAATAGTCTCTATCAAATCAACCATATCTTCCTGATCTTCTCTAGTGACTTGTTCGAACAACCCTTCAGCTTTGGTAATTAACTCACGTGCAGTGGTAATTTCCGCTGCCACAGGCAGCTCCTTTTCGGCTAACGACTCATGTTCAATTACACGTGGATCCATGTGGCCTAATAAAGAGTTAATACGTTGCTGCGCAGATTCTAATGATGAACCTTCAAACTGGGATAAGGCATTTTTTATTGTAATGGATTTTTCCATGCCCGTGTCTTTTTCCTGTGCTGAAACTTGTAAAATACCATTGAGATCTAGTCCCAGAGTCAGTGTAATTACATTTCCTGAGGCAACGTCAAGTAAGCCTTCGACACGGAACTCACCTATTTTGACATTATTCAATGCATCCGGGTCTTCACCCTGATACACCGTTATTTCAACCGCATCTTGACCATCATAACTAGTGGCAAACGCATCGGATTTGCGATTAGGCAGAACAGTATTTTTATGAATGATAGGCACGAACATAAAAGGATATGGCACACCATCCAGGCTACCAATAGCACTGGTTCCATAAGTATAAGGGGTCACATCAACCAGTACAGCATTCACTTCCTGCCCGGCGATCATGGCCGCCTGAATAGCCGCACCCATAGTGACACATAAATCCGCATCGACTTCACTATGCGGCTCAAAGCCAAATTCATTCAGCAAACGTTCGCGTATACAAGGTGTGCGCGTAGAGCCACCAACCAGAATAATTTCATCGATATCACTGGTCGTAAACATTGCTCCTTTGAGAGTGATATGAACTGCATCCAGAGTAGCATTAATATAATCATCAATCATCTCCTCATAAGCCATTCTAGAAAGTTCATGTGACAAGTGTATGGCTACCCCTTCATGCTCCAGTAAATACTCCTCTTCAATCTGCGCATAGGGCGCTTCGGAAAGTAGCAGTTTTGCCTGCTCAGCTGCCCGGGTAATACGTGCCATGGCTTTACTATGTTGCCGCACATCGACTTGATAGGTGTCTTGTATATGCTCCAGCAAATACAAGACAATTTGCTGATCAAAATCATCACCACCCAGTTGATTATCACCATGACTAGACAGCACCTCAACTACACCCGACTCGATATTAACAACTGAGACATCAAAGGTACCACCACCCAGATCATAAACCAGCACATGTCGAGATTCAGCTTGCCTGGCATCATAGGCCAGTGCTGCCGCAGTCGGCTCGTTGATCATGCGTACAACCTCTAAACCAGCAATTTCTCCGGCCTCGCGGGTAGCCTGACGTTGTGCATCGGAAAAATAAGCGGGGACGGTAATGACCGCTTTACTGACTGATTGTCCTAAATAATTTTCTGCAAGCCCTTTCAGGCGCTTTAAAATAATCGCGGAAATTTCTTGTGGCGTATAGTCCTGCCCGGCTAATTCTATCTGTGTATCCTGCCCCATTAAGCGTTTGATCGATTTAATGGTTCTTTCCGGATAGACCAGATACTGATTGCGCGCGGTTTCACCGATGATAATCTGGCCATTATCATCCACACCGACAAAAGACGGTAACATTTTTTTTTCGCCATCAGCGATCACTATCACTTGACCGTTTTCAACGACAGCCACTTCTGAGTTCGTCGTCCCTAAATCTATGCCTATAATAATGTCGCTCATATTATTCATGCTTAATTTTATTCACTTTTACTTCTGCTAAACGCAGCACCTGACCTTGATATAAAAAACCTTTGCGCAATTCTTCTAGTACCATACCATTGACAAGCTTAGGGTCTTCTCCAGTTGCAACGGCAGTCATGGTTTCAGGGTCTAGTAACTGATCAATGCAGTCGACAGTGCTGACTTGATAGCGTTGTAATAATTGCTCAAAGCGCCTAGTGGTCATTTCCTGTCCTTGTCGAAAGCGTTCGATAAAGCGTACATCCTTTTGCCTGGAATGCTTAAACAAGGCATTGACCGGTCGATAATTTCGTAATACTTCAACACCGATATGCAGACGGTCATACAGATCGACCATTTCCAACAACATCGTGCGCATTATATCTGTTTGCTGTTGTTTAAAGCGCTCTGCACTTGTAGCCAGTTCATTCGCTAAGACTTTATTATCTTCTTGTACTGTGTCGAGAGCTGAACCAAGAGTATCCAGGGTATTTTTAAACTGTCTGGATTCTACTTTAACTTCAGTTTTTAGTCCGGTTAATTCTGCTAGCAAAGTATGCAGGTCTGGTTGCTCCACTGAGGCAAGTACCTCAGGATGACTCTGTGCTAGATATTTCTGGAAATCTTCTAGTAGTTCAGTTTTTTGTGCTTCTGTCGTCATGTGTTATCAGGGCTGTAAAATGCTTTCAAAAGACTGTTATCATCAATATCGAGTGCTAATAATTTGCTTAAAAATTCAGCGTTGACTGTACCCGTCTGCTCAGTCTTTAATGCTCTTTCTAACACCGCATTGAAATTAACTGTAGGCAGAGTAAATAAGTCGTAACTGACTCTACTTTTATGGTCTTTAATCGACGAGTACGCGCCATGAATTATTTGAAATTGCTGCTGATTACGATCGGGAGGATTATTCTTGACTTGCTGTAAATAAGCCTGTTTTATTTCATCATCACGGGCATCAGTTTCTACGCCCAGGATTTCGTATGGTGTTTGCATGATTGCGGATTAAAAAGGAAATGAAGTGGAGTTATTGTTTGCTGAAATACCAAAAACGTCAATAACATCATAAATATCCGTATCAATATCTATCAATAATTCATCAGCCGCCCTTAGCAGTATTAACGCAGAAAAAATCTCTGGGTTTTCCATCATGGCAAGGAATAAAGATTTTTCCTCTGCAACTGGCTGTGCTAATTCCTGAGTTAATTTTTCCGGTGTCAGTTTTTTCAATAATGATTCTGCCTTGCTATTAAGATCAATCATAACACGATCAGAGAGATGGCCGAATAGCTCTTCCAGAGGGTCACCGCCGATATCATCCCTTGCTTCAGTCATGCCACCCAATAGCCCTTTAAGAACCTCAAAAATTCGCTCGGGATGTACCTCGAAATAGCGACCCAGAAACTTGTCTATTAACATAGCCGTCGGGTAATCTTTATCTTCCCCAGCCTGTTTACTTGCATTTTCCAGGCGCTGAACTTCCCAAAAATCACAGTCTGCGGCCTCGCCATTGTTATCCGCATAGACTTGATAGTATATCCAGACTGGTTTTTTCCATTTCAATTGAGCGACTCGCGCACAATGGCGTAACAATTCAAAATATACAAAGCTATCTAGCACCTGACATAAGTTAAGCAGCAAATCCTCCGGGTAATCCTGATCGGAAAGTGATTTTTTTAATGGTGCTTTAATGTCATCCAGTGCCTTATATAAATATTCCCAGTTATCACTATCATTAGCGTACAACTTTAACTGCAGCATAAGTCTGGTCAACTCATGTGCTGTCAGTAAATACTCTTTTACTGCTGGTAATTCACGTAAAATAGTTGCTACAGATAGGCCGTTCAACAGGGATTCCATAATGGCCTGAAAATGACTATTAACGGGATCCGTATGCACACTAGCCAAAGCATTTATTATCTCTTGCAAACCCTGTTGCTTATCTGTATTGGCAAAACAAAGTAACGCACGCATTAACTGTGTTTGTTGGTCATAGGTTTTCCCAAGAGTTAGCTTTTCCGCCCGGTTAATTTCTTGTTCTACCAGACGGTAATTATTTTCACGCATCAGTCTTCGTACATGAGCTAAATAACTGGAAAATAATGTTTGTTTGGCAAAGGTATTGAGCGGATCAATCTTTAAAATTTTAGTCGCATACTGACTGGCTTTTTTATAGGTTTTTTTATTCGTCGCCGCTTTAACTGTCTGAGTCAATACCTCAACATCTTGCGGAAACTGCTCTAATGCCCTGTCCAGCCAATGCGTATATTCCTTGGCAGATGCTGCTTGCTGACTATAGTATTGAATAACCTGAAAATAGCTATGACGATCCTCGGGGGCATAGTCGAGACTTTCCTCTAGCAATTTAGTTCGTGCCAACCCTTCTGGCTCTCGAGTAGCCATATGACGCAGTATCAGTGCCGCTGGTAAATTATTATCAGCCTTATCAGCAGCTAAAATATTGAGACATTGCCTCCAGTAATAATCCGCATCATAAACATTATTACTCAGCTCGCAGCGTAGTGCCTTAACTCGATTGTCTTCAAATTCGCTAGGTTCACCAAAGTGCTTGATAAAATGTGTATTTCCAGCAGGATAATTAGCCAGTAATATCTGGCAAACAGACTGCGCTATTTCAGTACCAAGCAAATCCTGGTATTGAACCGCCAGATTAAATTGTACCTTGTCGGACAATTGATCATACTGACGGCTATAGTGTGCAATAAAATCCAGCTGCCTGTTATTCAGACCTTTGATTTCAGCGACTAAATGGCGCTGCTGATGGCTCAGTTGTAGCAATTCATTTGCAAGCTCTGCACCTTGTTTAGTGCAGGCAAGCAATATTTGTGCAGTCTGCGTATAGGGCGATACAGAAGGGATTTTAGTTAAAAGTTCCTGAGCTTGATTAGGCTCGTCGGACATAGCAACGATACCGTTACACAAGATACGAAAATCTCTAAAGGCAGAGCGGTAGGGTAATTGCTTTAAGGTCTGATTAAATTTTTCAGTATTATTATTCTGCAAAGCTAATACTGCAGTTTTGACAATCTTAAAATGGGCAATCAACACTGAATCTTGCGCCAAAAGCTGCTCAAATTCCGGGTGCCTGGTCAGCATCAAAAAACCTAAAACAGTGGCTAATGCGGGGTATTGTTTATCCAGTTGCTGTGCCGAAAGAGATGCTAAGCTGGTCTGTATATTAACCGGGTTATTGCTTAGCACCACCCAGGTAATATATTGATCGTAAGCCTCATAAGGCGGCTGGGTAAACTGGGGGTGGTTCTCCCATAGCGCCAGCGCTTCCTTATACATGTCTTTTGCTGCAAAGCCTATGGCTCGCTGTACATAACAGTTCGCTAATGGCTCCCGGCATAGGTCAGCATCAGGTGTCTGTAATAATTTTTCATACAGTTTTATCGCTTCTTTGTATTTTCCCGACTTGTGCAATGCCTGGGCCTGTTCCGCCAGACCCGGAATAGATACTTGTTTCTTCATTTAAACTGAGATGATTTTATGTAAAATAGTTGTAATCTGCTATAGATTCTAATATACAATTTCTAGCGACGTGATGCATAATCCTAAAAACCGCAGTTGACCGCTATAAACACTGTAAGTACCTAAGTATTAAAATTAATCATCGTAAATACTTATCACCTGTTGGGTGGGCATACTCCGCTTCACGGTTTTATGAATAAATCTGAACACGAAATACTGCCTGACATATTTTGTATAAACCCCATTCTCAATTGCCGTTTCTAGGATAATCCAGCATCTTTATAACACAGCAACACGCATGGATTCAATATGGTTTTGGCGGGGATAGATTTAGCCTGGCAAAGTAACAAAAATCTGACAGCGATCGCCTGTGGAGATATTGCCCAGAATGTATTGAGCGTTACTTCTATATACCCTGCTGTTTATGGAATTGAATCTGTGCTCGCTGTTATTAATGCAATAGATGAGCTTAAGGGTATCGCCATCGATGCGTCCGCATGGTAACTTGCCGCGCCACTAATACGACTTTATATCCCAATACTGATAGCGTGTGCTTATCAGAACAGTTGTTAAAGCCGAGTTTTAAGCATCTAGATAGTAAGTAATGGCAAATAAAATGCTGCCCTCACCCTGCCCTGATTGAAATTTTCTCGCTAAGTAAGCGGCTTAAATATAAAAAAGTCAAAGTGGCAGAAAAAAAGCTGGCAAATAAAACTCGCTGCATTATTACGTTAACTTTACGACAGCAAAATATAGTGGACCCCGGTTTTAAGACAGTAGTTTAAGTTGTAAACTGTGTCAAAGGGGTTAAAAAATGAGTACAACAAAAAAGCGTAAGAATCACACAGCAGAATTTAAGGCCAGAGTGGGTCTAGAA
>Ga0233439_10002845_pt1 | contig 18842 bp, 9 predicted proteins | sample SI_123_September_6_FD_182713 | JGI IMG/M metagenome (GOLD analysis project Ga0233439, IMG submission 182713) | Seawater microbial communities from Saanich Inlet, British Columbia, Canada - SI_123_September2016_100_MG | ecosystem: Environmental > Aquatic > Marine > Inlet | place: Canada: British... | reverse complement strand
CAGCAGGGACTGGCTGGAACTGGCCTTCCCGCCTTGACATGGGGGGGTGCCACTGCGATCGTACCCTGAGAGGTCTTATGCGGTCTAAAAATCGAAGTGTCCTATGGGGACTTTTGGGGTGTCTCGTTTGGCTGGTCGGTGCATGCACGGACGACACCAGCGCAGTAAATGGCGTGGAAAACGCTTCGACTGCCGTTGTACCCGGTAAATACAATTTTGTTCCACAACCCTCGCCTGACTGCCTCGACGTGGACAATGGAACGAGTTGTGACGACGGGAACCCATGCACGCTCGCCGACGTGTGCCAAGACGCGTATTGCGTGGGAGGAGAAAAGAATCCGTGCGACACGGACGTGCTTTGCTCTTACGGTGTTTGCAATCCGGCGGAAGGCTGCATCTTCAAACCGGTCATCGACGGCACTGAATGCGATCTGCCTTGTTACGGATGGGCCAGCTGCCAAGAAGGAACCTGCCAAGAGGACACGGATACCGCCAAGGCTTGTCCGGCACCGCCCAACGACAACCCGTGCGTGCTTTCCATTTCCTGCGACCCGGAAACCGACGCTTGCACCCAGGAAGTCTACGCCGACGCGGGAGAGACCTGCGATACAGACAACGATCTTTGCTCCATCGAAGCCTGTGATGGGGAGGGCGTTTGCGCCGCCAGTGATTCGGTGACCTGCACCGACGAGCAAAGCGCTGCGCCATGTTCGACCTTCGCGTGCGACCCAGCAACGGGAACCTGTGAAATGACCGGATTCGCCGGAGCCGAAACGAACTGCGACGACGGTGATTCCTGCACCACGGACGACGGCTGCGCTCAAGTCGACGATGCCCACATCTGCCAAGGATCCCCCCTTGCCGTAGACGACGGCAACTCATGCACAGAGGATAGTTGCGTCGATGGAGAGATCGTCAACAGTCCCATCGACGGCGGTTCGTGCGACACGGGCGATCTATGCAACGAAGTCGGAGAGTGCAATGAAGGCCTCTGCGAGTTTGAAGGATGCGCCTGTTACGAAGACGCGGACTGCCCCCCTTCGGACAACCTTTGCGTCGGTGAACTTTTCTGCGACACGTCCGGTGAGTCGCCCCAATGCCAAGCCAAGGAAGGGACGGGCGTTGTGTGCCCACCGGCCCCGGCGTGTTACATCGCCGTGTGCAAACCCACGACGGGCGAGTGCCAACAAATCCCCATCGGGCTTGGGCAACCCTGCGACGATGGAAATCCCTGCACTAAAAACGACTCATGCGATGGGGTGGGAAACTGCTCCAACGTGATTCAGGTCAACTGCGACGACGGAGTCTACTGCAATGGCTCAGAGTCGTGCGATCCCGCCTCGGGATGTGTCCCTGGAACTCCTTTAAATCCCGACGACGGTGTGGACTGCACCGTCGACACGTGTGACGAGGCATCGAAAACATTCAAGCATGTGACCTCGGACAATGCCTGCGGCGACGGCGACGTCTGCAACGGCACAGAAACCTGCCATCCCGTCCAGGGATGCAAGAACGGGCAATCGCTCACCTGCGACGACGGTCTGTGGTGTAACGGTCAAGAGACCTGCGACGCAGTGACAGGCTGTAAAAACGGAGTGCCACCGGGGGAGGACGATGGAATCGCCTGCACCCAAGAGGTCTGTTCCGAGGTTCAAGAGGCGGTAAACAACGTTCCATTGCATCAAAACTGCATCCCCGACAACCCACTGTGCATCGTGGCCACTTGCGACGTCGCGGCAGGCGGTTGCGTGTTGGAAACCGAGACAAACTGCTGCGGGAACAACATTGTCGAGCCTGGGGAGGCTTGCGACGACGGAAACAACCTGAGCAACGACGGATGTTCTCCGGCGTGCGGTGTCGAAGAGGGTTGGACATGCGCGGGCGCTCCAAGCCAATGCCAGAATTGTGGCAACGGTGTTCTTGAGGGTACGGAAGTATGCGACGCCGGTCCTTTGAATGGTTGCCTCACCTGCATGAAAAACTGCCAGGCGGCGGCGGTGGTCTACGACGGCAACATCGCGGTGAAAAACGGCAATGAGATGGCGGAACTGGCCGACTACACGGCCATCGACGGCAACTTGACTCTCACCACCATCAACGACACGGAGTTGGACTTTCCGAATCTGGAATGCGTCACGGGGGAGCTGCGCATCCAATTTAGTGCAGCTATTAGTCACGTGGACGGCCTTAACAAACTGTCCATTGTGGGTTCGAATGTGAGCGTGGTGAGTAACGCGAACCTGAAGAATATCGATGGGCTGGCACTCCTTGAGCGGGTGGACGGAGACCTTAAGATCACCGGCAACAAGGGCCTCCTAAACATCGATGGACTTCAAGGGCTCGCCGAAGAGGTCGGCGGCGACGTACGTATCGAAAACCAACAGAGCCTTCAGAGTCTGGCCGGTCTTGGAAGCATCACCGACATCGCAGGCGCGCTTTACATCCTCGGCAACGACGCCATCGAGAATCTGAGTGGTTTGGAAAAACTGCAGAACATCGGCGGGCTCATCTCCATCAAGGACAACACATCGCTTGAAGACCTGGATGCCCTCTCCGGCGTCTTTAAAGCCAATCTACACATCCAAATTGAAGATAACGACGCCCTAAAGACACTCGATGGGCTCAGCCTGATTCAAGGCGTGGTTCCGGGTAACCTCCACATCCGTGACAACGCCACCCTCACGAACATGGACGGACTGGATGCCATCGAAGTCGTCGAAGGGACCGTCATTGTGGCAGGAAACGGAACGCTCGCGTCGCTCAGTGGACTCGATGCGATCCACACCATCAAATCGGGTTTGACGGTGGACGAAAACGACAACTTAACGTCACTGAGCGGGCTGGACAGTCTGACATTCCTGGGCGGAGCTCTGGCCATCCGTGACAACCTAGCCCTTGAATCCATCGCGTCACTCGCCGGTTTGAGCGGCTCTTTCGGCTCGAATATAACGGTGCTGGGCAATCCGAGTCTTTCCGATCTCCAAGGGCTGGAGCAGATCACGCTCATCGATGGCTCACTTCAAATCAACGGCAATGACGGGTTGTCAGCGTTGACGGGCTTGGGCTCGGTTCACACGGTCACTGGTGCCCTTCAGATCTTAAATAATGCCTCACTCGTCGACATTGATATCCTCACGACCTTGGAGCAGATCGGAAGCGGACTTTCCGTGCAGGGAAACAACGGCCTGGAAAGCATCGCCGGGCTCGTGAACGTGACGGCCGTGATCGACGGCAACGTCAGTATTCAGAGCAACGACGCACTCCTTGGTCTTTCGGGCCTTGAAAACGTCCCCAGCATTCTGGGTTCCTTAACCGTTCGAAACAACGACATGCTCACCGACATGAGCGGGTTTGAGGGTCTGAAACTTGTCGATGGCGCGCTCACCGTGGCGGATAACGCGAAGCTTGAAGCACTCACCGGCTTGGAAAGCCTGACCGGCTTGACCGGCTTTTTGGACGTCCATGGAAACGAGAGTCTCCTCCATGTCGATGGGCTCTCAGGACTCTCCGGGTTTCTCGGAGGCAACAGCAAGGTCGTCATCTACGGAAATGACTCGCTTGCTGATCTTAAAGGGCTCAGCGCGGTCACCACCGTGGAAGGGAAGCTTCAAATCTCGGACTGCAGCAGTCTGACGACCCTCAACGGCCTGCACAATCTCGAAACGGTGACAAAGACCCTTCAGATTGAAGACAATGCGGTGCTGGCACACGTGGATCACCTGTCAAACCTGAGCAGCACGGGGAACATCGCGATTCGGAAGAACACGGCCATGGCAACGATCGCAGGCCTTCTTGGACTCGAAGGAACCCTGACAAGCGATGTCACCCTCGAGGGCAACAGCGCGCTTCAAAGTCTTGGCGGGCTTACCAACGTGGTAGCCATCACCGGTCTTCTTACCATCTCCAACTGCGACGCACTGACCTCTTTGACGGGACTCGAGAACCTGACGCAGGTCGGTAAAAACATCACCATCGACCTCAACGACAACCTGGTGCACCTCAACGCTCTCTCAAATGTGACCCTCGCTGGTGGTAGCATCGACATCATTGAAAACATCGCCCTTATCAACCTTCAGGGGCTGAGCCAGATCACCGGGCACGTGAAAGGCAACATGCGACTCAACAAAAACACATCCCTGACCAACATCTCTGGAATCGATGGCATCACATCGTGTCAGGGATACGTTCAGGTCATCGGTAATACCGCTCTTTCCCAATGCCACGCCGAGAACACAGTGAAGGATATCGATGCGTCGTCGACGTGCGTGAAGCAAAATCTGATGTCGGTTTGCACGGAACCCTTCGGCTGCTAGGCATGATGGGTTAAGAATCGATGCGACACGGGAATCGACGCGACTTGTCGTGGGTTCGATTCTTATGGTTTCCTGAGGCCGACCCCCGACTGGAACCCTTGAGAAGACATGTGTTCAGGGTCGGGTATGCGAGGAGGATGGAGTGGGCATTGTCGAGCTAAAGCAAGTGGTAAAGGATTACCCCCTGGGTAAGACGACTGTGCATGCCTTGCGGGACATAAACCTGGAAATCAAGAAGGGCGAATTCACCGCGGTGGCTGGCCCCTCCGGTTCAGGTAAGACCACCCTTTTGAACCTGGTCGGTTGCGTCGATGTGGCAACCCATGGTTCGGTCGTCGTCGCGGGGCAAGATACCGGCACGTTGAGCCAAAAGAAGCTGACTAATCTGCGGCTTCATAACCTCGGTTTCATCTTCCAATCCTTCAACCTTATCCCGGTACTCAACGTCTTTGATAACGTCGAATTCCCTCTTCTTCTCAAGAAAGACATGACCAAGGGTGAGCGCCGAAAGCGGGTCCTCGACCTTGTGGACAAGGTGGGTCTGACCGAGCAATTGGTTCAGCGCCCAGGTGAACTTTCCGGCGGACAGCGCCAACGCGTCGCGATCGCACGCGCACTGGTCACCGAACCGGCCATTGTCCTGGCCGATGAACCCACAGCCAACCTCGACTCGGGAACGGGTGAGACCATCCTCAGTTTGATGCGAACTCTCAACGAGCAACAACAGACCACGTTCATCTTTTCGACCCATGACCACAACGTCATGAACCACGCACGACGCCTCGTCAAACTGGTCGATGGGCGTATTCACGAAGATGGTTCCACAGGCATCACTTCCGTCTTAGAGGAGGCCTAGACGTTGCTTCTTCGCATCGCCTTAAGGAACATCTGGCTCCACCGACTTCGCACCCTCATTGTGGGGGGGATCTTGGCATTCGGAACGACGCTCCTCATCGTAGGCAACGGCCTACTGGACGCCGTCGAAGAGGGGATGCAAAAGAGCATCGTCCGCAGTATCGCAGGCCATGTGCAGGTGTATTCGGCGGATGCCGAGGACGAGTTGGCCCTTTTTGGACGGCCTGGAATGGTCGAAGCCAACATGGGCAAAATCGATAATTTTCGCGAGGTCAAAGAGGCGCTTCTCACCATCGACAACGTCAAGAGTGTCATTCCGATGGGACTCAATAACGCCATCGTCTTCGGTGGTAATGCCGTCGACCTTAAATGCACCGAACTGCGCAAAAAACTCATCCGAGGAGAACCTGTACTTCCGAAAGACCAGGCGCACCTACGCCGCATGATCGACGTGTTGGCACGAGACCTTGAACGCATTCGGAAATTGGCCGACCTCACGGAGGACGATCTTCGCGGTGTGGGGATCCTAGAGAAAGCTCAAACGGACGCGTATTGGGTCGATTTTGGTGACAAGGCCGAAGAAAAACTCGAGGAAATTGCGAACCACATCGCGCCACTCGGAGCCCGCGCCGACATGTTTTTCATCATGTACATCGGCACCGATCCCACCGCGTTTGCAGAGGCCTTCGAGCTTTTCGATGTGGTGGAAGGTCAGAATATTCCAGCAGGCCAGCGGGGATTCCTCTTCAACAAGACTTGGTACGACCGCCGCATGAAAAACCGGGTAGCGTTTAACCTAGACCGGGTGAAAATGCTGCGCGACGACGAAGGGCTCCGTATTTCCGACGAGAGTGACCTCCGCGAGAAATTGGCTCAAAACCAACGCCAGACCTCTTCCATTCTGATGGATTTGGACCCTGAGGAAGCACAAGACGTGCTCGGTGCGCTTCAAAAAGAGATGGACTCCAACGAGGCGGATCTTGAGACCCTGCTCGCGTCCTTCCTCGACATGGACGACAGCAACTTCGACCGCCGTGTCGCCTTCTTTTACGAACATATCGGTCCACGGATCCTTCTCTACCGGTACCGTGTCGGCGACATGATAGAAATCACGGGAGGAAGCCGAGCCCGCGGGGCGCGGAGCGTCAAACTAAAGGTCTGGGGGATCTTCCAGTTCAAAAGCTTGGAAAAAAGCCAACTGGCCGGAAACCACCAAATGATGGACATGCTCTCCTTTCGGGAACTCTACGGCTACTTGACCGACCAAGAAGCCGAGGAAATGGATGACATCATCAATCAGCGGGAAGTCGATCGCGGAAAAGAGACCGACATTGACAAGGCGACCATGGAAGACCGTGAAGCCGATCTCTTTGGTGGCGATGACTCCATCATCGAAACGGCCAGCGCCGAAGCCCTAAACGCACTTGAAGAGCAAGATTTAAGCACCGCCCGCAAGGAAAAGCTCGAAGAGTTGGCAAAACCCTTCACGCGCGACGAACTGGAGGAGGGAGTCGTGATGAACATGGCGGTATTCCTGAAGGATCCGAGCCGCATCGAAGCCACCCGCGAGGCCATTGCCCGAGTGGGAGACGAGCGTAACCTTAATATCCAAACGGCTTCTTGGCATGAGGCCAGCGGGATCATCGGCAACTTCACAAGCACGATCCGTCTGACGTTGAACGTGGCCATTCTCATCATCTTCGTGGTGGCACTCGTCATCATGAACAACGCCCTAGTGATGGCCACCATGGAACGTGTTCGCGAGGTGGGCACCATTCGAGCCATCGGAGCCCAACGCTCTTTCGTGATGGGCATGTTCTTGGGCGAATCGCTCATGATGACAGTGATCTTTGGTTCGCTGGGCTCGCTTATTGGCGTTGGAATCATGACGTGGCTTGAAGCCGTGGGGATCCCGGCCTTCCACAAAATCCTGTTTTTCCTCTTCGGCGGCCCCTCTCTCCACCCCTCGGTATCCGTCGATCACGTCCTCATGGCCGCCGGTATATGCGCGGTCATATCCCTCGTATCCACGCTCTATCCAGCTTGGTTAGCGACTCGTATTCAACCCGTCACTGCGATGCAAACAAACGATTAGATGTCACGCCTCTTCCTCATAGCGTTCCGCAACATTTTAGAGCACCGACGCCGGAGCCTCACCCTGGGTGCAGCCATCGCCCTGGTCACGGTTCTGTTGGTGCTGCTCATGGGTATTTCAAACGGTATTCAAAGTACGCTATTTCGCTCTGCGACAACCCTCATCGCGGGACACGTCACCGTGGGTGGAGTCTACAAATTCACGCCTTCGAGCGCCGCTCCGATTGTGACCGACTACCGTGAGATTCGAACCTTGGTCGAGGAGAACGTTGAGGGGATCGACTACGCCATCGACCGGATGCGTGGATTCGGAAAGATCATCAGTTTCAAATCGAGCCAATTCACGCTTATCGCGGGAATCGATATCGAAGAAGAGTCGGGATTTCGTGAGGTCCTAAGCATCACCAAAGGGAGCATCGACGACCTGTCAGGCCCCGACACGATCCTTATCTTTGAGAAGCATGCCGAGCGGCTCGGGGTTCGCGTGGGCGACGAACTCATCATCAAGACACCCACCTTTCGCGGCGTGCAGAACACCGTCAATGTACGCATTGTCGCCATCGCGAAGGACATCGGCCTTCTCAGCTCGTTTATGACCTACGTTCGAAAGGACACGGTTCGGAAGCTCTACGACCTGACCGACAAAGCCACGGGAGCCATCTTCGTCTACCTCAAGGACATCAAGGATGTTCCCAAGACCATGGACAAAATCCGTGAGGTCTTACATGCCAACGGCTACGACCTCATGGAGCACGAGAAGAAATCGCTGTGGGAAAAACTCGACACCATTCGGCGTGAGGGCTGGACGGGCCAGAAGATCGATGTGACAGCCTGGGACGATGAAATCGTAAATCTCGCCGCCTTGGTCAAAGCTTTCGATGCCGTTTCTATGGCCGTGGTGCTCGTACTTCTCATCATCATTGTCATCGGGCTGATGAATGCACTGTGGATGGCTATTCGTGAACGCACGAGCGAGATCGGCACCCTGCGTGCCATCGGAATGCAGCGTAGCAGCGTGCTCATGATGATCCTGATGGAGGCCGTCACGCTTACTCTCATGGCATCCCTTGTCGGTATTGCCCTGGGCTATGGTATCGCAGCCGGAGTGAGCGCGGCCGGTATTGAGATCACGTCCGAAGGCGTTCGCGCCTTCCTTATGAGCGACGTCCTCTACCTGGAAGTTAACGCGGAGCACCTGGTGCAAGCCGTTCTGACGATTACCTGCTTCAATGCCCTCGGGTCGCTTTACCCTGCTTGGCGCGCCGCGCGTATTCCACCTGTCGTAGCGATGCAAAAAGGCTGATGTTTAGCCTTAGACAGCGAAGGGCAGACCTGGAATAGCGTGCAGGCCCAGGTCCTTTCGACCCAGGCAAAACACGCTTCGCTTAAACTCTGTCCGCCGGTTCCAGCGGACCACCGGATGGTCTTTCGCAGGCAGGTCCGGAAAGAGAGGATCGGGGAATTCGCGTCCGCCTAGGTCTTCAACAATGACGCGATCCACATCGTAATACGTCTGTGGATTGTCCTGATTGAAAAGACGGCCATAAAGCTGGGGCACGTCGCCAGCGGCGATACCCAGCCCGTCGGTCTCGACTTGGACGATGAAAGGGCTCGGGATCCCTGCTGCCGCCATCAATATCGGTTCTTCCATGCCCTTGAGAACCCCTTGGATGTACTTAAAGGTCCCCTCGTCACCGCAAAGGGTCCAAAAGCCTGTGTACCCTTCCGACAGGTTGTCGGTGGAACATTGGGCTCCGCCCAAACGTTTGGCGATACCGTAACTAAAAACCATGCGCAGCCTGGCCGCCACGTTTCCTTTATCAACCCGATGTTCTCGCTCGGGGTAGTTGGGATGGATCGACTCCACCACCTTGGACAAAGGCTGACCGCTTTTTTCCATCTGGATGGAATCCAGGTCAAAGAGCTCGTCGAGAAGCGCGGCGTGTGCAGGCCCCACATTCACGCTGGCGTAATCGTCGGCATAAAGCTCGCAAGCCCATCTCCCCATGTCATCTAAGTACTCAGCGTCGCCCTGAAGCGTGCAAGGCAACGTGAAGCCTACGATGGCCACGCGATGGTTCTGACGTTCCATCAGACGGTCGGCGGCCCGCCGTAAAATATAGAGAAGAAAGGTTGAATCCGCACCGCCAGACGCAGGTACAACCACGGACTTGAAGCGATTATTCACCATGTGGTCAGCGGCTAATTCAGCCAACCGATCGAGGATGATGTGCGCTTCGTCCAACGAGGGGGGACGGTAGGTGCTGCCATCGGCCAAAGGGAACTCGGTCCCAGCCAGACGCGCCAGGCGTTCTTTGAGGATGGGATCATGCTGAGCTATCAACGCATCACGCTCTAGTACCACGGTGCCTCCATGAGTCCGTCTGAACTCAGATGTAGTCCCCCGAGGTGCCGAGGTCAATCAGGAGATCCATCCGATGAACGCTTGCAGCGTCAAAACCTTTCCAGGTCCCTCGCCTTCCGCCGAAGTGTAGCGGGCCAGGCATGTTCCTTTCGCCGATGGACTCGGCCACGTCGGAGGTGGATGAAGGTAGGCTCCATCGCTTCCCAGCATATGAGAACGGTCCGAAGTGAAGTCTCTCTCAAAATCTTCACCTGGAACGACGCGAAAGATGGGGTGATGCTCCGAGGGTAGGTGTTCGCAATCAGGAAGCGTACGCTGTGCCCACGCGAGGGCAGGTTGGCTTGCCCCGTGAATGGAATCCAGATCCCAGATGTGCGAGGGCGTCGAACGACGGTCCAAGAGAAGGACATGGTAATCCCAGAAGATCGCCTGCTCCGCATCCTCGGAAGCCTTCATGCCAAAGAGCGGACACGCTCCGCTCACGCTGGTGATAAAAACAACGTCTCTGGCGGTGTTTCTAAACGCAGCACTGCGATTCAATCGCCAGATATTCTCTTCGCAGTAAAAGGGCTGATAATCCAGCGCATCTGTGTTCAACACGTTCCCGCCTCGACATCACCCTAGAAAAAGTCCCCGCCGAGGGTTACCCCTCGGCACGTCGGCCCACCGCAAAACCTTCTACAAATCTGCCAAGAAGAAAGAAGATCCTTAGGAGAAAGAAAATAAAAAAGGAGGATCGGGGGATCACCCATGAGCCGCACGCACCGCGGAGTATAACCGCAGAGGCTGTATAATCCTAGACAGGAAACCAAAAAGCGCCTCAAACCGGTGCTTGCCACGGCCTTCGCGTTATGATCAACTCCGCGTTATCGGGAGGTCGAACAATGCGTCAGTACCTGGATTTGGTCGAAAAGATCCTTGCAGAAGGCGAGCGCAAAGACGACCGCACCGGCACAGGCACCTTGTCTATCTTTGGTGCTCAGGTGAAATACGACCTTCGCGAGGGCTTTCCCTTGCTCACCACCAAGAAGGTCCTCTTTAAAGCCGTGGTCCGTGAGCTCCTGTGGTTCCTAAAAGGCTCCACCAACATCAACGACAACCTGACTGAGCATACCCCCATCTGGGATGCATGGGCGGATGCAGACGGTGAGCTTGGCCCTATTTACGGAAAACAGTGGCGGGATTGGGGCGGCCAAGGGATCGACCAAATCGCCAACGCCATCGACCTGATCAAACACAACCCAACCAGTCGCCGAATCATCGTGAGCGCTTGGAACGTGGCCGACATCCCTAAGATGGCACTTCCGCCGTGCCATGCCTTCTTTCAATTCTACGTGGCGCAAGGCCGTCTGGACTGCCAACTCTACCAACGATCGGCGGACATCGCGCTCGGGGTACCCTTTAATATCGCAAGCTACGCCCTGCTTCTCCAGATGATGGCCAAGGAGTGTGGACTGCAGCCCGGTGTATTCACCCACACCCTCGGTGATGCACACATCTATCTCAATCACGTCGAGGGTCTCAAAGTGCAACTGGAGCGCGCGCCCTACGCCTTACCGACGGTTCGAATCGACGATTTGCCGATGAGCGAGATTCAATTCGAAAACATCCACCTTGAACACTACCAGTACCATCCCTTTATTCGCTTCAAAGTGGCCGTATGAAGGGTTTTAAGGCCATCCTGGCAACGGACGAGAAGCTCGGGATCGGAAAAGAGGGCGACCTCCCCTGGCATGTCCCTGGCGATCTCGCCTATTTCAAACGCATGACCGTTGGCCAAGGCAACAACGCGGTGATCATGGGTCGCCTGACCTGGGACTCTATCCCGACCAAATGGCGGCCCCTTAAAGACCGCCGTAACATTGTCCTCACGACCAACCGCGAGCTGAGCATTCCTCACGAGGAAGCCCTGGTCACTCACACCCTTGACGAGGCACTCAAGCTGGCTCAGACCTTCGACGAGATATGGGTCGTTGGGGGCGGTAAAATTTACACGATAGCCTTTGAGCACCCCGGCTGCGACGCCATTCACGTCACACGCATCGCGGGTGACTTTCAGTGCGACACGCATGCGCCTCAATTCGAGCAACAGTTCACACGAACAAGTGCTTCCGAAACGCACACAGACGGTCCGACGCCCTATCAGTTCACGGTGTGGGAACGGCGAGAAAACTAGACATTTCGCCCGAACAAGCGACAAGAGAGAGTTAAGGAACCATGACCGGAGACATTATGAAGAGTCGCGTTGCCCTAAAGAATTGTCGATTAGCTACCCTTCTTGCCACCCTTGTTGTGACGCTTTTCGGGTTCACCAGCGTGGCCTTCGCAGACACTGAGGCTCTTGAAAAAGCAGTCGTTGTCTTTGAGTTGTACCTCGAAGACTCGGAAACTCTCGAAAAGACGCCTGCCTACACCAAGGCTTTGGTTAAAGCGCTCAATGAGAGCCCGAACGTCGCGGTCCTCGGACGCTCGGATGGTGAAAAGTTGCTGGCGGGGCAATCCATGAAGGCCACCCGGGCAACCGACGACCAATACGCTGAACGCGAACAAGCACTGAATGAAGCCACCAACGCCGTCCTCAACGGGGACGACAATGCCGTGTCGCTACTAAAAAAGAGCATGCGAGCTCTGACTCAGTTGGCATCCAGCGTGGTCGTCGACGAAAAGCTTCATGGAATCTTTCTGAAGAATCACATGCTCCTCGCTCAAGCCTACTTGGATCAAGGCGAAAAGAGCCGACTCAAAGATATTCTCGAGAAAGTGATGCGCCATTTCGGCCCGCAGGCTTTTAACGAAGAAGAGACCCATCCTGGCATTGTGAAGGTGTGGAAGGTCATCGGCCAAGAACTCAAAGCCGAGGCGACCGGCGAGGTGGAAGTCACATCGAATCCTCCGGGTGCCGATATCTACGTCCAAGGCAAACGACTTTCCCAGAAGACCCCCGCAACACTCAAAAACCTCCTACCAGGCGAAGTTCTTATTCAGTTGCGAAAGGGTGAGGCAGCATCCATTGCGCATATGGTGAAGGTGAAGAAAAGCGCCAAAGCCTCCCTTGCCATCGACCTCAAATTCGAAAAGTCCTTACGCATCAGTGGCGACCGCTTTGGACTTTCATTTGCCAATCAAGCGGAGTTCGAAGCCAACGGCGCCCAGTTCGCCAGTCGTCTTGGAAAATTGCTCGATGTTGACACCGTGCTCCTTGTGGGACTTCGCGCCAAGGGTAACAAGGTAGCGTTCGCCGGAGCGTCCGTGGACGTAGCAACCCAGACACTCACCAAGCAGGTTCAGGTTGAGGCACGGGCCAACGTGGTCGTACGCTCCAGGGTCCGAGATTTAGCCTGGCTCCTCATCCGAGACTTTGTCATGACGGGTGGAAACACGGTCTGGTACAAAAAGACCTGGGGTTGGGTAAGCGCGGGAGTGGGACTCACCGGTATCATCGTTGGCTCTGTTCTTCGGGCTGACTACAACGAGCGTCTCGCGGCTCTAACGGGTACGTGCAACAAGCTGCCCTGCGACGTCGGAGGTGAGAGCGTCAGGACACAGGCCGAACTGCAAAATGCTGCGGATTCCGCCGAACTGGTCGAGGGAACTTCGAACGTCTCCTTGATTGTGGGCGGATTATCCATTGTGGGTTCGGTGCTTCTCTTCATCCTCGATGGGGGGGGCGATGAGGCCTCAAGCCGGGAAAAGGCCTTGCCGAGTCTGCAATCTCTGGGGCCTCAGCTTCTACAAGACGGTTCGCTTGGAATGGGCGCAAGCTGGCGCTTCTAACCCTTAGGGAACAATCCTTCCCCCTGCGTTGACACGAGCCCCCATATTCTGCGAATACTAGTGGCCTATGCGCGGCGACCGACCTGCCGCCGGGGAACTTTAGCACTCGTGGAGGAAGCTCATGAGTCGATACCGTACGTCACCGTTTTTAGGCCTCATTGCACTATCTTTGGCACTCACATTCGGTGTGATTTCAGGTTGTGAGGACGGTAAAACCGCCCTCGTTATCGAAGAAGACACGAGCCTTAAGGATGTCACAAACGCCGATGTGCTCAACGTCGCCCCCACCCTCAGCGTGGATTTACCCGACGAAGAAGCCATCTTTAGCGTGGGGGATATCGTTCCCTTCCAACTGACGTTCTCGGACGTCGAGGATGGAGCCAGCGGGACGGTTCGCTACGACAAGATCCCCGGAGACGTCTCTGCCAGCGCGGAAACGGACGAAAACGGCGTCATCACAGGGGAGATCTCCGGACTGGAAGCCGGCAAGCAGACCCTCACCTTTATCGCCGTCGACTCGGGTGGGGTAGAGACAGAAGCCTCGGTGGTCGTTCTCATCAACACGGCGCCCGGCGCTCCCGTTGTGACCATCGGTCCCGCAGAACCAGATACCACCGATGACTTGACCGTAACCGTGGTCGAGGCCTCCGTCGATGTGGACCGTGACTCGGATCAACTTGAATACGTGTACGCATGGAGCAAGGACGGGGAACTAACCGACATCACCGGAGACACCGTACCGGCGACGAAAACGCTACGCGACGACGTATGGCGAGTCGAAGTACGCGCCAACGACGGCTTGGACGACGGCCCCCTCGCGGAAGCGACTGTGACCGTTGGTAACGCACCCCCGACAGACGTCAAAGTGGCCATTGAACCCTTTGAAGCGACCATCATCAGTAAACTTACGTGCACCGCGACTGCGTCCGACCCTGACGGGGGTACGCCCAGCATGTCCTACGAGTGGCGCGTGAACGGTAACCTGATCGAAGGAGCCGACAAAGACACCCTCGACCTGACCGCCGAACTCACCATCGTGGATGCCGACACCGGCGACATCTCGAATACCATCAAGGTAGGCGACGAGGTGCACTGCGAAGTCATTGCCTCGGACGACATGGTCAGCACCCTTCCGGTGTCTGGACAAGTGGTGAACCTGGCCGATTACGACACATGCGCTGACGAACTCTACAATCTGTGCCCTGCGGACGCCACGTGCGGCAACAACGGCACCATTCATGTGGACTGCACTTGCAACGAAGGCTTTGAAGGCGACGGTACCGAGTGCCTTAACATCGACGACTGCGACCCCAATCCATGCCTCAACGACGGTGCATGCCAGGACGAGGTGTCCTCTTACAGTTGCACATGTGCCGACGGCTTCGAAGGCGACCTTTGCGACATCAACCTTGACGACTGCAACCCGAACCCTTGCCAACATGGCGGCCTATGCGCCGACGGAGTCTCGACTTACACCTGCGACTGTGAGCTTGGATTTGAGGGAACAAACTGCGAAATCAACATCAACGAGTGCGACCCCAACCCCTGCCAAAACGGTGGCGGATGCACCGACGACATCGCCTCCTACACCTGCGCATGCGTTGTGGGTTACGCTGGCTCGGATTGCGAAAATAACGTCGACGAATGCAATCCCAACCCTTGCCAGAATGGCGGCACATGCACCGATGGAATCGCTTCTTACACCTGTGGGTGTGAACCCGGCTACGCTGGGGCCAACTGCGAGGTCGACGTGGACGATTGCGTCGGAGCTCCCTGCCAGAACGGCGGCACATGCACCGACCAAGTCAACGGCTTCACATGCGAGTGCCCCGAGGGGTTTGCAGGAAAGAATTGCCAGACGAACGTCGACGACTGCGATCCCATGCCGTGCGAGAATGACGGCACGTGCACCGATGGAGTCAACGCCTACACCTGTTCGTGTCCCATCGGCTACACGGGCGAGACGTGCTCCGTCAATGTCAACGACTGCGCAGCCGATCCTTGCCAGAACGATGGCACCTGCACCGACGATATCAACGGCTACAGTTGCAGCTGCCCCGCGGGCTTTGAAGGCGTTCACTGTGAGCTCAACATCGACGATTGCGCGAAGAAACCATGCCTCAATGGCGGTACATGCACTGATGGAGTGGATAGTTACACGTGTCAATGCGCCGTGGGATACGATGGGCTGAACTGCGACAACAACATCGACGACTGCGCCAAGAAGCCATGCCAAAACGGCGGCTCCTGCACCGACGGTGTGAATAACTACACATGCCTGTGTGAAGACGGGTGGACAGGCAAGAACTGCCAAGAGAACATCGACGACTGCGCCAAGAAGCCATGCCTCAATGGCGGTACATGCACCGACCAAATCAATGGCTTCACCTGCCAGTGCCTCCCAGGATTTGAAGGCGACTTGTGCGATGGAAACATCGACGACTGCAAGCCGAACCCGTGCGCTTTCGGTACCTGCGTCGATGCCGTGAACGGTTACTCCTGCAACTGCCAACCAGGGTACGAGGGCGAACTTTGCGACATCAACACCGACGACTGCGCGAACAACCCATGCCAAAACAGCGGCGAATGCGTGGACAAAGTCAACGGCTATGCCTGTGACTGCACCCTCGGGTTCGAGGGCGGTGACTGCGAAGTCAACATCGACGACTGCAAGCCGAATCCATGTGAAAACGGTGGCACATGCGTTGATGGGGTGGCCGGCTTTAACTGCAAGTGCTTGGACGGCTTCGGCGGTGATGTCTGTGAGGTCAACGCCGACGACTGCGCCAAGAAACCATGCCAAAACGGTGGTACGTGCAACGATGGGGTGAATAGCTACACCTGCACCTGCCCGCCAGGCTACGGGGGTATCAATTGCGAGATCGACGCGGATGGCTGCGATCCCAATCCCTGCGTCAACGGCAAGTGCGTGGACGGTGCCGATGGGTACACATGCAACTGCGAACCCGGGTGGGGTGGAAGTAACTGCGAAGTCAACATCGACGAATGCGCCGTGGAGCCTTGTGTGAACGGTGTCTGCATCGACGGTAACAACACCTTTGAGTGCTTGTGCGAAGACGGCTGGACGGGCAAAGTCTGCACGGAAGACGTCAACGAATGCGACGACGGGGTCAAATGCTTCGAGAATGCGTACTGTGCCAACGAAATCGGTGGTTACAACTGCGTGTGCAACGCCGGTTACGCCAAGGTGGGCGGTGCCTGTTACCTGGCCCCGAAGAATCCAGGGGACCTACTGGTCACGGAGATTCAGCCGAACCCCACCGCGGTCAGTGACGCGAATGGCGAATGGTTTGAGGTCTACAACACGACCAGCGAAATCTTGGTTCTGAACGGTGTGACCATCTCCGACGAAGGCGGCGATTCCTACCAGGTTTCAGACGGTGCAAATCCGGTGAAGATTGGGCCCCACAGCTTCTTCGTCTTCGGCAAACAGGCCGATCCTAAGACCAACGGTGGCGTGCAGGTCGACTTCCAATACAAGAGCTTCAGCCTGACCAACTCGGAAGACGAGATCATTCTCCATTCCAACAAAGGCAAATTCCTCGACGCCGTCATGTACAATAAGGACACCTTTCCCACGAAATCGGGACACACCTTCTCCTACGACCCAGCTGCTGGCATCAGCCACGAGGCCAACGACAACGGCGCCTACTGGTGCCTGGGTAAAGAGCTGTACAACGAGAAGGATTACGGAAGCCCCGGCACATTTAACGGCGCATGCGACCCCAACGCCATCTGTGAGTTCATGGTGGAAAAGGGCGTCTGGGACTGCCAATGCATCAAAGGCTACGAAGGACCGGCGACCAAGTGCGTTGACGGCGATGACTGCACACCGAACCCCTGCATGAACGGAGGCGCATGCGCCGATCAGGGATTGGATGCGTTCGTCTGCTCCTGCATGGACGGATGGGAGGGCACACTTTGCGATATCAATGTCGACGATTGCGCCAAGAAACCTTGCCTAAACGGCGGTGTATGCACCGACTTAGTCAACGGCTACCAATGCAGCTGCCCTGCCGGCTGGGTCGGCGATAATTGCGAGATCGACGAAGACGACTGCGCCGAGAAGCCTTGCTTAAACGGCGGAACATGCGTCGACCTCGTGGGCGGCTTCCAATGCAAATGCCTGGACGGATGGGAAGGCAAACTATGCGACATCAACTCGAACCCATGCCCCGAACAAGAAAAGCCCGATTGTCAGGCCGCAGGACCCTGCCAAACCAACACCGCAACCTGTGGTGACAAGGGTTGGGAATGCATCGGCGAGTCGCTTATCGACGGCTCAAAGTGCGAGAGCCAGCAATGCGGCGACGCGGGTATTTGCCAACAAGGTGTCTGTGAATGCAACGACCCATGCAAAGGCATCGACTGCCAAAACGGCGGTGCATGCAAAGACGGATTCTGTAATTGCCCCAACGGATTCTCGGGTGAATTCTGCCAGATTCAAGACGACCCATGCAAAGGCATCGACTGCCAAAATGGCGGCGTATGCAAAGACGGATTCTGTAATTGCCCCAACGGATTCTCGGGTGAGTTCTGCCAGATTCAAGACGACCCATGCAAAGGCATCGACTGCCAAAATGGCGGCGTATGCAAAGACGGATTCTGCAATTGCCCCGAAGGGTGGCAAGGAAAGCTCTGCGCCGAGGACGTGGATGAATGCGCCAACCCAGAGAAGTCGCTGTGCGATCCAAACGCCCTATGCGAGAACCTCCTCGGCGGCTACACCTGTATCTGCATGGACGGCTACGAAGGCGACGGCTTCAACGAATGTACGCTCATTGATCCATGCAAAGGCATAGACTGCCAAAACGGGGGGGTGTGCCAAGCGGGCACGTGCAACTGCCCTGAAGGATTTAGCGGTGAATTTTGCGAAATCAAAGACGGAAACGGAGAAGAAGTGACCTATGAAAAGGTCTTTCAAGAGGTATTTAGCAAGTCCTGCACCGGATGCCACGGTGGCTCCGGAGGCCTAACAATCTCCTACGAGAACCTGGTCAACGCACCGGCTAAACAAACCGCAAACAGCAGTCAGATGATGCGCATCACCCCCAATAAGCTAAGCCTCAGCTACTTATGGCACAAAATCGAGGGGACTCATCTATCCAAAGACGTGGATGGCAAGGGGGCGCTAATGCCGATGGGCGGGAAGCTGACAGATAGCCAACGAGACACGCTCAAGAAGTGGATCGAGGGCGGCGCTCTCAAGTAGCAAGACGTCCCCCTTGGATCCGATGGGTCCAGAATCGATCGGCAATAATTGCCACGCGGCAGGCTGTGATCGGACTAATCTTCCGGGCCACGCTGTATCAAATTTTCAGAAAAGAGGCCTGCTCTCCATCCAACAACTGGCATGGAACTTGAAAAAGATAGGCATGTTCAGCGTCGACACGCGTCCGCACGAGGAGAGAACATGCTTA
>Ga0233439_10002842_pt1 | contig 18867 bp, 12 predicted proteins | sample SI_123_September_6_FD_182713 | JGI IMG/M metagenome (GOLD analysis project Ga0233439, IMG submission 182713) | Seawater microbial communities from Saanich Inlet, British Columbia, Canada - SI_123_September2016_100_MG | ecosystem: Environmental > Aquatic > Marine > Inlet | place: Canada: British... | reverse complement strand
TATCATATAATGGATCAAGGGATTACTGACTTTCCTATAACAAAAGAGAAACTGAAAGCTACTCAAGACCTTAAAATTGGATATCTAAAGACATTAAAAGATGCAATTCTAGAAGCGCTATTAGACATTCCTGTAGTTAGACAAAGCGCTAATATCCCAGATGAAATAAATATCTTTGAGCTATCTGGAGAAAATGCATACCCAGACATAGTCTTGCCAAAAGATCCTGCAAGAGAAAACAGTAATGTCAATCTGCATCCAACCTTCTTTTTCTCTAACAGTAGTGAAGAGAGAAGTCTTCCGTTTGATTATATAAACCCTGTTATGAAAAAGAACTTAACGTATATCATTGGGCAGTCATATGATTATGAAGAAGCATTAAGGAAAGGAATATTTACAGGCTCTAGGTCTGATGTAGAAGTAACCAAGGATAGGCTGTCATTAGATGTAAGCACTTATCCTGCTTACAATCAACTCTTAACAAACGGAGAAAATCCTCCAGAAAGAATTGCTTTGGAGGCAAGCGAAACTAATGTTACTGCGGGCGGCACCGCTACTAATCCTAAAGACGCTACAAAGATTGATAATCTTATTAAAGAGCAAAAAGTCCTACAATCTAGTTTCGATAATATTTTTGGAGATATTACTAAAAAGCCAATTCCTAAGAATGATAGCAAGAATGATGGATTCAAAACAAAGGAAGATGTTGTTGAAGAAGCAATAAGCTCCTCAAGAGAGCTTATGCGACCTAAAAAGAACATCAAAAGGGCTTTTCCAACATACAGACTTTATTTAATAGAAGAAGATTCTCTTGAGTCTGGAAGGCTCAGCATCTTTGATGATTTTTATTCATATTCAGGTGTAAAAAGCTTTACCGTATTTAGTCATAAAAACATGCCTGCTAGTACCGCAGTAATTCAAATACAAAACATTTCAGGGGTTTTGGATGGTACTAAACCTGAAGTTGTAAGAGACATTGATATCGACCAAGACTTAACGGCTGAAGAAGAGTTCTCTAACCAAAAAACTGTATCTTCTATAGTAATTCGTCCAGGTATTAATATCCAATTAAGAGCTGGTTATGAAGCTAATCCTAACAAGCTTGATATAATCTTTACGGGTAGAATTACTGAGGTAAAGAACTCAAGTGCAGGAGAGGTATTAGAAGTAACTGCTCAAAGCTTTGGTATTGAGTTGATTGCTAAAAAGCTAGGACTACATCCTGACGATCCTTACAGGGATAGAAAGTTTTACAATACGCATTCTCTTCTAGGGAGCTTAATGCTCTCAGAAGAGCTTGAACATTTTGGTAGAGTAAAGATAGGGCGTAGATTCCAAACTGGGGAAGCTAAAGTTCCTACTTTAGATATAGGTACTGGAAAATATGAAGAGTGGTTTAATTTTAATGCTACTCATTGGATCAGTAGAGCTTTGTATGAAAACGCTATCTGGCTATTAATTGCTGCACCAGTAGTTGGTGCTAGTCGAGGAGTGCTTGCTTTAGCAAAACCGGCTGTGTTCGCTAAGATTGCTAGCTACACCAATCTTAGCAAGCTTTTTAATAAGGTGCCCACTTTCGGTGAGGCAGGGGGCCTTATTGAGAAATCGCTAGTACTTACTAAAAATTTATTTATAGATGCCCCTGCAAAAGTGTTTAATAAAATTGCAGGTTCAAGGATAGCAGAGAAACAAAAACTATTGGCGGTGGTGGATACCGCTCTCACCCGAGATCAGCTCATAACAGGTGTTGAAGCGATTGTGCCAAAACTAGCCAAGATAGCCAAGATGGCCGGTGGTGAAACTTTATCTCCTAAAAATGCTATGCTACTTATAGATAAGGCTTTGATCTCTCGATATGGATATGCGTTTTGTATCAGCAACAATTTGCTTAGCGCAGCTCCTAGTGCCTTTCAGATAGTTACAGGCTCTACAATAGGGTCTCTATTCGGGAGCATATCTATGGCTAGAAACGTTATGGGTGTTTTTGTTGCAGGTTTAATTATAGGAGGTTTGATAGATGCGCTCTCTATGGTAGTGCCTGCAACTAAAAGTGGAGTTAGCTACGCTTATGATTGGATTAGCGGAAAGTACAATCCACCTAACGTAAAGATGCTTTTAGGACCACAAGATGACAATATATTCCCACCTCCTCCAGAAGAATACATGGTTCAAAAAAACCGTTGGGCCAACCTTACAAAGAGTTTAATCACTATAGGGAAAAGATCGCTTCTCCAAATCAATACATATGTATGGGGGATTTCAGGGGCTCTTGCCCTTGGAGGTTCTATGAATGAAGGAGAAGCTAGCAAAGTACTAAAGAATGCTTATTTAAAAGGAGACACGAGACTTTCTGTTATTAAACACGAGAACGAGTATTCAATACAGAGTAGTACTATATGGGAGATCTTGCATGAGATGTCCCTAAGACATCCAGGATTCTTGTATGGGATTAGAAAATATGGGAATGGTTTGGAATCTAGAGTTTTCTTTGGGAAATCGAGTCAAAGGTATTTTAGTAAAGATTTTTCTACTAGCGAGATTGATCATTTAAATAAAATTGATGCTGCTATTAAAAGGCGACTTGATGAATCAGCTGCATTTCCTACAGAAACTTTAAAAAATATTTATGGCGTAGCTATCAAAAGCGATGATGCGCTTTCCAAAACAGAAGACTTGATTAGGTACTGGATAGAAAAGACTAAGGAAAGGTTTGTTCCTTACAGAAAATATCACAGTTTAGACTCAGAGCATGATATTGTTAACAATGGTGTAAGAGTAGATGCTTCTAAAGTTAAGAACCAGATAAACGTTATATTTAAAGATGGGTCAGAAGACAGCCTGGGTGAAAAGTCAGACACTAGTACTAAGATAAAAGCGATACCTTATATAAAAGAAAGTATGATTAGTGAAAAAGGTATTAACTTTCCAAACTGTAAGGGGCTTGGTGCTGCAAGTAGATATGGTATTTCAGAGTTAGCAAATTCTGCAAAGCAAATGTATTCTGGAGAAATACTAATTGTTGGAAACCCTAAAATCGATACAGATGATATTTGTATCATTACAGATGATTATTTAAACATGTACGGCATGGTAGAAGTAGAAGCTATAACTCATATGTTTTCTCATGAAAATGGCTTTCTTACAGAGATAATTCCAAATGCAGTTGTATATTCAAAAGATAGGTACATCTCAAATATAATCAGTGGGACCTTGGTTTTTGAAGCTCATAGAAAACTCATAGATAAGTATACTAGGAGGAGTGAAGCTCTTACAAGAGATGGAGCTTTTAGGCCCGGTGTGATTGAAGAGGTTGCTCGGGAAGCTTTGGTGAGTTATTACACCGGCAGTGATAGCGGCATTTACAATGCTTTGTATGATGCTATTCCATGGGTTACTGATCACGCTAAAAATACGGCGGCAAATAAAAAAGCTATAGAGGACATGAAAGAAGGAATAGAGAGCCTTCTTAAGAGACAGGAGATTATCTTTTTGGGCGATATAACAAAAGGATTGAATGTTTCTCCTATTATTCAGAAGACCTTAACTAGTATTTTAACAACTACTGCCGTAGCTGGAACAGGTGTGATGGGTGCTGCAAAAGTTGCTCAGAAGATTCCGGCTGTTAATATTACTAGAAGTGTTGGTCTCAAAGGCTTAGTGGGAATGCTAGCTGCTTTAGCAGCTTTAAAAATAGTTGGAGACCCAGCAATTACTGGCTTAGAAAACAGTGTGAAGTATGGGTTTTTAGGCAAAAACCTTTTTAAAGATGTTTTGATGACACAAGTAAGCCACAATAATTTAATAAGAGTTATGCCTTTAGTTAAAGATGGCAAGCCATTAGTTGCAGGAGGCTATGAGTATATCCGTCAAAAAGATAGGTTTAAAGAAGTCTTTGGAAGCTTCTTTAACCCTGTGACAGATAATATAAAAGCTTTTAATAGCAGCGTACTAGAGCTTGAAAGTAATGCGGAGTTGTTGGGCATTAGGGAGTACATGCCTTCAATTTCTATTGCTTTAAATACAATCGCTTTGACAGGAGAATACTTGACTTCGGGTGCGGTAAGCAATGAAGCGATATTACTTCAGATAAAAGGGGATGGAGATGAGTAAGAGCTTATTTGGTCAAGATCAAGAACGTTTGCATAGGACTACGGCAGAAGAGTCTAAAGAGCATTTTCAGCCAATAGATTGTAGAATAGTTAAGACAATATCTAATTATAAACAATTAGAAGATTTAAGTAGTCGTGAGATAGTAGGCATAAAAAAAGTATTATCTATGCTGGAGGAAGATACTCTTGAGATTAAGACAGGCGTATACTTTTTAGTAGTTACTGAAGACAATAGATTTGCATTAGTGCCGTCTCCAAAGACCGAAGATGAACTAAGAGGTCTTTATGGTTCAGATGCTAATTTAATTGGACGAATATTATCAATAAGAACTTTAAATAAAGATTTACATAATATTCAAAGAAAAGACGTTGAGTTTAAAGCTTCAGAAAAAGAAGCTTTAGAAGATAACGATAAGTATATCCCTATAAATGTTGGTATTTTTTATGGTAGTAGTATAGATGCGAAGTCGAAATTAAATGCATTTAAAGCTAATACAAGAAGTGGAAGAGGTGTTTATTATGAGCAGTGAATCTAGATATAAGCTACTTAAAAATACTTATAATAATTTAAGCAATACTGCAGTCTACATTGAAGATAAAGAAGTAGTTCTTACTTCAGGACTTACTTCTTTAAGTGTGAATAATAAGGGTGTAGATATTCAGCCTACTTTTAACGGGCACATTTCCTTAACATCTTTTAACATAAAACAACCTTTATCAAAACAGTCCAACATTCCTAGGGATTTTATTCCAGGGTGGTTTAATGTTTCTCCGAGAAAAAGTTTTGATTTGCCAATTCTAGAAGAAACTGAAGAGATTGTAAGTACTGCTGTTCTGATAGGAGTACTTTTAGCGTTATGATCAATAAGACCAGTACAGACTTGAAATATACTTCAGACGGCGACTTCATGCTAACTGAAGACGGCGAGCTTCTTAAGTCGATGGGCATTAGGTTGCTTGCAGAAAAGATTTATAGGCGTTTAACAAGCAATGATGGTGACTGGAGCGTCGACTATGCTGTTAGCGCTAATCTAAAGTCAGCCTTAGGTTTGGAGGCTACAGAAGCTAATATGAACTATGTTTCTTTTCTAATAAGAAACGCTTTAACAAAATTCGCCTTGTTAGATGGAAATGAAATAGTGATATCTTCTGGGGTAATGATTGACACGCAAGTTTTTTTTAGTGCCCAGATAAAACCAAGTCAATTGAATGTGGAGCTTACTTTAGGTTTAATATATGACTCTAGAGATAATGGTTTTACTGTTAAGTTTTTAAATGAGAAAGCGTTTTAAAAATGGTATATTTGTATCAAAAAAGAGCTGACGATATATACATGGAGCTTCAAGACAAACTGAAGGTCTCTGGTATAAACAACACTAGCCCTGATGGGCTATCGAATATGATGGTCAGTTTTATTACCAATGAGCTTGTTAGTATTACCAATGAATTCAATAATAAATTAGCCGACTTTAGTTTATCAACTGCTAAAGATGAAGCTTTAGATCAATTGGTTTTTAACACGTATGCATTCCGTAGGTTTGCTGCCAGCAAAGCCTTGTCTAGTGGTAATAATTTTAAATTCACAAATAGCAGCACTCAGGATGTGCTTATTCCAAGTGGAGCAAAAATAAGCGTAGGCGAAGCGTTCAATGAAGATAGCGTAGTATATGAAACCTTAGCAGATGTTACCTTACCTGCTCAAAGTGATACTTATATTGCTATACAGGCAGTGGATGTAGGTAGAGAATACAATGTGACAGAAAGCGCTTTGACCAATCACAACTTCGAGGATGCGTCAATTAGCTGCACAAATCTATACCCTGTATTGAATGGTTCAGATAGGGAGGATGACGAAGAGCTTAGAGCTAGGTCCTTGAGCTTTTTAGAATCTAAAACAAGTCACAACTTAAGATTTTTAAAGTTACAGCTGTTAGAAGTTCCTGGTGTTTATGACCTAAAGTTTTATCAGGGGTATAGAGGGTTAGGAACTCTTTCTGTATTTGCTGTCGCTGATGGAAATAGAAGCAGTCCTGATCTAAAGGTTGCTATTGAAAGTAGAATTCAAGAACTAAAAATGCCTGGAGAAAAAATCTACTTTGAAGAAGGTACAAAAGTACTTATAGACATGAGCTTATTGCTACTGAACAATAAGCTTTATAGCGATAAGGAAATCAATGACTTAAGGTTTAGTATTCGATCATTAGTCTCAGAAGAGTTTATAAGATCAAAGAAAAGCAACGCTATAAATTTGAGCAACATAGAAGATCAAATTAAAACCAGGCTAGGCTCTCAGTATAGTTTTCTCGGAGAAAGCATATATCAGAATATAGCGGTTTCATATGTGAACCCTTCCGCTATGGAAGCTAGAGCTTCACAAAGCTTAGACGTTAGCAATGCTAGAAAGGTTATACCTCTGTCCTTCAATGAGATACCTGTAATTAGTAATATCACTATTGAAATAAGACAATTATCATGAATAATAGTTTTTATGGGAATTCTCTTCTTCAAATGTTCCCAAGGTATTCAAGGATTAGAAAAGACTACAGCTCTGTAGGGAGTAAATACTTTTTTGCAATTGGAACAGATATAGAAAGAGTACATTCAAATGTCTTTCAAGGACAAGTGGGAACAGATTACTCTTTAGCAGATCAAATCAGTACACTTGATTCTTTACAGTTTTCTGACTTAACAGAAGATTCAACATACAACGAACAAGTTTCAGGAAAAACGGTTACAAAAGTTGTAAAAAATGATGTTGAAATAAGTCGAAGCATGAAAGATTTTTACTGTGCCTTTCCTAAAGGTTTTATTTGGGAAGAGACTTTATCGGACATAACTAATGTTATTGCACAGCTAGGTACAGGCAGCCCAAGACATATGGGAAATATTGACTTGGATGAAGAAATAATAATCTTTATTGATGTTAAAAAAATAACTAGCTGTTTAAAAACAGCTCGTAGCGCTTCAATTAAGTTTTGTGGAAAGGCTAAAAACGGCACCCCGATTGAAGAATCTATTATAATAAAAGACGAAGGCTTATATAAGACCCAAGAAAGGTTTAGATCTTTAACACCTTTAGAAAAAGACGAAGAGCTTGATATAAGCGGTGGATTCTCAATAGAGGTTAATGGCTTAGTTGATTTCGAAATAGACGTCTTGGCGTCAAAAAGCCAAAACTTCTTTGAAGCTTCTGACAAAAGAAAAGGCGTTAATTCTTTCAGGAAAAGATTAGTGCTTGATGGTTATAGAAGTTTTCCAAAGGAAAAAAATATAAACTTCCAAGGGGCGCTTAATCAGAATGATCTAATGGTAGAGCTAGTGAGAATAGATGATCAAAGCTTTTTGTATTATTACCATAGGTATTTTGGAACTGCAGTAGAGTATAAATCAGAAGAAAACATAAACTTTGACGATGGTATTTTTGAAGAACTTATTGGCTTTACAGAACTAGTAGGTGAGAATTCCGAACCATTAAAAATTGCTGACATTGACTTTGATTCCAAAAGAAATAGTTTAATTGCTTGCACTCTAGAAAGTAATGTCTTTTATTACGAAATTGGAGTTCCAGTAATAAAAGAAAACATTATAAAAAGGACTTCAGAAGTACCAATAGCTATAGACACTGATGATGATTTTCTAGCTAGTGAAGACTCAACAACTGTAAGACTAATAGGCAATAATCTAGATAGACCTATTGGCGTTTTTATTGTTGGGAAGCTAGAAGATGGTGTCTTTGAATTTTTAACTACGGAAAAAATCTGGGGAGAAAATCCTGCAGTCTTTGTATCTATTCAGGAGTTCGTAGACCTGCAAGACAGTTTACAGCCTTTTAGTTTTGAAGTAGATATGATGGAAAAGGATATTGAACTCTTTGTATATAGCTTTAATTATAATAGTAACAATTCAAACGTATTAGCCGCCTTAAATGAACCGGATGCAAATCATTTAATGGAGTTAAGTAAACTAACTAATACGAACATCAATTCTAGAGTAATTACTTGCAGTAAAACAAAGCCTATAATTAGTTATGATCCTCTTATTGTTCCCTCAAACCCAAACATTCAAAACATTTACATAAAAGGTAACGCAGGGTTTGTATGTTTACGCTCTGAGGATATGCATCATAAGTATAAGCCAATTTATGAGCAGTACATCTATAGCAATGACAAGATTTATGGGACTGAAGCTGTTCAGGGGGAATTTGTTTTTCATTTAGCAAGTGGAGACGAGGTAACAATTGATGTCTAATAAAATTATAAATAGAACTACTGTAGACAATGCTGGAGAAAGACTAGGTCTTTATAGAGAGTCTAATGAGTCTTTAGAAAACTTTCAAAGCAGAATTACAAGAGCTAGAAAAGAAGTAAGTAGGCATAAATATTCTTTTAGAGAGTCGTTAGATTATATTACAAAAGAAAGAAATGTTTACCTTTTTGAAGTCCAAAGAATAAACGGGTCGCCACTTCAAATAAATTTTGATGGGGTTTTTCTTTATATAGATAATGAAAGAATAAATATAAACACTGTTAAATTTATAAAAGATTTAAAGAGCCTTTTAGAACAAAAAGGCTTCTTAACGAGTGGTTACCTTACTGAAGATACAGAATACTTACAGACCAAAAATGTTCTGCCTTTTAGTAGTAAAAGATTGCGAGTGAACAGAGGCCTAGAAAAATCAAGGCTAACTTCTTTAAATGAAGTTGCTCCTTCGAAGATATTAGATTCTTTGGGAGTGTATAAAAGCGAAGACCAGCAAAACATTTCATGGGATAGACGTGATGTTTTAGAAGGCTGGCATGTATCAGGGAAAGACCTTTACAAAGAGAATTCAGCAGACGACACGGTTAGTTACGAATACGAAGACTTCCCACTTATAATAAAGTGGAGTAAATTTAAGTACTACTTCTTGAATGAAGATAGCTTTGATTATAGAATCAAAAAGCTGGCTAAAGTAAAGAAAAGTGATAGTGAAGAAACGCCTTATATCCTTACTCAAGAGGGTGCTAAGCTATTAAATAAGCTATATAAAATTAGTAATACATACTGGGGTAAATAATGAGCGACAATAAAGTTAGATACACTTTTTATTTAGATAATGCTGGGCAAGCAGTTACAGGAGCCACACCAGTTTTTGAACAGTTTATAGATGTAGATGCAAGCGTACTAGGGCATCCGAACCCTACAGTAGAGCTAGTTGCAGCAGCAGCAGTTGCTGGAGTACCTATATTGGAGCTAGATTTCGGTTTTTATTGTTTCGAATTTGACTGGGATGTCTTTTCAGGGGACTCCTATCTAGTTAAAATAACTTGCGGTAGTAGTACTGAGTTCGTTGACCCTGCACAAAGATTTATAATAATGAAGCTAGACCGTACTAGCAATGTTGAAAACATTGTAGATCGGATAGAAACTGCTAGTACAAATATCACCACTAGCGCAAATGCGCTAACAAGCAGAATTAACAGACTGCTTGAAGTTGAACTAGGTAGCTGGAAAATTGAACTAGAAAATAGTGTCTATGTATTGAACTTATATCCAGCCTTAGATGCTGCAGGCGCAAATGCTAGATATGAAACAGGTTTGGATATAAATCAACCTATAGCTACATATTACTTACAAGATGAGACAGGTATTAGCTCTGCTACAAACCCGTATCAACGAATACAAAAAAGCGCAACATCTATTAAACCTTTAACATGATTGGCACCCAGTATGGCTTTAATCGATAGACAAGTAAGAGACCGGATAACAAGCAGAGGCTTAGGTGACTTAACTCTTGCTACAGACGCAGCTCAAGTGTCTTTCGGGCTTAACGTAAAGGGTGAAGTCTATATAGATCGTTATTATTATCCTACAACTGGAGTTTATTCTACAGAAGAATCTATAGAAGGCTGGAAGTGGGACATCACAAACTGGCAGCTATTTAATGACAATACGCCAGGTAAAGAAAATACAATTGAAAGTAGTATTGGTGGGTACAATTACAACCTGCTAGATAATATTCCCGAAACTTATTATAGAGGGTCTATTGTAAATGGCTGCGAGCTAGTAGGTATTAAAGATTTAGAAGGTAGTTGGAATCCTGAAATCAATACTGGAGTTTACTCTTTACAAGGCAAAGAACGAAAAGTATTCCCTAATGAATCTTTTTGTAAGATCTTTTCTTCAGAAACAATCGATTTGAACGAATATGCAAGCTTAGCAAATTTAGATAATGTTGTGGTTGCAATGTATGAAAGAAAAGAAGATTTTTCTAAAAACATCTATCGAGAATACAAAGAAGATAATGCTGTTTTTAAATACTCTGTTTCTAACAATAGTTTCAGCATTGACTCTGAAAGATATTTTCAAGTTGGTAATAAAAATGCGATATTTGGCGATACTAAAAAAAGCTGGGAAAAGATATCAGGACCAGGGTCAGGAACTAGAACCTTCTATACTAAATACTTTCCTATAAATAATATCTCATTAAGACAAAAAACAACAAATGGCTTCTTAGCCATTGATGAGGTCGATTATAAGTTTGATGCAGATCTAGGAGTAGTAAGTGTTGGCTCTAATATTACAGGAGAAATCTATATTGCATATGTAGTTTTGCCAAGGATAGATATCGAACTTAAAACATTCGATAAACTACATGAGAGGAGACTAGATTTAAAGTCTCACAAATGGGGGCAAAGCAACATCCTTGTAGAACTAAGTACTGAAGATAAAAACGTAGCGAAACTAGAGTTGTCAGCAAATTTAACGATTGGTCAGTCCCTAAAATACGGAGAAGATGTCGCTTTAGTAAAAGCAATAGCGCTAGATGCTAGAGATAATGTTGTCGATGAGATTGAAGTCAACTTTGAATGCTTAGATAATAAGCAAGAAGTCAGGTATGAAGGCAACTTGCTAAGAGTCTTGAAAATTACAAACTCTTCTGGTGAAGCATTTACCTTGATAAATGCACCTTTGAGCACTGCAGCTTCTTCATATTTGTTTCAAAAAAATGATGTACATCAATTTTCTATAAGTTCGGACGAAATAGCTAATGGTGAAGATATTCAAAACAAAGCTATTACTTTTGAAGTATTAAAAGTAGACCCACTTTTTGGGTCTACTGGACTCGCTTTAGAAGCCGTATGGGAACAGTCAAGCCGTTCGTTTAAAGTTGTCCAAAACCTAGAAAGCAGCGACTATTCAATATATAGAAACCTAATGACCAACATTAGAGAAACAGATAATGACTGCTTTAAGATCGTTTATAATTCTGGAATACTAGCAGGTGTAATACATAATAGGAATTTCTATATTTCTAAAGTAGATTCAGAGAGAGTTTATCTTGGTGGTGATATCAGATTAACCGATGGTGGGACCTACAATATAAAAATCTTTAAAAGAAACGAAAAAGAATCGACTAGTATAGAATCGTCTTCCAGGACTTCTCAAGGCTTAGAAAGGGTGCTATATGAAAGCCAGGATGGGTCTTTAAAGCTGTTAAAGCCAGATACCGTAAGTAATGGGTTACTGACCTATACGAAGCTTCAGAACAGGCTTTTAGACGATTTGGTTATTGGGTATAGAATTTTTATTCCAAGAAAAACAAGACTACAGGCAAAATGCATAGATCCTGCAACAGGAATAACTATTTACAGTAATATCTTAGAGGTAAACACTGAATTGCCTGAAATCTATAAGAGCCATCTAGAGCTGGACGGAGATCAGTCTACAATAGATATTGGGAATTTTTTAAGTTACAGTCCAGTAGATGGAAGTAAAATATATTTTGAGGTTGAACCATGAGCAATTCAGACAAATTAAATAAACTAGCTGCGAATATAATTAACTTTGCTAGTGGCGAGAGATTGACTAGTGACAAATTGAACGAACTAGTCAGCCTCTTAGAGATCAATATCAATAATATGTCTGCTGCTATTGGAGATATATATGATGAGAATTATGATGAAGATAAATATAATTCTTGGGGCAAGCAGTTTACAGAGAATACAGACGTTGTAGGTGCTAAAAAAAGACGACTTGATATTGCAAATATAGCAAGGCTAATAGGTCCAGCAAGCAATCTCAATCCCAGGAGTGCAAGCTATGGCAACGAAGAATCAACTATTGTCGAACTGATCCCTGGTGACGTTAGCAGTTATACTTTAAAATACCCATTAAAGTCTGGCGGCGTACCTATGATTCCTGGTTATACAAAAGTAGCGAATGTATACTCCTTGACAGGTTTAGCCACTTTTTATTTTCTTGAAGACACTAACACTCTTTATTTTTCATCACCACTAAGTGAGACTAAAGATGTCACTTATATAACAAGGCCTACTGAGTATGCAGGTGGGCCTAACTATCTAGGCGCTAGATTTAATGTATTGCCTGACCCAAACCAAGTCGAAGGCATTGTAGTTACTCTTAATACTGATAATAGCGGAAATGTTAGCTATAGCTTAACTATGCCGTTAGTTATTAATCAGCAGTCAGACCATGCAGGGCTAATGACCATTTTAGGCGATGGAGACTTTAATAAGAATAAAGTTTTAAGCTTACCAGAATGGTACATTCGCTTAAGCGATGGAGAAGCTATCCCTGAATATTTATTGTATTTGAAAAATTACGATACTTACGAGAGTTATACGGATGCCGTTTATACAAAAGTGAGCGACACTGAAATATTAGTGACAGGAATTAACTTAGGAGGTGATCAGGACTGTGTGGACGGGTATGATTTTAGGTTAATAACTGTAGGTACAGATATTACTACATCTATAGATGACTTACGAAACAAAACTTTTTTACATAAACATGATGGTTCCTTTGGGGAACCTAGAATAGACATCAAAAATATTGTTGGCTTTTATGAAAAAGCAGCCCCTAGTGGGGCTTACTACCCAAGCAGTACAGAATGGAATCCTATCAGTAATCTCTTGCATAGGGATGGCTGGGTAAAAGATAGCGACACTGTTAATGGTGACAATGCCATGCGTGGGCCCTTAATGATGGCACTACAGAGTTTTGACCCCTTAGCTAACCGTGTTGTGACGGGGTCGGGCACAAGTGAAGCTATTTATTTTGGAGAAGAGAATAAAAAGATAAGCTCTACAGGTAGTTACTTGTCTATAATGGCTGAATCAACTGAGCTGAATACGGGCAGAGGCATATTTATTAGCTCTTATGGCGATACTGCTCCTGAAGATGCGTTAAGACTTCAGAGCTCAAAAAACATACTTTTAACAGCTATGAATAGACTCAATAGCAATAATTGTGGCGCTTATTATACTAGAACCGCAGACCCATTTGTAGCGGACGTTAATGCAGACAATTCATATTATAAAAACATTATTGAGAACACTCAAAGTTTTAAAAAGACAGCACTAGAAGATCACCACTTACTATTTGAAATAGAACTAGATGACTTAGAAGACTTAATACATACTGGGCTTAATATTAATTTTACAACCCACTCACTGTATCACATGACTACGATAGACAATAATGGAGTTGCCACACCAGATGGTGGAGAATGGGAATTAAAAGCTCTCGCACCAGACGATCTTCCTAACCAACTATTTATAGATATAAATTACTTTAAAAGAATCGATTCTACAAAGTTAAAGGATCTTTTTGAATATAAAATTAATAATACCTTATCTACTATAGATTATATGGGTTATTCTATTGCTCATGACAAAGTTTTAATAAGCTTAAGCTCTAAAAAGCCAAACGGGAACTACCGCCTTGATTTAAGAGGTAAAAATTTTGTTAAAGATGTTGGTGGGACTGATTATACTTATTATATTAGTCCTTTTGTAAAGATTGAGGGCAATAGCATGCCCACAAACACTACTCCTGTTAAAACAGAAGATGCCTATGTCGTTATAGACAGGTTTAAGAACTATGTCAGCGCTGGAGAAAATGAACACTGTATCTATGAATGCAAATATGACTTATTTATACATCTTCAACCAATCTATACACAACACGAGACGGCTAGTCTGGCAATTGCGTTCAATTATAATGGGCATGTAACCAATGGCTTATACCAAGGAGCCTTCAGTGGATATGAGGCTTCAACTGATAATACAAGCGTAATACTAGTAGAAGATATGAGAATTGTATTTAGTAGTAATAGTGGAGTTATTGCCTGTATAGACCCGGATGGTGCGCATCCATACATTTCATGTGATGTTGGTAGTGTTTTTGTAGACAAGATAAAACTTTCAGTTACAGAGAGAGTGAACTTGATGAACAAGACTGCTGTATTGCACGTAGAGGCTTTACTCCCTACAAGCTTGCCAAGCAACGTTAACTTTGGCCTACCAGTAGTTCTGTAGGTGTGGCAATAGTACGTTAGGAGCGATATATGGGACTTTCTATAGGCTTTATTCCAAATTCTAAGGGCATTACTAGGAGTATAAAACTTTTAGGTGTTGTCTCTAAGCCAATCGAACGATTAAAGGGGACTACTAGAGCAGATGAGCGCTCTATAAGTTTAGCTTATTTTGAGTCAGAGGAACTTAATTCTTCGAGGCATATTCAGGTCGAAGACAGAAGTATTGACTACGACTTTAATAATAGGCGTTCTATAAACGAACAAGCTTTTAAAACGTATAAGACTCAATCATTTTTTTCCGCTTATAAGAATGTTTTGATAACCACATATATAGGTATGAACAAGCATAGAGAAGAGATACCCCTTTATTACAAACATAAAAAGAGTAAGTCGTCTGACATACTAAGGGTTGTTGTTCATAAAAAAACCAACAATGCTTTAGAAGATACAATTAATTATGGTTTTTCTTTAATAGAAGGAAACGTATATTTTAATTATCAAAATTCTTACAATGAAATTACTAATGAATATGAGTTATATTTTTTAACAATTAGCTATACTGACGGTAGCTCTGAAAGTTGTATAATAAACCCAGTACCAGCTATAGAGAAAGCCAATAGCGTTAATTACAAGACAGACGTTGTTTACACTCAGTACAAAAAAATAAATGGTTATCAGTATTCTCTTGTTATGAGCGATACCGTGCCTGGCTTTATATGTAGTACTGGCTTAAATTCTTTAACTCTTTTTGTTAAAGAATTAAAAAGCAACTCCATTTATATAAAGAAGCCAGAATCACAAAGAATAACTAATGAATGGTTAATAGAAATAAATGCAGGAGAAGTATACAGGAATATTAGTAATATAATATATAGATATCATATTCCAGAATACAGGAATCAGCCATTTTCTAAAGCTGCTCCAAACTTATTTGTTTTTAATAAGGACTGTAGCGTTGTGACAGAAAAGGTAATAAAGTTACCTTTAAGAAAGATCTCATATAGCGAAGAAATGCCTGTTGTCTTAAAGATGTATGATCTTGACGATAAGCTTGTAGATGGCTTTGATGCAAGTATAGAGAGTGTAGACGAGAAGGCCGGTTTAATTGTTTTAAAAAACAACTTAAGTTTTGGTGAAGCCTTTAGTATTAAAGCTGATTTTTACTACAATACTGAGACTTATGTTTTGAATGAATATAACTTAAATCCTTATCAAAATAAGGATGCTTTGAATGAGAAGTATCATATCTATATAAAGCCTAATGAAGACTTAAGGTCTGTAAAAGTCTATAAAGATTCAGAAGACCTGTCCGTTATTCCAAATGAATATCTCTATTTAGGCAGTGTCTTTTATGAAGAAGATTACAATATTGAAGATAGCTTTTCGTTTGATTTGAAAAACAACCAAAGGTATGTATCTCTTGAAGATACCTTAGGTGTTAATCCATACATACTTCAAAGCAGGTATGGCTATGGGGCTAAAGGTCAGGTATTGCAAAAAAACAATATCGTCATTGTAGACCTGCCTAGCTCTTATGAAACTAGTGAGGAGTATACAGAAGAAGAACTTTACGACTTATTTAAAAGAAAATTAAAAATGGGGAGCAATTTAATCTTCAACTACAAAGATGATATGCCTGAGTTAACTCTTAAAAGCAGTCCTAATGGAGTGGAGATTGAGTATAGTTTTGAGGGGCTAGGGCTATATTCTATATATAGGCTTGATGTCAATTCTAACGAAGAGGAAACCCTTGTGGAAAGCAAAGAGTACGGTAAGAGTGATGCTGACTTATTACAATCTTACAACATCCTTTATACTGATGTAAATGTAGTCAGTGGATCCACCTATAGCTATAGTATAAAATACAACGATATTAGAAGTAAAAGATATTATGAGATAAGGGTAGAGTGATGAGTGATTATACTTTTGAATATGATTCAACCCAGAAGACGCTTCAAATCATGAAAGTTACTTCTAACACCACCTTGCAAGCCCCAAAGCTTTACTTAAAGCCAAGCTATGATTTTGGGACTTTCGATACAGTAAGAAGTCACACTCCAGAAGCAGACTACTTGTATTTATTAAGGTCAGGGGTTTTGAGTGCTACTTTAGACTCAAGGACTATTCAGTTTGGGTTTGGCGATGGAGACTCTTATAAGAATGGTTTTGCATTAAAGTTAGACTCTAATGGCCTTGCTACGGGATTAACAAATAACGAGCAGGTAACATTAAACTTAACATTAGGAACTATTGACAGAGCTATTCGTATTGAGTTTGAGGTTGTATAATGCAAGAGCTAGTAAACGTAGATAGCCAACGAAAAGCAATGCGATTTCGCAATGCCATCTTATATCCTAGCAGGAGTCATAGAGAGCTTGAAGAGAGAGCAGTTGCTAGTGCGAACCTTGCGTTGGGATTAAATCATCGGTTTAAAATTACTGATACAGATACTAATACAAGTAGCAGTATTTATTTTTTAAAATATGTAAACCTTGTTGCTAAATGTGAAGCAATTAAGTTGGGGTTGATTGAATTTGAAAACTCATTTGAAAACTTCTATTTAAGTTATAAAAGATCTTTACTTAGTTTTTCAGCCTCAGAAGACTTTTTAAAAAAGTTGCGCTTTGAAAACTTAAAAAAAAGAAAAACAACTTATAAACTTTATAAGAGAATAAATAGCTTTAAAAATTCAAATATAGATAGCCTAAATGATTTTAAACACCCTAATATTATTGACTACTATTTTAGTAGAGAGTCTTTCTGTAGTGTAAAAAACGACTTAATAACTTTGCCTTTATTTAATGAGAGAAATTTAAAAATAAAGGACATTAGATTAGATATAAATAAGTCTAACAATTTCAAAACAAACGACCCTCTTTCAAACTTAAAGACAGAAGCAACAAGTTGTCAGCAAATATTAAAGAGTGAAAGTTTCTTAACCTCAGGCTCTTCATTATGTTACATCTTTGAATTTAGTAAAAAAAGCAGCTTCAATAAGATTGAGATCATTGACAGTAGTATTAATGAAGCTTCAGTTGCTGAGATGTTTTTTTATAAAAACCAGCAAAAGATAACACTGTCTTTTGTAAAAATAAAAAAGCTAAATAAAAGCATTTTCTTACTTAACGATTCTTATTTAGCAAAAAGAATCTACATTGTATTCAATCAATTTGATTATGTTGAAAAAAGTGTAGACGAAGATTTGAGTGTAGACTCTATAGTATTGAATACGCCTCTTGGTAGTCTGGAACTCGTCAGCAATAAAAAAGAATACTATTGGTACGAAATCAATATCGATAAAGTTTCTTTTAAGCATGAAAACTTTAAGCAAACAGGCTTTATAAAGATAGACGAAAAGATAGATGTCGCTGATCTAAGTAGAGTTATGATAGATCTCAAAGGGTTTAATATTTCTGGTAATGTTGAGTTGTATCTAGAAAGAGAAAAGCTTTTTAATGAAAAAGTAACTAGCACTACCACTAAAGAAAACCTTAATGAAATAATCAAAATCCAAGACTGCTTATACCTAAGCGTTTATCTAGTCTTAAATAGTAATTCTGAAATAGTTCGTATATCAAGTATTGATATCAAAGGAGCTTGAACGATGTCTTTGAATGATCTAAAGAAAGGCTTCAACAATACTACCTTAGTTACTGAAAGCCTAAATGTTCAAAGGAGTGCAATCAAAGAGAAGACCTTAGCAGAGATTCATAGGCTAGCGTCTTATAAAGACAGGTTGATCAAATTAAAAGAGGATTTGATAGAACCAAGCTCTCTTGACCAGTTAACAAAAAACGACTTCAATAGTTATAGAGTTTACATCAATGAGCTTATAGACGCTGTATTAAAGAAAATAGTACATTTAGATGCTAAAAAAAACGAATTCCAATCTGAGAAAGAAATAGCCCTGCTTAGATTGCAAAGTAAGATTCTTCGATGTCAAAGAAGAATTAGCTACTTGTCTAATACTAATAAAGACTATAGCTGGATTTCAGAGGAAAAGTTTTTAACCTTAGATAATCTAAATGCGAACGATACAACATTGAATCTTAATCAGACTGTGGGCCAAGCTACGTTGCCTATAAAAAGTTCTGAAAATATTGTGATTAGGGAGATATTAGTAGGGACTGAAAGTAACTGTATTGTGGGAGCTCCAGAAGGAGGTAACAATATCATTACAAACCTTTTCTCAGAAGACCCTACTAAGAACTTTTCTTGTTATAAAGTCAATGACCCTGACACTATGATTTCCTTGCAGCTTGTATTCTCAAAAGAAGAGATTGTTAATTTTTTCTACATGAAGCTTGCAGACAACTCACGGCAAAAAATCAATGATATTCAAGACATTAGATTTTACAAAGAGTCCGGAGAAGAAGTTTCTATAAAGAGTTTAACTGAAAACAGTTTAGACTTTAAAAATAATAAAGAGTTGGTATT
>Ga0233439_10002837_pt1 | contig 18880 bp, 19 predicted proteins | sample SI_123_September_6_FD_182713 | JGI IMG/M metagenome (GOLD analysis project Ga0233439, IMG submission 182713) | Seawater microbial communities from Saanich Inlet, British Columbia, Canada - SI_123_September2016_100_MG | ecosystem: Environmental > Aquatic > Marine > Inlet | place: Canada: British... | reverse complement strand
GAAGGTCACTTCGGCGGATGCGTTGATGTTGCCAAATAGCCTGCAATAACTGCTCGGGCGGCGCGCTGGAGCCTTCCCGAAAACCCGGCGGTTGCGGCTGCTTGCGCCATTTTGCGTAAAGAATGGCCACGGAACGGAATTCTTTGTTTTGCGCGGTTGATTTTCAAGCCAACAAAAAACGCTTGGCCTCGGCGGCGGTTTAAGGTCTTCTGTCTCTCACATTTCGTGCCATGAAAAAAATGTTTTTCACCAGAGGAATCGTCGTCGCCAGCCTGATGTTCGGGTTGGCAGTTGTCCCGGCCCTGTTCGCCGAGGAAAAAAAGGAAGAGAAGAAGGCTGAAGCGCCCAAGCCGCAGTCAGTCTTCAAGGACAAGGCGCTGGAGGAGGGCGTGCGGAAGTTTGTCTTCGCCAAGCGCTACAACAAAGAGCCGCTGGTCGAGGCGGACCTGATTCACCTCTCCACTATCAAGGTCACCAACGCCGGCATCAAGGACTTGAGCGGCCTCGAGAAGTGCCGCGCGCTCGCGTCGCTCGACCTCGCCGGGAACGCGATCACCGACTTCAGCGCGATCAAGGACTTGAAGCGCATCCAGTATCTCAACCTCGCCAAGAACAAGATCGAGAACATCGCGCCGCTAGCCGGGTTGACTGCGCTGCAATACATTGAGTTGTCCAACAACCGCGTGAAGGATCTCAAACCGCTCGAGGGCCTCGGCAACATGCGCTCGCTCTACCTGTCGAACAACCGCATCAGCGACTTCTCGCCGGCGCTCAAGCTGACCAAGCTATGGTCGCTCTACCTCGACCACAACCAGATCACCAAGCTCGACGGCGTCGCCGGGCTCAAGGGCCTGACCACTCTCTCCGCCGGCAACAACGACATCGCCGACCTCGCCCCGCTCAAGGGCCTCACGCGCCTGCACTTCCTGTTCCTCGAAAACAACAAGGTGGCAAACCTCGGTTCACTCGTCGAGATGGCTAGTGCCGACTACAAGGGGCCGAAAAACTTCGCTCCGTTCCTGCGCCTCTACCTCAAGGGCAACCCGGTTGACGGTGCCTCCGACAGCCGCCTGCAGTTCGCCCGCCTGATGAAGTACGGCGTGCGTGTCGAGACACCGCGACAGCCGGAACTCGTCACCTTCAACAGCACCGGCTGGTCCGGCGACCTGACCGGCGAACAGTTGGTCGCCTTCCAGCGCGAGATCCTCGAGAAGTTCGACTTGGTGAAAGACGCAAAAGTCAAACTGCAACTCAGCGTCTCGCCCGAGGACGGCATCACCAAGCAGGAGGTCGACGAGTTGAAAGCCGCGCTGAAAAAACTCGGCCTCAGCGACAAAGTCGACCTGAGCCTCTAGACCAAAAGCCAACCTTTCAAGCGAAGCCCGGGTACGCCCCGGGCTTTTTTGTGCCCCCCGCTTGGCCGATCAAGGGGATTTTCATTCCATTTTCAGCGCGGGTTTGGTAAGGGTCTCCGGTCGCCGGGGCAGTGTTGCTGCGGCTCAATTTATCTGATGTCAGGTCATAGCAAGTGGTCCACGATCAAGCGGAAAAAGGGCGCCACCGATGCCAAAAAGGCGAAGGTGTTCGCCAAACTCGCGAGGGAGATTGGCATCGCGGTTCGCTCGGGAGGGCCGGAGGCGGACATGAATCCGCGCCTGCGGATGATCCTGCTCAAGTGCCGCAGCGCCAACATGCCGGCGGACAACATCGACCGCGCCATCAAGCGTGCCTCGGGTGACGACGACGACGCACAATTCGAGGAACTGACTTATGAGATTTTTGCGCCGGGAGGCGTGGCGGTGCTCGCTCACGCCCACACGGACAACCGCAACCGCTCCGCCGCCGACATCCGGCACATCATCACCAAGGCTGGCGGGCAGTTTGCCAGCGCTGGCGCGGTGACGCGGCTGTTTGAGCGCAAGGGCCAAATCATCATCGAGCGTACCGCCGCCGATGAGGACACACTGATGGAGCTGGCGCTCGAAGCCGGCGCGGAGGATTTCACCGTGGACGAAAACGGCTACGAGATCGTGACCCAGCCGAACGACTTCGAGCAGGTGCACAAGGCGGTCGAGGGGAAAGGCATCGCGACGCTCTCGGCGGAAGTGACGTCCATCGCCCTGCAAACGACCACCGTCGATGACTCCGGCGCGGCAACCGTCACGCGGTTGGTGGATGCGCTCGAAGAGAACGACGACGTGAGCGACGTGTTCACCAACGCCGACTTCCCCGAGGACGCCTAGTCCCCGAGGCCCGTGATTCGCTCCGGGTGGCTGTACACGTTGAACGTGTCGCCGCGCAAAAAACCGACCAGCGTCTGACCGCTCTCCCGCGCGAACTCCACCGCCAAACTCGACGGGGCGGACACGGCGCAGATCACCGGCACGCGACCGGCCAATGCCTTCTGCAAAATCTCAAACGACGCCCGGCCACTGAGCATCAGCACGCGATCATCGAGCGGAAAACTCCCATCGAGCATCGAGCGGCCAATTGCCTTGTCCACGGCGTTGTGGCGGCCGACGTCTTCGCGCAGCGTGAGCAGTTCGCCGCCGGCATCGAACAGCCCGGCGGCGTGCAGCCCGCCGGTTTTGTCGAACGTCTCCTGTTCGGCTCGCAGCTTGGCCGGTAGTTGCAGCAGCGTCTCCGTAGCGACCAACGGCTCGCGCTTGGCCAAGGGCGCGAAGTGGCCGTGGACGGACTCGATGGACGCCTTGCCGCACAGGCCACAGCTCGAGCTGGCATAGACGTTGCGCTTAAGCTTGGCCAAGTCGAGCCTGACCTTGGGCGCGAGGAACACGTTGAGCACGTTGCCGTGCAGCGCCGCGTCACCCTGTTGGCAGGGGGCGACCTCGAGGACGTCACCCGGTCCAGCGATCACGCCCTCGGAGAGCAGGAAGCCAAGCGCGAGTTCCTCGTCGTGGCCGGGGGTGCGCATGGTCACGGCCACCGACTCGCCCTTGACGCGGATCTCGAGCGGCTCCTCCCGCGCCAGCGAGTCGTCGGCCGCTTGGCCGGGCGCGCCCTGTTTCCAGCGCAAAATGCGGGTGGTCGAGGTTCGTGGGTCGGACGGTTGTTCATTCACCGATGGCATATTCCGACCACCTGCTATCAGGTTGGCTCCCGGCAGGAAAGAAGGATTTGACAACTTGGCCGCCCGGAGGCAATTTTTTTTTGGTAAGATTATGATGAAGTGGACAACATTACTGAGCTGCATCGCAACCGGGTTTATTTTTGCAGGGTGTGGTGGTGGTGAAGAGCTGGCAACCAGCGCAGCGACGGATCCCAATGTGATCGCCTACCCGCTGGAAACCTGCCTTGTCGCCGACAGCAAACTCGGCAGTATGGGCAAGCCGCACGCATTCGTGCATGAAGGTCGCGAAATCAAGTTTTGCTGCGAAGGCTGCAACGACGATTTCAAGGCTGATACCGCCAAGTACATCAAGAAATTTGACGACGCGGTCGCGGCGAAAAAAGCCGCTGAAGCCAAGCCGGCTGATGCCGAGAAAACTGGATAAGTCATCCGCCATTGAGGAATGAAAAACGCATTCGCCATCCTGTTTAGTTGCCTACTGCTGACGTCGCAGCTTGGCCTCGGGATGGTGTTGCAGCCGCAGCCAAGCACGCCGGCGGAATGCGAGCATTGCCCGTGCGGCGGCAAAGCCATTTGCTGCGAGGACAGCAACTCCTCCGATCTGCCGCTTCCGGCACTGCCCCAGCGCCAGGCCAGCTTCAACGTCCAGCCCGTTGTGACGGACGGACAGTCCAGCGCGGTTTTTAAGCTGCCGCAAGTGGTCCTTGAGTTTTCCTCCCTCCCGCAACCTCTTCAAATGCGGGTGGCCGGCGTGCCTGTGCACAAGCGAGTCTGCCGGTACCTCACCTGAGTTTCTCTCTTTCTCCGACCCAATATGTCCAGAGGCGGAGTGTATCCGCGCCCGGACGATCCCTATGTTTGAAACTAAAAAAAGAAACTTAAACTATGAAAAAACTGATTTTATTATTTGTTGTGCTGCCATTTATGACCTCACCGCTGGCCGCGGTGGCGGATGAACTCGACACGCCGGCTGTGGCCAAGCCGGGCGAAATGATCGTGGAGGTGAACGGCGTGGTCTGCTCGATCTGCGCCAAGGGACTGAAGAAAAACTTGGCCAAGCTCGACTTCCAGTCACCGGTGCTCACCGAGAAATCCGGCGTCAAGATCGACATCCGCTCCGGTCGCTTAGTCATACACCGCGACCCCGCGAAGCCGATCGACTTCGGTGCCATCCGTACCGCCGTCAAGCGCGGCGGCTACGATCTGGAGAAACTGTACCTCTACCTCACCGGCTCGCTCGAGGAGGCGAACGGCCAATGGGTGCTGGCGGAGAAGGCCGGGCGGCACAAGTTCGCCTTACCCAAGGCGCCTGACGGCTTGGCCGACGGCAACGCCGTCACTGCCCGCGTGGTGATCAATGCCAAGTCCGTGGCCAAGGCCAAGCCAGGCGCGGCGGTCGCGGTGGAAGTCGACGAGATCTCCGGCACGAACCAATGAACCGGTCATATATTTTTGGATCGCTGTGGCTTGCCGCCGCGGCGGGTGCCCTTGGGCATCAGCCGGTGATGGACATGGCCCCGCGCTGGGCCGGCGGCTACGGCGTGCAGTTGTTCCAGGTTCACAGCATCGCAGACGACCTGCGGCACAGCGAATTGACACTGCCCAACCCGCACCGGCTCGGGAGCCGCGTCGACACCACCTGGCTCGAGGGCGTGTACACGTTCCAGCGCGAGTTCCGCATAACGGCCAAGGTGCCATACGTCGACAAGTCGCGCCAATGGTTGCAGGACGGCAAGGTCATCCGGCAGGACGGCCACGGACTGGGCGACATCATCATCGGCGCGCCGATAAAAAAGTACGTCAATAAAAAGGGCTACACCTACAACCTAAGCCTCACGCCAAATCTGCGCCTGCCGACCGGCAGCACCGGGGACGACTGGGCCGTGGGCGACGGGAGTTGGGACGCCGGCCTGAGCCTGAGCTACAGCTTCGAGACGCCAAAGTGGTATCACCTCTACGACCTATACTACTGGAAGAACGGCTCCGGCCGTAACTTCGACCAAGGCGACGAACTGGGCTTCGACGCCAACATCGGCTGGCACGCATGGCATGACGGCGACAACGGCCGGGGACTTTTCCTCATGCTCGACATCGCCGCGCGCCACATCGAGCCGGGCAAAAACCAGTTGATCGATCCCGCCGGTGACACCATTGCCGTGGGACCGGTCGCTATGTATTACCACGAGGACTGGATGCTCAAGTTCGAGTATCGGCAGACGGTCTACGACAAGGCCAAGTCGACGCGCTTCGGAGATCACCGGCGCTTCGCCGTTGGCTTTGGCCTGACGTTTTAAACGCGCTTGGCCAAGCGCTTGGTTTTGACTTTGCCAGCGCTTGGCCTTCCAATTGCCGCCGACCATGAGCAGCCAAACTCGACGCGATTTTCTTAAACACACAACCGCCGCCGCCACGACCTTCGCGGCCGGTTGTGCCACCCCCCCGACCGCCGACCGCTTGGCCAAGCGTGGCCCGCTGATCGTCTCGACGTGGGGCTTCGGCAAGCCAGCCAACGAACTGGCTCTCAAGGTGTTACAGAGCGGCGGCTCGACGCTCGATGCGGTCGAGCAGGGCGTGCGCTTGGTGGAGTCATCCGGCAACACATCGGTCGGCCTTAGCGGCCTGCCCAACGCCGCAGGTGTCGTGCAGCTCGACGCCTGCATCATGAACGGCCCCGGCCACCAAGCCGGCAGTGTCGCCGGTGTCGAGGGCGTCGTGCATCCCATTTCCGCCGCGCGGTTAGTCATGGAAAAAACCCCGCACGTGATGCTCGTCGGCCCGGGCGCGCATTGGTTCGCCAAACAAAACGGACTTGAGGTGCGCGACAGCCAAGTGGATGAGGCGAGTTACCGCGCTTGGCTGGCCAAGCAGAAAAAGCCCGCGCCCGGCAAAGGCGACAAACCGGAAAATCACGACACCATCGCGCTGCTGATTCTCGACGCCGACGGCAACATCGCCGCCGGTTGCTCCACCAGCGGCTGGGGCGGCAAAGTGCCGGGCCGCGTCGGTGACTCACCAATCATCGGCGGCGGTGTTTACGTCGATAACGAAATCGGTGCTGCCGGAGCCACCGGCCTCGGCGAAAACGTGATGCGCTACTGCGCGTCGTATCAGGTCGTCGAAAACATGCGCCACGGAATGTCGCCGACCGAGGCCTGCGCCGAGGCGATCCGCCGCATCGCCAGAACCGATCCGCAGGGAATGGACCTCGCCATCAACTTCATCGCCATCAACAAGCGGGGCGAGTTCGGGGCGGCCGGCACGCAGGCCAACTTCCCCTATTCCGTCACCACACCCGACTTCAGCGAAGTCCGCAAAGGCCAACCCTTGAGCAGCGCTAACCAAAAAGAAGGCGGCAACGAAAGGTAGGGCGCGGATCCTAAAGTAAGCACTTTAAAAAACGTTTGCGTTCTCCCTCACCCCACCCTCTCCCGCTGGGAGAGGGAGCTTGGCCAAGCGCGTCCCGTTTAATTCCTTCTCACTCAGGGAAAAGGTGGCCGAAGGCCGGATGAGGGTGAAACACCGGAGAATTTATATCGGTTGCGTTTTGTTTCACCCTGTCAGGGCTTGAGATTTTTTTGCCGGGATTTTCCAAGGGCGATACGCCGGGCTATCGCATTTTGCCCCTACGGGGCAAGGCGTTTATGCTACTTCAGCAGCTTGGCCAAGGCGGCCTGCTGGGTGTGAATGCGCTTGATCTGCTTCGCGGAAAGGGCGCGGTTAAAACAGGCCAACTCGTCGAAAAAGCCCATGTAATTCAAGCCGATCAGGATGCGGTGCGGCTTGCCACTCCACGAAAACTGCTGGTTCCAGCCGGTGATGCTGCCCTCTTTTTTGCCGTTCAAGTAAAGTGTGGCGACGCCGTCCTTTTTGCCGGTGTTGAATCGCTTCCAAGTGAAGGCGACGTGCGTCCATTTGTCTTTGCTGAATGGATGCGACTTAGCCGGGACGAGCGGTCGTTGCGGCTCCGGCACTTCCTTCTTCGTCGGATTCCAAACGGCTCGATCGGCGAACGCGCCCAAGCGGAACGCGCGAGGGTTGCCGTCCTTGTTGAAGTCCACAAAAAACGAGGCGTCGTTCCACGTGTTGGGCGTGATTTGAATGGGATCGACGTAGCCGGAATCGAGTTCGTTGATCGGATCAACCTTCAGCCAAAACGACACGGTGCCACTCCAGTTTTTTTTCGCGAAGCGGAAATTATTCGCGCCGTCGTAAAACAGCCACTTGGCTTTGCGCTTGGTGAAATGCAGCGCGCCACCGGAGAGCCCCTTGCCCTTGGCCAAGCGCGTCATCCCTTCGGTGTGGTTGCCGGCCTTGGGCTGTTTATCGACGAGTGTGAAAAGCCGCTTGTCACCCTTGGCCAAGTCGGCGTCGGTGCCGCTGTCGAACGACGCGTAAAAGGTAACCGACGACTTCAGCGACGAATCGGCGGCAGCCGCCAACGTGACAGCAGCGGCCAAGGCTAAGCCAAAGGCCAAGCGCTGCTTCAAACTCGAAACTTGAAACTTTAAACTCATTAAGCTTTCCCGCCGTACACCGCTTTGTCGCCGAGTTCCTGTTCGATGCGCAGGAGTTGGTTGTACTTGGCCGTGCGGTCGCTGCGGCTGAGGGAGCCGGTTTTGATCTGGCCGGCGTTGGTGGAAACGGCGAGGTCGGCGATAATGGCGTCCTCGGTCTCGCCGGAGCGGTGGCTGATGACGGTGGTGTAGTTATTCTCCTGCGCCAAGCGGATGGCGCTAAGCGTCTCGGTGAGGGAACCGATCTGGTTCACCTTCACGAGGATGGAGTTGGCCACGCCCTCGTCGATGCCGCGCTGGAGGAATTTCACGTTGGTAACGAACAGGTCGTCGCCGACGAGCTGTACGCGGTCGCCGATTTTGTCGGTGAGCGCCTTCCAACCAGCCCAATCGTTCTCGTCGCAGCCGTCCTCGATGCTGACGATGGGATACTTGCCAGTGAGCTCGGCGTAAAAGGCCACCAACTCGGCGGCGGTCAATTTGTCGCCGGTGCTTTTCTTGAAGACGTAGCGTTCCTTTTCCGCATCGTAAAACTCACTGCTGGCCACGTCGAGCGCGAGAAAGATTTGTTTTCCCGCCTCGTAGCCGGCGTCGGCTGTGGCGGTGAGGATCGACTCGAGCGCCTCCTCAACACTCCCGAGCGCGGGCGCAAAGCCGCCCTCGTCGCCGACGGCGGTGGAGAGGCCCTTCTTTTTGAGCACAGCCTTGAGGGCGTGAAAAATCTCGGTGATCGCACGCAGGCCCTCGGAGAATGTGTCGAAGCCCTTGGGCATGATCATGAATTCCTGAAAATCGATCGGCGCATCACTGTGGGCGCCGCCGTTGATGACGTTGGCCATCGGCACCGGCAGGACGTTGGCGTCCGCGCCGCCGAGATGGCGGTAGAGCGATTGGCCGGCCGCAGACGCAGCCGCTTGGGCGCTGGCCAGTGACACGGCGAGGACGGCGTTCGCGCCGAGGGTGGCCTTGTTGTCGGTGCCGTCGAGGTCGAGCATCGCTTGGTCGATCGCCGCTTGGTCAGCGGCATCGGCACCCTTGAGCGCGGGAAGAATCTTTTCGTTGATGTTGGCGACGGCCTGACGGACGCCTTTGCCGAGGTAACGGCTTTTGTCGCCGTCGCGCAGCTCGAGCGCCTCGTGTTCTCCGGTGCTCGCGCCGCTAGGAACGGCGGCGCGGCCAACGGTGCCGTTCTCGAGGATCACATCAGCCTCGACAGTGGGGTTGCCGCGCGAGTCGAGGATTTCGCGGGCGAGAATGCTTTTGATTTTTGTCATGAAGATAAACCACCCGAATGCGGGTGGCAGCTCATAATAGGTTGCAATCGTTCGCCGTCAAGCGACGGTTTTGAGGGGGATGCGACCGCGTACTCTGCCTCCCTTTCCCAGCGGGAGAGGGTTGGGGAGAGGGAGATCGCATGAATTTTACAAAAAAACATCCGAGAGTTTTCACCCTCATCCGGCCTTCGGCCACCTTCTCCCTGAGGAAGAAGGAATCAAAACGGGATGCGTTGGGCCAAGCAGCTTGCGCTACTGCTTGGGAGCGGGGTCGAGCGGGATTGCCTCGCCAGCTTCGTCCCACTTGGCGGTGGCGGTGAACTTGCCGTTGACGAACGTGCCTTCCGTCTTGCGTTGTCCGTTGGCGTGCCAATGAGTCGCCGGCCCGCTTGGTTTGCCGCTCTGGAATTCAATCGCGCTGCGAAGGTTACCGTTGTCCCACCAGGTTTTCCAACGGCCATGTTGCATGCCATTTTTGTAACCGCCCTCGGCCTGTTTCCAGCCCTCAATTGTCCACCGCTTGGTCTGGCCGGTGTACGGCTCGGGCTCGCCGATGGCGTGCCAACGTTGTTCCTTCAACTCAAGACGATGCTCCTCGATGAAGCGTTCGCGCTCGGGCTTGCGGATCGACGGCCCGGCGGCGACCGGCTCGGAAGCCGGCTTGGGCTGCGCGGCGGGTGCCGGCTCGGGCTCCGCAACCGGCTCGGGAACGGACTCGGCGACAGTCGGCGGCGGTACCGGTTCAGTTGGCTCGGGAGTGGTCTTGGTTTCGGGGGCGGGCGATGGTGGCTCTGTAGCCGGCGCGGCGGCGGGTGCCGGGGTACTCTCGGCGGGCGGCGGCGGGGTTTCGGCGGGACCGCAGGCAACGAGGAGGGCCAAGGCGGCCAGTTGGACGGGTAACAATCTCACGCGGCAAAACTCTCCAAGTCCACCGAACAAGGCAAGACCGATCCGCTTGGCCAAGCGCGAAAAATCCGGAATCAAGGCGTGCTCGGGCTGCCGCCGGAACGGCCTTCCGGTGCACCCACGGAGGCTCCACCACCGCCACCACCGCCAGACGAGCCACCACCGCCGGATGAACCGCCGCCACTCAGGTTGCTGAAGTCACTCGCCGTGCCGCCGCCGGGAGGCGTCCAGCCGTGGGAGCCGTGGTAATACGATGAGTGGTGTTGGCTCGAGTAACCCCTCCCGTACGCGACACCGTAGCTCCGCCAAGTTTGCCGGTTGAGCCTCTGCCGAACTTTCGCCCAATAAACTTTCTCGGGTACGACGTTGCCGCTTTCGGAGTAAAAAGTAACCTTCGACTCGGAGCCCGCGAGGTAATCAGAGAGAATTTCCGCTTTGCCGTTTGGATACCACTGGCCCCATGCCCCATCGCGACTGCCGCCCTTGTAAAGACCGGCGACATGCCGGCCGCCTTTCTCCGGATACCACTGAGTGTATTGGCCGTGGCGTTTGCCTTTTATCATCTCGCCCTCCCATGCCTTGTCGCCGTTGACGTACCATGCCTCGTGTTTGCCGGTATACGGTTCGGCGGCACCGGCGGCGTAGTAGAGCGCGTCATCCTTCAACCAAAGCTCCGGGCGAAAGATGGACACCTGCTCGTCGTAAGCCAGTTGGTTTGCGGTCTGACAACCGGCAATCACCAGCGCTACTGCCGCCAGCACGGGGAGTTTGATACGGTTCATTACATCACCTTTTATTCGTTTTGTTTTTGTTCAGTTGGTGCTGCGGGGATCGCAGCGGGAGATTCCGCGGGCTCGGCAGGCTTCAACTCAAACATAATCTGCTCGACACCCTCCTCCCAAGTGGACTCCTTGGTCTTGGCGCCCTCCTCATCGTATCGAGTCCACACGCCTTCCTTATTGCCGTCCTTGTAGCTGCCCTCCCAGTGGAGGTGGCCGTTGGCGTGCCAGATCTTCCATGGGCCGGTTTGTTTGCCGGCCTCGATTTTGCCCTCTTGTGCTTTTTGCTTGTTGGAATGGTAAACCAAGCCATCTCCGGTGAACGCCGTTTCCGCGCCGGTTTTGTAATACAATCCGTCCTCACGCTGCTCCAATCCGACCTCCGACCGGTTCAAGGCATACAAAACAACGGCCAAACATACTGCGATAATTGCGATCCATTTCATAAAGGAGTCCGAATGGTATCGCTGATTTTACCGCCACGCAAACGTAAAACCGCAGCTTGACCAAGCGCTTGGCCGGCGGAATTCCCTTCAACTAAGCGGCTGGCTGGTGGATACTGCGCGGCCATGTCGGAGAACTTGTTTGACTTGAGCGGAGAGGTGGCCGTGGTGATCGGCGCCACGGGAGCATTGGGCGGCGCCTGCGCGTTGGCGATGGCCAAGGCCGGGGCCAGGGTCGCCGTGGCGGGCCGCAACGCCGAGCGCGGCGAGGCCCGCGTGCAGGAGATCGCCGATGCCGGCGGCCAAGCGCAGTTTTTTGCCTGCGACGCGATGGATCCCGCCAGCCTAAAGTCGTGCCACGAGGCCGTTGACCAAGCGCTTGGCGCGCCAACGGTGCTGCTCAACGCCGCCGGCGGCAACCACCCGGACGCCGTCGTCACGCCGGAGATGCCGTTCGAGAAAATCCCGCTGCCGGGCTGGGCGAAGGTATTCGACCTCAACCTCGTCGGCGGCCTGTTGTTGCCGTGCCAGGAATTCGGCCCGGCGATGTGCGGGCGCGGCAGGGGCAGCATCATCAACATCGCCAGTGTCACGTCGCACCTGCCGCTCTCCAAAGTGATCGCCTACTCGGCGTCCAAGGCGGCGGTGCTGAGCGCCACCCGTTTTCTCGCGCGCGAATGGGCCACAAAAGGCGTGCGCGTCAACAGCATCACCCCCGGTTTTTTCCCGGCCGAGCAAAACAGGAAACTGCTTTTCAACGAAGACGACACGCCGAGTGACCGCGCCAAGGCAATCTTCGGCCACACTCCGATGGGCCGCTTTGGCGACCCCAGCGAACTGGCCGGCGCGGCCGTTTATCTCGCCAGCGAAAAGGCGGCGAGCTTCGTCACCGGCTCCGACATCGTCGTCGATGGCGGGTTCCTCAGCACAACCATCTGACACTCCGTGGGGGTCGTTTCCAAAAAAGTTTCCGAAGGCAAACTGCTCACCGCCGAACAGGCGCGCGACGTCGTAGCCAAGGCGATGCCGGAGGGGGACTTTCGCGATCGCAGGGTGCTGTTGATCGTCCCCGACGGCACGCGAACCGCGCCGGTCGGCACGATGTTCAAGGCCATCCACGACCAGATCGGCGGAACGGCTGCCGCGCTTGACGTGATGATCGCGCTGGGCACGCACCAGGCGATGAGCGAGGAGGCGATCGAGCAGCGGCTGGAGATCTCCCACAACGAACGCACCGGCCCGTACGCCTCGGTTCAGTTTTTCAATCATGCCTGGGACGACCCCGGCGCGCTCCGCAACATTGGCACCCTTTCCACGGAGGAAATCAGCGACTTGAGCGGAGGGCTGTTCGAGATGGACGTGCCGGTCGAGGTCAACGCCAAGCTTTTCGACTACGACCAAATCGTCATCATCGGCCCAGTGTTCCCGCACGAGGTCGTCGGGTTTTCCGGCGGCAACAAATATATCTTCCCCGGTGTTGGCGGCCCACAGGTGCTAAATTTTTTCCACTGGCTCGGTGCCGTCATCACCACGCCAAAAATAATCGGTCACAAATGGACGCCGGTCCGCAAGGTCGTCGATCGCGCCGGCTCGATGGTCAAGATCCCCAAGCTCGCTTTCTGCATGGTCGTCGAGAGCAACGGCATGAGCGGGTTGTTCGCTGGGCCGGTAGAGGAGGCCTGGTCCGCCGCCGCCGATCTCTCGGCCGAGCGCCACATCCGCATCGAGCCGAAACCGTTCCACACCATCCTCGCCTGCGCGCCGGAAATGTACGACGAGCTTTGGACCGCCGGCAAGTGCATGTACAAGCTCGAGCCGGTGCTGGCCGACGGCGGCGAGTTGATCATCTATGCGCCGCACATCAGTGACGTCTGCATCGCGCACGGTGAAACGATCGAGAGCGTCGGCTACCACTGCCGTGACTACTTCCTAAAACAGTGGGATTGCTTCAAGGACAAACCGTGGGGCGCGCTTGCGCACTGCGTCCACGTGAAGGGCCTGGGTACTTACGAGAACGGTGTCGAGACGCCGCGCGCCGAGGTGACCTTGGCAACGCAGATCTCCGAGGCCAAGTGCCAGCAGATCAACCTTGGCTACCGCGACCCAGCGGGCATTAACCCGGCCGACTACGCCAACCGCGAAGACGATGGAATCCTGCTCGTCCCCCACGCCGGCGAACGCCTCTTCCGCTTGGCCAATCCGCCCGCGTGGGCGTAGCGCTTGGCCAAGCACCTGGCTTTTTAACTGTCGAAAAAATCGACCGCGCCGCTTTCCAGCGAATACTCGGCACCGACGATGAGCAGGCCGTCGTCGCGGATCAGCGTTTCCAGAATCTCCGAGCCGTGCCGCAGATGATCCACCGATGCGCAGATATTCGCCTGGACCGCCTGATCGAGCAGTGCGGCGTCCTCCGTTTCGGTCGCCATCAAAGGCTCCACGGCCGGGCGGATGCGGTCGACGATTGCGCTGAGGTTCGGCGAGCGGCTTCCCGTCGGGCGTTTCAACTCATCGATGGTCGCCGAGACTGCGCCGCAATCGTCATGCCCCAACACTACCACCAGCCGTGTGCCGAACTGCTCGGCGGCGAACTCGATGCTGCCGATTTGCGATGGCGCGACGATGTTACCAGCAACGCGGATGACGAACAGGTGGCCTAGGCTGAAGTCGAAAATAATCTCAACCGGCACCCGTGAATCGGAGCAACCCAGAATAACGGCGAACGGCTCCTAACCAGCCGTCAACTCGTTGCGCGGCATGGGGTTGGCGAATGATTCCACAAGTTGGCCACCCGACACAAACCGAGAGTTGCCCATCCGCAATTGCTCGAGTGCTTTCATTGCTGAAATTATTTTGTGTCTCCGCTTGGCCAGGTTTCCACAGCTCGCACCAGAGTCCGCACGGCTATGCCCGAGGCGCCCTTGGGGGCGTTTGGCAGACCCTTGTCGAGGTTGGCCGTGCCAGCGATGTCGAGGTGCGCCCACGGTGTGCCGTCCACAAACTGCTCGAGAAACTTGGCCGCTGTAATCGTGCCAGCCTTGCGATCTGTGCCGGCATTTCGCAAATCGGACAAGTCGCCTTTCATCGGTTCAAGATAGTCGTCGTTCATCGGGAGCGACCAAAAATGTTCGCCGATCGTTTGGCCGGTCGCCGTCAGGTGGGCACTCAGCGAGTCGTCGTTGCCGAGCAGACCGATGTTCACCGCGCCAAGCGCCACGCTCACCGCGCCGGTCAGTGTCGCCGCATCGACCAAGTGCGTCGCACCGAGTCGCACCGCGTAAGTCAGCGCATCGGCGAGTACCATCCGACCTTCGGCGTCGGTGTTGATCACCTCGATCGTCTTGCCGTTCATCGCCTGCACGATATCGCCGGGGCGCGTCGCAGTGCCGCTTGGCATGTTTTCGACGAGGCCCAACAGACAACTCACGCGCTGTTTGACACCCAGCCGCGCAATTGCCGTGATAGCCCCAAGCATCGTCGCCGCGCCGGCCATGTCGTACTTCATTTTCTCCATCGAGCCCGCCGGCTTGAGCGACAGCCCGCCGGTGTCGAACGTGACGCCCTTGCCGACGAGAAACAGATGCGAGTCGCCGACCGCATCGGCGGGATTCCAAGCCAAGCGAACGAGTCGCGGCGGACGCGCAGAGCCCTTGGCCACGCTCAGGAGCGAGCCGGCGCCGAGCGCCTCCAGCCCGGCCTCGTCGAGCACCTCGACATCCAGCCCGGCCGCTTGGCCCACCGACTCCGCCATGTCGGCGAACTCCACCGGGCCGAGGTCGTTTGCCGGTATGTCGACCAGGCGACGCGTCAGGTTCACCGACTCGCCAACGATCCGCCCGGCGTCGAATGCCGCCGAGTCCGCGCCTGGCGCAACGATCAAAATTTCCTCCAACGGCAGGTTGGAATCGTCGCTCTTGTACTTGGGCTGTTCGTAGCTGCCGTACACGCAACCCTCCGCCGCGACCCGAACAAATTCCCCGTCCGGCAGCGCGATGGCCAAACGCTTGAAGCGGCGTTTCTGGGCCGCCCGCACCGCTTGGCCGGCCATGCGAAACACCTGCGTTGCGTCGAGAGAGTCGCCAACGCCCATCAGCATCAGCCGCCGGCTTTGCAGCCCCTTGGGTTCGTGCAGGAGTGTCAACTCGCCCGGCTTGCCGTGCATCTCGCCCGATTCTCGCAGGGCCGCGACCCGCTCATCCGCCGCTTGGCCAAGCGAAGGGCCGTTGGCCAGCGGCCAAGCCAGCGCGTCGGTCTCCAACCCGGCCAACGGGCCATCGTGTAAACGCATATTCATAAAACGCACACATCATCCGGGGCCAACGCCGCGTTGTAAAGCGGAGAGGTTTTTTGTCTGCTAACCGCTCACTCTGCTCAACCGGCTTCCAAAGCGGCAGGGACGGCCTCATTCCAAAACGCTGGCGCGACACTTGGAGGGCTTGGCCAAGCGTCACTTGGCCGGGAGTTTGCGGCGGGTCTTGAGGTCGTAGCGCTCGCCGGGATCGAGTGTCGTGTAAAACTTTTCGCCGACCGTTTTCTCCAGCGCGATGTCATAAAAGAGCACCTTGCTTTTGCCGATGACCTCAGCGGTGTTGCCGCGCACGAACAGCGCGGTCGATTCGTCGATGCCAATGCCAAGCAGGTGCGGGTGTTTGCGAATCACCGGCAGCATGTCGTTCTCGCGTTTGCGGGCGAGCAGATGCTGGTCGATCGCGCAATTGCGGATGTAGCCAAAGCCCCGCTCGTGGCCGGGCGCCATCATGATGTGATTCCCCTCCGGCGCCCCGCGAACGAGGTACGAAGCCTGAATCGTCGCCCCAGCTGAGCTGCCGCCGATCACGCCACACCGCTTGAGCACGTCGTGAAACGCCACCTCCGTCTTGGTGCCGATGTAGGCATCCGCCAGGCGCCACTGCCGGCCGCCGCCGAACCACACCGCCTTGGCATCACTCAGTACGGCGACGAACTCATCCGAGTCCGCGACCTTCGGATCGTGCGTGTGCAAAAGATGAACATTCGTTGCGCCAGCCCTTTTGAACATCTTCACCGAACTCGTCGATTCGTCGTAATCGGCGTCGGAGCCGGCGGTCGGCACGACAACGATCTTGGCGTCGCGTCCGCCGGCCGCCTCAAAAAACCGGTCAAAAATCACCTTCGGCATCCCGCCGCCACCGACGATGATCAGTGAACCCTTGGCCGGGCCAAGAGTAGCCGACTGCCCGACCAGGCGCTCAAGTGTCGCGCAACCCTGCACCAACAATGCCGCTGTCAACAGTGGGACAAAGGTCCTTCGTTTCATGGTCTTGGCTTAATCTTGATCGGCTCAGCGTTCACCGTGGGCAGTCGCTTGGCCAGGCGCAATTTGACCTTGGCCAAGCTCGGGTCACCGGCAAGGTTGTTCCACTCGTGCGGGTCGGTTTTGTGGTCGTACAACTCCTCGCTGCCGTCGGCGTAGCGGATGTATCGGTAGCGGCTCGAGCGCACGGCGTGATTGCCCCTGCCCTGCGTGGTGACGGCGACGCGTCTGCTTTTCGCACCCGGCTTGGTGAGTCGGTTGGCCAGGCTGCGCCCCTCGAGCGTCTGCGGTGGGAGGCCAAGCCCGCACAACTCGACGAGCGTCGGGTAAAGGTCGAGCAGGCTCACCGGCGACTCGCAGCGGGTGCCGGGCTGGGTGCGATGCGGGTCGACGATAATGAGCGGCACGTGGGTCGTGTCTTCCCACAGGGCGAACTTTTCCCAGTTCTCCTTTTCGCCGAGGTGATAGCCGTGGTCGCCCCAGAAAATGATCAGCGTGTCCTTGGCCATCGGGCCGTTATCGAGGGCGTCAAGCAGTTCACCCACCATGTCGTCAGCGAAGGACAGCGAGGCGAGATAGCCCTGCACCGCTTTTTTCCACTGACCGTTTTCGGTGATCCATTTGTGCCATTGGCGCTTGGCCATCGCCTGCCCGGCGGTGGGGATGTCGTCGAGATCGTCCGGCATATTTTTGGGCAACTGGATTTCTTCGAGCGGAAAGCGGTCGAAATATTTCTGCGGTGCATACCATGGCACGTGCGGCCGATAAATGCCGACTGACAAAAACAGCGGCTGCTCGTACGACTTGGCCAATTGCCGGGCAGCCCACGAGACGACCTTGGCGTCGGCCATCCCAGCGTTTGGAATCTGCAGCGGCGACCAGTCGAAGTGGCCGCCGTAAAATTTTCGACTGCTGTTGACCGGCCAGTTTTCCGGCACGGCTTCCTCCGGCATCTGCTGGGTCTTAGACGGGAAATAGTCGGCCCATGCATCAGGGTCTGGATAACCGCTGAGATTCTTCTTGCCGAAGAACGTGTGGGCGTGAAACAGCTTTCCTGTGCCAAGAGTGAAGTAGCCGTTGTTCCTGAAATGGCGCGGCAACGTGACTGCGCTGCTCAGTTTGGGCGCCTGCCGCCAATCGTGCGCATTGGCGTATATGCCGGTCGTCGATGGGCGCAAACCGGTGAGCAAACTCGAGCGCGACGCGTTGCAACCCGGCGCGGAACAGTAGGCTTGGGTGAAGAGCAGGCCGCGCTTGGCCAAGCGGTCCATATTTGGCGTCCGCGCCTGCGGGTGCCCGCCAAGCACACCGACCCAATCATTGAGATCGTCAACAGCGATGAACAACACATTTGGCCTGGTCACACCCTCAGCCGCTTGGCCAACCGGCAGCGACAGCAGGGCGATCAAGAAACCTAGTGCGAGTTGGATATGCTTAGGAAATTTCAATAGCGCAAATCACTTAACTGCCAGGCGGAGGAGCAGCGGGTGTTCTCGACCACCGGCACGGTGTTGGCCTCTGTGCGCACCTCGAGCCGAACGGTACCCTTGCCAGGTTCCGGGATGTCCACCGTCACCAACCCGTAGCTGTTACCTTTTAGCCCCCAAAGCCGAAATGTGTTGGGCCGGTTTTTGAGTGGCCCAACTTTTTGAGCCTGCTGCAGCGGCGAACTGGTGAACTCAAGCAGCGGCGGATGGCCGTCGCGCGCCTCGTAGTGCAACTCACTGTAATGGCGATCACCACTAAGGAAAATAACACCATCGATGCGGTGTTTTTCGATGTGATCGATAAGCCGCTGCAACTCGTTCTGAGCCTCCCGCCGATGCCCCTCGCCGCCAGTGCTGCGGGTGATGACCTGCGTGCCATTGGCGATAAGCTTGACCGGCGCGGTCGAGTGCTTGAGGCCGTCGAGCAGCCAGTCGGTCTGCGCCCTGCCCCAGATTTCGCCGGTTGCCATCGTGACATCCTTGTGTTTCTGCGGCGAATATTTGTAGTAACGATCGTCCAGCAGAAACACCTCCACCGGGCCGTTTCGAAACGAACTGAAAATGCCAGGGACACTGTCGGTACCGTAGTCGGAATTGGCCCACATTTGGCGAAACACCGTCGTCGCCTCCTCACGCAAACCGAGTGTGCGGTCGGCGTTGTCTGGGCCGTAGTCGTGGTCGTCCCACACGGCGTAACTCGGCACCGAACGGAACATCGACTGCAGGTCGGGGTGCATGCGGGTGGTGAGGTGGCGCGCCGTCATCGCCTCGGGCGACGACCAGTCACCCGTCGGGCCGGTGGTGTTGAAATGTCTGTCGCTGCCATCGGCAACGATGAAGTAGGAATTGTCACCGATAAACAGCGCCATGTCCGGCTGCTCGGCGGCGATCGCCTTGTAGATTGGCCCGCTGTTGAACTGCGACACCTTGCTGCACGAGCCAAAGGCGATTCTAACCTTGCCTGTTTCCGATGGCACCGCCGCCGTGCGGAAGGCGACCTCCGCGGTCTCGGTGGCGCTGCCCGCACGCTCAACGGTCAGCAGCACTCGCGTGTCGGCGACCGGTGCCAAGCGCGAAAAATGCAGCACGGAGAAAC
>Ga0233439_10002834_pt1 | contig 18905 bp, 11 predicted proteins | sample SI_123_September_6_FD_182713 | JGI IMG/M metagenome (GOLD analysis project Ga0233439, IMG submission 182713) | Seawater microbial communities from Saanich Inlet, British Columbia, Canada - SI_123_September2016_100_MG | ecosystem: Environmental > Aquatic > Marine > Inlet | place: Canada: British... | reverse complement strand
GCTCTCGAGCACCGGGCCTATGGCGCGGTGCTGATGGACATGCAGATGCCGATAATGGACGGTTTGGAAGCCACTCGGACCATTCGCCGCGACGCTCGTTTTACGGAATTACCCATTATCGCGATCACAGCCAACGCGATGGTGGGTGATCGCGAGCGGTGCATCGAAGCGGGGATGAATGACTATATCAGTAAGCCAATTGACCGCGACAAGTTGTTTGAGGTCCTGAGGAAATGGCTTGCCTTCGGATCATCGCCCGAAGTTGTTATGGTTTCGGCAAGCGGCCTAGAGCCACCGGAAGAGGTGTCCGTATCCGAACCAGTCACCACCGTGCCCACACAGGTGGTCGTCGAACCGAACGGGCTGGTGCTTGCAGGCATCGATGTACAGGCCTTCATAGAGCGAACCGAGGGGGATGAAGACTTGCTGTACATGCTGTTGAATGAGTTTGCCAGCGAGTTCGACGGCGCGTTAGCTGAGATCCGCGCAGCGATAGCGGCAAGAGATGTTGAGTTAGCCCACCGGTTCGCCCATAAACTCAGAGGAGCCGCCAGCAGCTTGTCGGCGACTCAGCTGGAACAGGCCGCATTGGCGCTGGAAGAAGATTTTAAGGCCGGACGTCTGGAGGGGCAGAAGGGATCGCTGGAAGTATTAGAGCGCGCGTTGGGGAAGGTTATGGCATCGATTGCCAGCCGTTAAGACACCAATATGGCTTGACCTAACCCCCTAAGAGCTCCTTTATAATTCCCATACATTACGGTGGTCGACTGCTATACGCCATTCTTCATTCGCCCCAGTCGCTACCTCTGAATCAATCGTTAAATATTCACGCTGCCAATAGCTTCGGCGCGCGCAAAGATTCTTCGCCGTTTAGCCACCACCGCCAAATCCCTTATTTTTAGTCCTATGCCCTCTCGCCACATTTGGCCCCTCTACGCCTTGCTGCTAAGCGCCCTTGCCTGGGTCTTTTTTGCCGACGTGCTCACGCTCGGTCTCGACACGCACGACGTCGAGACCTTCCGCGATCACGAGCGCATCAGCGAGGACTTCGCCTATTTCTTTTCCCCCGACAAAGAGCAGGCTTCCGGCCGTCCCGTCGCCGAGATCGTCAAGTTCCTATACTTCATGGTCTTAGGCAATACCGCGGCCGCCTTCCACCTGTTGAGCCTGGCCTTGCATGTATTGTGTAGCTTCCTGCTTGCCCGCGTGGCCCTGCAATGCGGTGCCGCGTTGGAACTAAGCTTACTCGGCGGTTTGCTCTTTCTTTGCAATATCGCGCACTTCCCGGTCGTGCACTATATCTCGGCGCTAGACTACGCCTTGGCCTTGGCGTTGGGATTCGGCGCCTTGCTCGCCTACCGGCGCTATCTGATAACCGCGAATCTAGCACATCTCGGCGCGTACTATATCTTGCTGCTCACCGCCGTCTTCGCCCACCTATCCATGGTTATCATCCTGCCCTTTAGCCTATATCTAAGCAGGGAAAACGCAGAAAGAACAACGACGGCGCTCCGCCGCCTCGCCCCCATGGCCGTGCTCCTAGGCCTAGCCTTTCTCGCGCAACTCGCCCTGGCCTCGCGCGAGACCAGCACCTGGAACGCACTCGAACACTATCCAGATACAGATCCTTTTGCCCTGATCATAAGTTGGCTGCGCGTCTTCCTCTGGTTGCTCAGCCGCCTGCTGACCACCGCGCACTGGCTGCCCTTGCCGGTCTACACCATGCAAACTTGGGAGCTTTACCTCGGCGGCTTTGCCTTGATAGGCTTGGCCTTTTGCGTCTATCGCAGCAATCTCTGGGCTGTCTGGACCCTACTCGCCTTGGCGCCCTTCGTCTTCCTCACCGAAGCCACATTGCTCGACATGCCCGCCGGTCCCTCGCGCTACCTCTATCCGGCCAGTGCGGGCGCATCTCTGCTACTCGCGCAAATCCTCTATCGCATACGCCAGCGTCCTTTGCGCTTCGGTCTCGTGCTCGTCCTGCTGCTGAGCAGTTATTTCACCCTCGACAAAAGCGAAGCGCTCTCACGCTACACCTCAGGCCGTAGCTATATCGCCAATCGACAAATACCCAAAGGCATTGATCAACTCCGACGGGCTATCGATACCGGTGGAGAGGCCATCGACCGCAAGGATGCGCATACCCGCCTGCTCACTGTCGCCCTCGACAGCACGGCGATTGCCGCATCGATCCTGCAAAAAGCGCGCGGCGATTTCCCGGAGGATATCTGGTTCGCCCTCGCCGAACAGGTATTCCACTCCGTCGGCTCCGATTCCATCCGGCAACGCCAAGCCCAGCTCTCCCTCGAAAGTAATCGCGGCCAAAATGAGGGCAACGACCGCTGGATCGCCCATCTCTACGCCAACATGGGTGACGGTTATTTTGCCCGCCGAGACTGGACGCGTGCCATCCGCGCTCACGAAAACGCTCTGCGCTTTGATGCAAAACGCAAAGAAACGCGACTACTGCTCGGTTGGACCTACTTTATGACCAACCGATTTACCGAGGCCATCGCGACCTATCGCGCCGTACTCACCCAAAGCCCCGACAGCGAAGCGCATTTTAGTATCGGACTCGCCCATATCGCCTTGGGCGACACTGCAACAGCGACAAAGATCTACGCCGACGGCATCGCTCAATACGGACGCGAGCAAGCCGAAACAGCCAAAGCCCGCGATAATCTCGAACGGCTGATCTCCCTCGGCACCCAGCCCGAAACCGCCCGCAATCTCATCCTACGCCATTTCCCAGATTGACTCTATACGCCATCGCCGTTATATTTTTGTCCACGGAGCAAATGACCATGCATACACTGCACGTCTATCGCTATTATTATTATACCTTGTCGACAAGAGGGGTCTAACGCGATAGCTTTATGCCTGCACCGCGTTTTCGAGCCCCTGACCTCAGGGGCTTTTTTTATTGCCATTTTTTCATTATAACTAGGACAACCAGGATATAATAATGAACCTCATACCCGATCTCGAATTCCGCGGTTTGGTCTACCAAGCCACCGACCTCGACGGCCTTGCAGAACGCCTCGCGACCGGCCCGATCACCGTCTACACCGGTTTCGACCCGACTGCCGACAGCATGACCGTGGGCAATCTAGTGCCGATTCTGCTATTGCGCCGCTACCAGCTCGCCGGGCACAAAGCCATCGCGTTGGCCGGTGGCGGCACGGGACTAATCGGCGACCCGTCGGGCAAGTCGGAGGAGCGCCAGCTCAATACCGACGACATCGTCGCCGCCTGGACCGAAAAAGTCAAAGGCGAGCTGGAGCGCTTCCTCGATTTCGGCGGCGCGAACCCCGCAGTCATGGTCAACAACCACGACTGGCTGGCCAGCGTGTCAGCGATCGAGTTTATGCGCGATGTCGGCAAGCATTTCCCCGTCTCCTACATGCTGGCCAAGGACTCGGTCGCCTCCCGCCTGCAAACAGGCATCTCCTACACCGAATTCAGCTACATGGTGCTGCAGGCCTACGACTTCCTGGTGCTCAACGAGAAATACGGTTGCGAACTGCAATCGGGCGGCTCCGACCAGTGGGGCAATATCACTGCCGGCACCGACCTGATCCGCCGTGCCGCGGGCAACAAGGCCTTTGGCCTGACCTGTCCCTTGGTCACCAAGGCCGACGGCACCAAATTCGGCAAGACCGAGGGCGGCACCATTTGGCTCGATCGGAATAAAACCTCGGTCTACCAGTTTTACCAGTTTTGGATCAACTCCGAAGACCAGAAGGTCGTCGACTATCTCAAGATCTACACCTTTCTCGACAAGGACGCGATCTTGCAGCTAGAGCAGGCCGTGCGCGAGCAACCCGAAAAACGAGAAGCCCAGCGCAAGCTCGCCGAGGAGGTTACGACCTTGGTACACGGTGCCGATGCGGCAAAGAGCGCCGAGAATATCTCGCAAGCGCTTTTCAGCGGAGAGTTTCACAAGTTGGCCGAAGACGAGATCCTCGAAGGTTTTCACGATGTGCCAACGCACAAGATGGAGCAGGAAGAGATGGGCTTAATCGACCTGCTGGTCACCGCCAAAATCTCTTCTTCTAAACGCGAGGCCCGTCAAGATGTGCAAAATGGCTCGATCTATATCAATGGCGAACGCCATACCGAGTTGGATAGCACGATCCGGCTCCAGGATGGCCTACACGGCAAATACTTGATTATGCGGCGGGGCAAGAAGAAATACACACTAGTCAGCTAAAACGACAACACCATCGCACAAAAAAATGGATCTGCGGCACTCGCTCGCAGATCCATTTTTTTGTGCGAACTCAAGCTTAATTTTCCATATAAGCCGCACCTACCTGGACACGCTCTCCGCAGTTGCTTTTCTTATCCTGCAAAAAGGAGCTACACCTCATGTCAGACCGCCTGCGCGTTGCCGCCATCATTACCATCTACCATCCCAAGTCCCACGCCGACGTAACCGTCACCAAATTCCTCAAAGGCATGTCCACCGACGAGGGCTTCCTAACCCCCGAAATAGAAATCGTCTCGATCTACCTCGACCACGCACTCGAAAACGATATCGGGCTCGGACTTGCCGAAGAATATGGCGTGCCCGTCTACCCAAGCATCCGCCGCGCCCTGCACGCCGGAGCTAACGAACTCAATGTCGACGCGGTGCTGCTCATTGGCGAACACGGCGACTACCCCTGGAACGAGCGCGGCCGGCATATGTATCCCCGCCGTTATTTTTTCGAACAGATCGCCGGCGTCTTCGGCGAATCTAGCCGTTCGGTGCCGGTCTTCAACGACAAGCACTTCGCCTACAGCTTCGCCGACGCGCAGTGGATGTGGGATCGGGCGAAAGAACTCGATATTCCATTGATGGCCGGTTCCAGTTTACCGCTTTGCTGGCGCAACCCCTTTATCGAATACGACAAAGAAACGAAGGTCGAAGAAGCGCTCTCCGTCGGCTATGGCGGCATTGAAGCCTATGGCTACCACGCGCTTGAAACCTTGCAGTGCATGGTCGAACGCAGGCAGGGCGGCGAAACGGGTGTAGTCTCGGTGCAGTGCTTGGAAGGAGATGCCGTCTGGCAAGCCCGCGACAAAGGCCTATGGTCCGCCGAGCTAGCAACGGCGGCCTGCGACGCGATACAAAAAAAACCTGAAGGACAGATGGAAGAGCACGTCAAAGACCCGGCGGTGTTTCTCGTCGAATACGCCGATGGATTGAAGACCGCGACCCTGATGCTATCGGGCTATGTCTCCGATTTCTCCTATGCTGCCCGCGTCGACGGCCAGGTACAGGGCGTCGAGTTCTACCTGCAGAACGAAGGCCCTTTCTCGCATTTTGGCTATCTCTGCCGCAATGTGCAGGATTTTTTCCGCACAAAAAAAGCGCCCTATCCACCCGAGCGCACTCTGCTAACCACCGGTATTATCGATGCGGCGATGAATTCGCGCCACGAAGACCACCGCAAAATCGAGACGCCCTATCTGAATGTCGCCTATAGCTCCTACGATAAATTGCCGCAGCGCCCGATCGGCACCCGCCCTGTCGGCGCCAGCATTGACCCACAAGCGCCCGACATCATCTAGGAGCGATTCTCAAAATCCATTTGCACGCCGGACAAAGTGCGAGCAATGCTCTTACTCCCTCGCGCTTTGTCCGTAAAGCGACGTTTATAGCGTCTAACCCTTGCGCAACAACGAGGAATCAGTCATCGCCAGCGCGCGCGCCAGCGACACCTGCGTCGTTAGGGCCTCTCCGCGAAAAAAGCGGTCGAACTCGTCGAGCATCAGCCTCAAATAACGACCATCGCGGCCGTTGCCGGCACAGTGCGGTGTCAGCATCACATTGCGCAGCGTGTGAAGGGGGTGGTCCTCGGGCAATGGCTCTTCTTCGAAGACGTCCAAAATCGCGGTAAAACGATGCCGTTGCAGTTCCGCGATAAGCGCGCCTTCATCGATCAGCGGCGCACGGCCGCAATTAACCAGTACCGCGCCTTCTTTGATAGCCGCCAATTGCGCCGCACCGACCCGGCCCTTATTAGCCGTCGTCAACCCGGTCTGGCAATGAATGACATCGGCGGTGGCGAATAACTCGTCAAGACCGATCTTCTGCAATCCCTCGGCTTCGGCCATTTCATCGGTCAGAAAATCATCGTGCACCGCGATCACTCGCGGATGCAGCGGCCGCAGTAACTCGATAAAGGCCTTTGCCACGTCGCCATAACCCCAGATGCCTATAACCGCCTCGTCGGGCGGCAGATTGCCCTCGCGCCGCGGCCAATCGAGTGCCTGCCCGCCCACGCCGAAATGCGCATACGATAATAGCTGCCGCAGCCCGACCATCGTCATCATCAGGCTCCATTCGGCCACCGTCCGCGCCATCAATGTATTGGCGGTACAGACTTTCACCCCCCGCTCATATAGCGCCTGCGAAACAATGCCCGCCACAGACCCGCCGACATGACCAACGATCTTCAGCGTCTGATTCTGTAAGAGCACGGTCTCGTCGAGGCGCGGCGAGCCCCAGGTCGTCAACAACGCCTCTACACCGACCAATTGCTCGACCCATTCGCCGGCGGCCAGCTTTCCCGGCAGTGTATTGAGCCGAACCTCGTAACCAAGCTCGGCGGCACGCGTTTTGGCCTGCTCGGTCCAAAAGCGGTCCTGCAGCGCTTGCGGGCCCATAAAAAATATATGCGGCGAGTTATCCATAATATTACTCTAAGAAAAGAGCCCCCCCGGATACCGAAGGACCTCTTCAGCTCATTCCCATTCTACCGTGCCCGGCGGTTTGTGCGTCACATCGTAAAAGACCGCTTCGATGCCTTCAACGGCCAGTATCCGTTCACGCACATCGTCGAGGAACTCCTGCGGCAATTGGCTAAAGCGCGCGGTCATGAAATCGTCGGTTGATATCGGCCTGAGCACCACACTCTCCTGCACCCCGTCCGACGACAGCGGCACCAACACCGTCGGCATCTGCGTCACCTCCTGCATCAGCCCATGCCGCTCTAAAGCCTCCATATTGATCGCGTCAACCTCGCGCAATAAATCTAATCGGTCGCGCGTCAGATAACCGGCCTTGAGCTTTTGCGCCGGCCGGTCGTCTGATCCCAATAAATAAATTACCCGGTTGATCGAGGCAAAGTTATTGGTCAGTTCAGTAGATAGCGCCTCTAGGGTCTCCCAGTCGCTCTTTCCCGACACCACCGCCGGATGCGCGTAGGTCCGCGAGTCGCCCTGTACTCCGACGCTTCGCAAAGGCAGGACCTCAAGCGCCAGACCGTATTTCGCGGCGACCTTCACCGCCTCGGCCTCCACCGGGGCCATGCCATCCATATCCGCTTTCCCGTCGCTGCACAACGCCCTGACCGCCAAACCCGGCCCCGGAAAGGGGTGCCGCCAGACCAAATGATGCGGCAAGCCGAGTTTTTCGCCCAACTCGCGCGCCTCGTCTTTGTAGAGCTGGTCTAACGGCTCGACGACTTTACCCTCAGCCAAGAGCTCTTCGATGACCCCGACGCGGTTGTGATGCGTTTTGATCAGCGCCGCGTTTTCGGTACCGCCGGACTCGATAGTATCGGTATAGAGCGTGCCCTGGCCCAAGAGCCACTCCTCCGGATCCAGTTGCAAATCGACAAGCGCGCGATCACGGACCCGGAGAAACTCCTCGCCGATCGCCAGTCGTTTCGCCTCCGGTTCAGAAAGCCCCTCGGTGATTTTGAGAAATTCATCGGTGGCGTCGACGACCTGTAGATTGGCAAAGCCCGAATCCTTCATCAGCCTTTCGACCAGCGCCGTTTCTCCCTTGCGCATAAAACCATTGTCGATGTGCAGACCCAACACGCGATCCTCGCCCAATGCGTTATTGAGCAACAGAAAGGCCACCGACGAGTCAACCCCGCCACTGACCAACAAGAAGACCTTGCGCCCCTTGGTCTGCTCGCGGACCCGATCCATCGTATGTTCGATATACTGCTCCATCGTCCAGTCGCGCGCGGCCCCCGTCAGTGCGACAAAATTATCGAGCATCTGCATGCCCCGCACCGAATGCGTCACCTCCGGATGAAACTGCAAGCCGTAGATCTTGCGCTCAGCGTGGCCCATCGCCGCGATCGGACAATCTTCGGTTGCGGCTAATATCTCAAAACCCGGCGGCAGCGCGGTGACTTGGTCGCGATGGCTCATCCAGACCATTTCGCGCTCATCGAGGCCTGCAAGCACGCCCTTTGCTTCTTTGACCTGTAAATAAGCCGCGCCAAATTCATGCGCATTGCCCGGCTCGACCTGGCCACCGAGGCGATGGCAGAGCAACTGATGGCCATAACACAGCCCCAGCATCGGCTTGTCCATCTCTAAGATTTCGGGATTGTAAGCGGGTGCGTCGGCATCGTAGACGCTGGAGGGGCCGCCCGACAAAATGAGCCCTTCGGCGTCGGCCAGATCGGCGACGGCGCTATTGGGCGAACGGATCTCAGCGAAGACGTGGAGGCGGCGAATGCGGTTGGCGATAAGGTGGGCGTATTGCCCACCGAAGTCGAGCACGATAATGCCCAAGGTATAACCCCCTAAAAAGAGGTGGACGGGGGGAGAAGATGGCTAAGAATATAAAGAACGCGCCCGGCATCGCAAGCCGGAGCATGGCCGCCAAAGAAATGGCGGATACCGCTACCCGCCGTTTTTTCTTCCGCTCATAGCCGCCAAAGCAAACGACCCAACCTTATTGGCGAGGTTGGGCAAAAAATCCATCATCAATCTGGAAATTGTTATATTTTTTCATCGAGTATTTGAGCAAATTCAATTCGAACACTTGACCGACGGTCAATTCGCTGTCAACGCGACCGGCTATCGGGTGGCACACAAAATAAACTGGAAAGAAGCCAATAGCCTCGCCGGCTGCGGGTCAACAGATAGCATCATAGATTCAAATTCCGCAACGCAATGCCAATGGCCTACTAACAAAAATAAAAGGCCGCGAGGATATGTTCTCGCGGCCTTTTATTCTTCCTCTAAAATATCTTTTTAAATCCGGGCGTACACCCTATCTCCATCCGGCTCTTCTAGCGTCAACTCATCGCCTTTAATGGCGATATTAACGACCTTATCGCGCAAGATCGGCGTCTCACCGCCCGGGTCGTTCGTCTGTACGTCAGTAAAGGTGATCCGCAACAAATCCCCCACAATCGCATAGGTGCCCGAGAAGCTAAAAACCAGCGTCTGCGGATAGGCCCCGTTGCGATCGATCGCACCACCTTCGGGCGCCGAGAAATCGCGCAACTCGGCGCGACCATCTTCTTTGAAGGTGTAAATTTGATTTTTCTCCGCGTCGTCGCGACTCCAAGTCCCAACCAGCAACGAGCGCAAGTCGGTGATGCCCCCACCCCTCGGGTCGTAGGAATTAGTCCTTTTGACATTGCCACAAGCCAGCAGCAAAGGCAATAACAATATGAGATATGTACAACGCATAAGCCTTAGAACCTGCGTACCAGGTTAAACATCGGCCGCCCGTCCCCGTCGATCCCCAACCCTAGGCCCATCTTCCGATTTGCTTGCGCGTTCATCGGCATCTGATCGCCCCCCATCCACATCACATCGACCAGATTGTAGGCATAGAGCGCGCCAGCGATCAAGAAAAAGCGATTACTCCACGTCCGGCGGCCGCTGGCCTCATTGAAATAGAAGTCGTAATCCGCCGGCGCGAGGCCAGGCCCGAGATCTTCGTATTGCGTAAACCAATCTTCACTGCTCAAGCGGTAAGCCACCCCCAACGCCAAAGACGTGATTTCCACGCCCAACATCGACAGGCCCTTTTTCTTTTCGCCCATATGGTACTGGTACAGACCCGGCACCAGGCTCAGACGCGGCGACGCGCCGCCCATCGCCAGCGAGTCGCTCTTTTTTATATAACGTTCGATTTCCACCAAGCGGTCCGGGTTCTGGATCGGGGACACGCGCATCAACATCGGATTCTTATTGCCTTGAATGTGCAACAGTTGGACCAGAGCCATCTTGGGGTAGACCTGGAGCACTTTGAGGGCACCGACGCTCTTGGGCGTCACCGATAACGTGTCACCGCTTAAAGGGTGTAAAACGACGTCCTCATCGATAATATCGAAAAGGTCACCCTTCATCACATTGTCTTGACGTCCCATATCGATGAAGATCAGCCCGTCGGTATTGCGGATAACCAGCCCTTTGTCCGGCATCTGGGCTCCAGCGGTGCCCAACATCGCCAGAAAAATGAGGCCAATCCCGGTCTTTAGCCTAAACATAATTGCTCACTTTGCTCGCAGCGCGCGCGGCGCCTATGAAGTTTCTTCGACGACAATGTCGTCCTCCTCTTCGATCTCCATGTCCAAATCGTCGTCCATATCGAGATCATCGTCGTCTTCCGTAATCTCCTCGTCCTCCTCATGCTCCTCATCCTCCTCGCCACCGGCCGTCATTTTGAGATAGGCGAAGGCGGCAACGGCTAGAATGCCGATCGCTCCCAGGATCCCGAAGAATATCGATGAGGTGAAAAATGATCCTTCTTCCTCTTCTTCCAGTCCCTCTAAATCCTCCTCCATCTCCATGCCATCCTCGGCAGGCAACGCCAATTCTTCTTCTTCGAGCGGCGGCAGATCGCTGGTGACCTGTTCGGATTCGAGCACCTCGCGCACCACCTGCTTGAGCGCTTCGACGTCTTCTTCGCTCTCGAGGTTCAACCCACCGCCCATCGACTCGCCATTCTCATCGAGACCGACAATCGGTATTGTCCCCATCAAGGCCACCGACTCTTTGAGATCCTTGATATCGTCTTTCATGGTGTTCATGTCGGTATTGATCCCGCGCAACTGGACCTTGAAACCGTCTTCGACACGCTCGACGCGCTTCATCATCTTCTCTATACCGCCGATACGCCCCTGGACATTGCGGATATTGCGCGCCAACTGTGAAATTTCTTTGTGGAAACCCTGGTGGTCCTGGGCGTCCTTATCTTCGCGCGCAACAGACCGCTCCTGGTCCATGATCATCTCTTCGTCTGATGTCACGAAACGAACGATATCACCGGGGCGCACCGGTAATAGCAGACCGGGACCGATACGCACATTAGCGGCGCGATTGGCCGTCTTGGAAATCTTGCCGGTGCCGATCTCAACCTCGGGCGCCCCGAGATTTTCGCCGGTGATCGGATGGATCACAGCCTCGCCAGGAGGCCTGATGATCGTTACGACCATGCCCTGAACCATTCCGGCCTCGGCGCCGGTATCAATCGTCAGGCTAGAACCGCGGACCTTGGTAATCAACGCTTCGCCCGCATGGCTGGAAAAGGCCCCCAATAGCAGGCAAATCAACGCCAGCTCGACTTTTTTCATAATCCACTACCTCGTCAGTGTTCTTCCTAATGCCCAACCAGCAACGTCGGTCGTTGCCAATTGGCGTCGTCGCGTTCGGGGTGGTCGCTGTTGTAGTGCCCGCCGCGGCTCTCCAGCCGCATGCGGGCCGAGCCTGCGATAAGCTCGGCTACGGTCGCCAGATTGCGCAATTGCACCAACTCCGCGTCGAGCGCCATCCCGTCGTACAATATTTCAATTTCTTTTGCCATCCGCCCCGCCTCTGCACTCGCCAGTTGCAGGCTCTGATCGCTGCGCACGATCCCCACCTCGTTCCACATCATCTCCCGCAGCGCTTGTCTCCGCTCTGCCAATTGCGCCGCTTCGACGACTCCCTTGCCGCCTGCGGTCGGTTTCACACCCTTGCCCACTGGCGCTTCGATCCGAGCATGCCCAGCGGCCCTACGCGCAAAAACCAAGCCTTCCAAAAGCGAATTACTCGCCAATCTGTTCGCGCCCTGAAAACCGCTCATCGCGACTTCGCCGGCTGCGTAGAGGCCCGCGATATTCGTCTGGCCGTGCTCGTCGGTGCAAACCCCGCCGCACATATAATGGGCCGCGGGCACTACCGGGATCGGCTGTTTCGTCATATCGATACCAGCCCCCAGACAATGCTGGTAAATATTGGGAAAACGGCGACGCGTTTCGTCCGCGTCTTTGACCGTGGTATCCAAATAGACGCATTCGGCGCCGCTTTCCTGCATCTGGCTGACAATCGCCCGGGAAACTTTATCACGGGTCTTCAGCGAATCGATAAACACCTCGGCACGGTCATTGACCAAGACCGCGCCAAAACCGCGCAAAGCCTCGGAAACCAAAAACGACGGTCCGCCTGGATCGTAGAGCATCGTCGGATGGAATTGCGTGAATTCCATATTGCCCACATTCGCTCCGGCCCTCCAGGCCATGGCCACCCCATCACCCGAGGCCACGCGCGGGTTAGTCGTATGTAAAAACACCTGCCCGCAGCCTCCCGTGGCCAACAAGGTCACCGGGGCCAACGCTTCGATCAGTTGTCCATCCTGGACATCCAATACGCGGGCTCCGCGGCAACGGCCCTCAACATCGACGATCAGATCGACCGCCAAGTGATGATCGTATAGCGTTACATTTGGCAGCGCTTCCACTGCGCGAACCAAGGTCCGGGTCACTTCGCGGCCGGTCATATCGTCGGCATGCACTACCCGGGCATGCGAGTGGCCGCCTTCGCGCATCAATGACAATACGCCGGGACTCACTTCATTGAACTGAGCCCCGATCGCGAGTAATTCGCGTACGACCTCCGGTCCTTCGGCAACAACCGCTTCCGCGATCGCCCGGTCGCACAACCCATCGCCAGCCGCGAGCGTATCTTCTACATGGCTGGCCACTGAGTCGCTCGCATCAATAACAGCGGCGATGCCCCCTTGCGCATATTGCGTATTGGATTCTCGCCGTTCACGCTTAGTGACAATTGCCACCGAACCATGCCTCGCTGCTTTAAGAGCAAAAAAAAGGCCAGCGACGCCACTTCCTATGATTAAATAATCGGCTTCTATCTTCATATCTTGAACAAAATAAAAAAGTTAGAAAAGAAAAGCCCAGGGTTATATCCCCGGGCTAAAACCTGAACTACCCCTATATGTTGTACCGGCGATTCGCCCGTACCCAAGGCCCTATCTCAACTTGGCCTACCTATTTGGACGTACTATAGGAAAATACTTCTCCCTTACCGGTAGCGCCATCCCCCAATGGTCATTATTTGAGGAAGAGCAACTTATTGAGTTGCACGATCGGCCCGATTTTCAACTGATAATAGTAGGTGCCGCTGGCCACTCGTTCACCCTGTTGGTTGCGCCCATCCCATTGTGTAGAATAAAAACCCGGAGAGGCCAACTCATCGACAAGCCGCCGGACTAACCCTCCAGTGATCGTGCGAACCTCCACCGTGACTTGGGTAAGCCCGGCAACGACTGGATCGTTGATCCCGATTTGATAATCGATCCGCGTTGTGCCATTAAAAGGATTGGGATAATTCTGCTTCAGAGCGAAAGCCAAGGGCACGCGCGGATCGAAATTGAGAAAGGGGCGCCATTGCACGTCGCCACTGACCCGGGCTTCGATCCAGTTGGCGTCTGTCTGGCCCCACCAGTTATTGGTCGCCGTTAAGGGGCGGTTGGCTCCGCTTTCGAGCAGACGCTCCGTGTTCTGCACAACATTCAAATCCAACCGCGCCGGTACCGCGACCCCTTCAACCTGCAAGGCTAGTTCATTGCGGTTGAACTGATTACCGGTGATCCGCGGACGGGCGCTGATCGATAGAATGCCAACTTGGTGATTACTCAGGATATTATCGGCGATAATGACTTCGCGCGTCTCGACGCAACGAATCCCGACACCGCCGCTAAAAGCGTTATTGGCCACCCTGCCACTGACCTCGCGCCCCAAGAATAGATTAGCACCGTCAACAGCGGCGAGGCCATTGTCGCTGAAACGGCTATCGACGAGTTCGAGAAAGCCACCCTGGCGCAAAAAGCCGGCGACCCCATTCGAACGCGAATCGATTAAGCGGCCCCGTACCAAACCCGGCCCCGCCACCATAATCCCGATGCCCCCCGACTCCTCGACTAAGACCCCGTTGAGCTCTATCTCCTCTAAAACCTCTTCTAGGTGGATTCCATCTTCGCCAGCCCGGAAGATCTCTACTTCCTCTAGGGTAAGAGCACGGTTGATTTTTTCCGCGAATAGACCATAGCGAGCATGCTCGATACGGGTGTGGCGCAAAAAGGCCGAACCCGGCTGCCCCAACCTGATACCTTGCCAATCCCCAGGCCGCGGGTCCGCGGCTAGCGAGCGAAAAATCGTCTGCTCTCGCCCCAAAACATTGGTAGTCAATGTGCCGTACACAACAAGCTCGACCCGATCCAGATCGTCTCCAACCCGCAACGCATCCGGCCCCACAAGTATCTCCGTGCCAGCGAGAATGTCGAGATGACTGCCGGGCAAGACCGTTATGTCACCGACCAACTCGATACGATCACTCCAAACCTGATCGGTGTCTATTGGCCCGGCGCGGCGAGGGTCGCGCAGCTTGAGATCGGCCACCATACGCTCGCCCTGGCTGCGGATATTGCTAACGCTGATGCCCGGCGAGGAAGCCGGGTTGGACGCGGCCCAGAAACCGGTAAAGCGCTCGCCATCAAAGACATCGGTCGCGTCGCCCAGATTGCCGCCGAAGGCGATGCGGTAATCCTCGTCATGGGCCCAGTAGTCGAGGTTGTCGCCCCCCGAGAAAGGACTGGGTTCACTGCCCAACGGAAAACCGGCATCGGCATAGAGACCATCGGCGCAGACCAAGTCGAGCAACTTGGCTGACTCCAGGTCATTGCTGCCGCGCACGGTACTCACGTGCCAAATCAAGAGTCCTTCCGCAGGCAGGTTGCGTTCGTAATAGCTGGTCTGCCGACTGCGAAACTCGACGAGGAAAAAACCCAACCCGTCGGGCTCAGGCAGCATATAGACGGTGCCGCCGGCATTGACATCCTCGAAAACCGCGTCGTCTAGGTCTTCACTCAAAATTTTCAATTGACCATTGGCGACACCGAGCCAACCCAACTGCCCCAGGCTCCAAACGCTAAACGGATTGGGGCCACCCGCGTCATCCCAACCGCGGTTGCCATGCCCCATCAACCCCCAATAGCCGATACCGCCCGAATCGTCGACCGGGCCGAGTTCCGTATCGGCATCATAGTCGAGATCATAGAGATCCGGCAAGAGCAAAAAATGCCCGAGCTCATGCGCCATGCTGCCCACCGCCTCGACCAGGGACCGTCCGCGCTGTATCGTACCGCCGACTCCGCCGCTGCCGCTGTCGGCGCGCACCCGAATCGAACCACCGCGCCTGGCCGGATCCTTGCTGGTGAAATCGCTACCTAGGCCCAGTTGCGCAACACCGGTCGCCGCATCGATGATAAAACCCTGCGGAGCCGATCGGGTAACGACAAAGAAAAAGTCGACATAGCCGTCGTCATCGCCCGAATTAGGCGCGCCGTCGGGCCCGTCGTTATCGTAGAGGCCCAGATCCACGTCGTCGTCAACCGCCTCCAGCACCTCGCGGACAAAATCACCGAAGTTACCGTTAGGGGCGACGTAGGCCGCGGACTCACTGCGAGCCGCATACCAACGCGGCAAAACCTCGCCCGTAAGCTGAAACTGCCCGCGCGACATCTCGCGATAAAAATGGGGTAGGCTGCCCGGCTGCTCGGCAGCGAAGATGCCCGCAGCGAAAGCCGGCACTTCCTCACCCAGGTCGCTTTCGTCGGCGAAACGAGCGAAGACGGTTAGGGCATGTATCTGCCCAGTGCGGCTGGAGCCGTTCTGCAGGATATCGGCACCAGCACTGGCCACCCCGAGCATGAGCAATGCGATGATGACAATGGACTTTATTGGGGATGCAGCGATTTGTACTTGCGTCATAGTATTAAGACGCCTAGGTGAAAAAAAAGCTCCCAAGCACCTGGGGAACGAGACGCAATAAGCGCGGCTCCATCAATGCTCCGTGCGCTCGTGGACCATCTCGGCTTTGATTTCATTGAGCTTGACGAAGAAGTCTTCGCGCTTGAACATCTCGTGTACTTCCCGGTCAATATGGTTGGAGTCGACCATATCCTGTAGGATGCGCAGAACCAATTCCCGCGACAAGGGCTTAGAGCGATAGGGCCGATCATCGGCCGTCAACGATTCGAAGATATCGACAAGGGCCAGGATTCTGGCCTGCAAAGAGATCTGTTCGCCCCGCAAACCTTGCGGATAGCCCGTTCCATCGAGTTTCTCATGGTGGGCACCGGCGATGGTCGGCACCTGTTTCAGCTTGCGGGTAAAGGGGATCTGTTCGAGCATCTTGATACTCATCGCCGCGTGGTCGTTGATCTTCTGCCTTTCGACGCCGGTGAGGCTGCCCTTGCGAACCGACAGGTTTTCCAGTTCTTCGTCCGTTATATAGGACTGCCGTTCCCCGTTCTGCACGAAAGTTTTGGCCGCAATTTCCTTGAGCCGCACCAAGTCCTCGTCGTCCATAAACTCGCCGGGCATATTCTTGCAGGCAATAAAGTCAAAGTCCTCGTCAATCTCTTGCATAAGACGCTGACCCTCGTCCGCGTTGAGCACCCCGCGAGCAACCTGCAATTCGAGTTCCTTGCGGGCCAGCGCGAAGCGCAACCGCAAAAATTCGACGCGATCGAAGATCGTCGTCAACTTGGTCGGCTTGTCGACAATCCATTCGGGCGTGGTAATCTTGCCGATATCGTGCATCCAGGCCGCCATCCGGAGCTCTTCGAGTTCCTCTTCGCTGAACGCGACGTCGGCGAAATAGCCCGTCGAACTGGCGTTAATCGCATCGGCCATGACCATCGTCAACTCGGCCACTCTGCGAATATGGCCTCCCGTATAAGGAGACCGTTCGTCGATCGCGGTCGCCATAACCTGCACGAACGACTCAAAGAGCGCCTCGGTCTCCGCAATCAACCGCACATTGTTGATCGCCACGGCCGCCTGCGAGGCCAACGACTCGATCAACGCCACATCCGCGGCGGAAAAAGCCACGGCTTCATCCATCTCGGGGGAGAGCGCATTGAGCAACTGCAATACGCCAATCACCTGGTCATCGTGGTCGCGCATCGGCACCACCAACATCGAACGGGTGTGATAGCCCGTCATCCGGTCGTAGTTGCGCGGCCCCTCGAAATGCTGGCCCTCCTCGGCGTAGACATCGGCGATATTGAGGATTTCGCCCGTAACCGCCACATAACCCGAAACGCTTTCCCTGTTGAGTGCGACCGGGGGGATATCGGCTTTACCGTAGCTACCACCGACAAAGATCTGCAACTTGTCGTTTTGTATTATTTCGAAGGTCAAAGACTCGTTCTTGGCCAGATAGAGGGTACCGGCCTCGGCGCGGGTAAAACGGCGCGCCTCCTGCAAAATCCGTTCGAGCAGTGCGTTGAGATTATGTTGTTCAGAGGATAACGCCACGCCGATCTCATTCAGGCGGCGTAATCTGTCTTCTAGATCGTAATGAATTTGGGCATCTGACGGCATGAAAATACCTTGTACAGGGTGTATATCCGAAGTTATTCAAGCAACTATCGCTTGTCAACGTCACCGCCGAGCCAATCCACTTGTAGACCGCTATAACGCCGCAGCCGTCGATCCCACTGCAAGCGATACCGCGCACTCACCGACCACCTCCCAACGGCGGCCGAAACCAAGGCATAAGCACGCCAACCCGAGCCATACAGCGGACGGATACTCACCGACCCAGGTAGGTCGACCTCGAACTCGTATACTCTCGTCGCATACGAAGCGGTCTGAAAACGGCTCAAGTGCAAAGCGAGCCAACGCGTCTTAAAGCGTGTGCTACCGAGCAATCCCCACTCTATCCGCCCGTCGACAAGCAAGCGCTGCGCTTCAGTGCGCCAACGCCAAGCCGCGTGATCAATATCCAAGCGCCACTTGTGTTGCCTCTCCGCATCGAGCTGCCCGTCCCGCCAGCGCGGTCGCCACCGTCCCTGCCACTGCCCCCGCACCGACAGATCGCCCAATGGCCGTGCCCACTGCGCCCCCCAAGTTGCATAGGTCGCTGCTACAGGTACGAAATAGGACCGCTGAGGCCGACGATAGGCCTCAGCGTACAAACGCCACCCACGGCCGGACAAAACGGCGATGCCGCCCAGTTCATTCTGCATGCCCGACGCACCCGGAGCACCGCCAAAAAAACTGTGAAACCCCGGTGTATAATAGCGCGCAAGCAACCGCAACCGCCTATCCAAGACCCGTATCCCCAAAGCCCCGACCGCACCCCAATGCCCAACTCCGTCGCCTGCCACCTCCAACGCCATCCGACTCCGCCCCCAGCCAAAACGCATATCCACACCGCCCAAGCGCTGCCTCGAACCGACAAAACCCCAAGGTGTCCGCCCAGCCCGTCGCAAATCGAGCGGATGAGAAAAACTCAACCCGAGCGCCGTCACCCCCCACTGCCAATGCTCACCCCGCCACCGCAACCGACCGCCACCGGTCCGGACGGACAACAGATCCTGTCCCGCGACCTCGGTCGTCGTCACGTGGTACCCACCCGTCGGCAACGAACTCACGTGCCCATCCTCATTTATCCGCCCATCTCGCATCGCCTTTCCGACGAACAACACACCTTGCCAATTCTCCCAACCAGATCGAAATACGGCTCCCCTCAATGCCTCATTTTCCCCACTCGACCGATACCCCAACCTCGCGCCATCATCCGCCGAGACCGATGCTGTCATCCCACCGCGCCGAGACCGCCCCATAATTACACCCGCGGCAAAACTCGGCCGTAAATCCCCGACAACAAGCTCTCCCTTTTTTCCACTTACCTGATAATAAAATGAACTAAAATCGCGCCAATTCGTCTCCCCCGGATCCCGCTCGGCCAAAGCGAACAACAACTGCCCTTCCCGCGGTTTCCATTCTACCCGCTGATACAGCTGCAACCGCCCCCACTCCACCTCAGCCCCCTTAACCCTCGACCGCATCGCCAGCGCC
>Ga0233439_10002832_pt1 | contig 18916 bp, 17 predicted proteins | sample SI_123_September_6_FD_182713 | JGI IMG/M metagenome (GOLD analysis project Ga0233439, IMG submission 182713) | Seawater microbial communities from Saanich Inlet, British Columbia, Canada - SI_123_September2016_100_MG | ecosystem: Environmental > Aquatic > Marine > Inlet | place: Canada: British... | reverse complement strand
AAGTTTTTTGGTATTATTAAGCATGATGCAAATATTGCCGTATCAGCGAACCCATAATATTGTTGATGGTCCAGGACAGCCTCTATTTGTGATGGCGTGGGGTATATTAATAATGTTAAATAGCAATAGATAAAAAACGGCGTTTTAAATCTTCAAGGGTGTAAACTTCAAAATATATTCTTGGTTCTTCATCAACTTTATCACGGGTTTAACCTTCATTTTTATTATAATATATTTTTGTATATGATGATAAAAGTTTTGATAGGATTAATTGTTTTAATTGGTGGATATTTTATATTTTTTCATATGAATAAATCAGACAATATAGCAGAACCGATGAAAAATAAAAATAAAGATTTTTTACCTTCAGATAAATTTGCTGGTGCGAAAGAAGGATACGTTTTTAAAATGGATTCAAAAGGATTGGGATACTATTTAGATAAATATTAATACTTTAATTTTGATTTTTTAAATTTTGCATACATATGTTGAACACCAAATACATGATTTGATGGGCATTTAACTATTAATAAATAATAATAGTTAAATCAATTTTATATATTACATATATTATTTGAGACCATACCTGGTCTTAGTACCCCCACTGGGACTCGAACCCAGAACAAAAACTTAGAAGGTTTCTATGATAAGCCATTTCACTATAGGGGCAGGTGGAGATTGAAGGAGTCGAACCCGTCTTCTCGCGAAAAGCATAATCGCGCACATTACCGAATGCTAAATCCCCAGGTGTGTTACTGTAAAATTGAATCATTATAAAAATAGAAATTGAACGCAAATACAAAAATAATCATGGGTAATATCTGTGCTTCTGAAAGAAATAAAGAATGTCTATATGTTGCTAAAAATTCACATAATATAATAAAAGAATTTGATGGGTGTATGCTTTATTCAAAAAGAACAACCGGTAAGAAAGATTTGATTAAAAAGAAAAAGAAATTAATGAGAAGGGTTACTTCTATTGAACAAAGATTAAGTGATGGTGATTATTAATGTCTTTCTACACAAATCGGACGAACATTTCTATAATAATTCGTAAAGTTCTTATTTTGGCACAATAAGTTAAGCATATCGGCACCAAATTTTGCTTCAGGTAATAATTCTTTAACACCTTGTAATACGATATGCATATCTTTTATTAATAATTCAACATCACCTATTATAGATGCTGAATAACTTGTAATAATTATTAACAATAAAAAACTTATAATTGTGCTGACCCCAACACCATAAAAAAATTTATAGTTAGTCTCTCTTGAACCAATAAGTGGAGTATCCATTTTAGACTATTTATGTAAAAATGTTTAAATTGTTTTTTTAATGTTTTTAGCACAAAAAGTATCTGTTTGTGAATGACAATTGGGACACAATATTCTCAAATTCTCTATTCTATTATCATTATGAACCCCATTTATATGATCCAGTTGTAATACCAATCGATTATTATTCCAATTTGGACCTATCGTACAAGATTCGCATACTTCTCCCTTCAAACCCTTATCATACAACTTTTTTTTTATTGCCTTTCCACTTAAATATGTACTATCTTTTTTGAAAATTTCTTCAAATGAAAATAATCTATTATATCTTTTTTTATGATTTCTTGTTGGGTCAAAATGAGATACATCTATTTTTTCCCTTCTAATTCTATTTTTAACTGTGACGCTAAATCCTCCATTTGTTAATCCAATTTCTCTGGCAACTTGTGTATATGACCAACTTTTTTTAACAATTTCTTTAAATTCTTCCAAAGGAACTGCCCATATAGGACTATATTTTCCACCAACTAACGACATATAAATAATAATTAAAAATAAGGTCTAAGTCCTTTTTTAAATATTTAATAGTATCTGTGGGATTCGAACCCACGAACCCGAAGGACGAGGACTTAAGCCTCGCGCATTTGACCACTCTGCAAAGATACTTTGTGGTCCTTAGACCAAGTTCTCAATGAGGGACTTGAACCCCCGACAAAGGGTTAATAAGACCCCTGCTCTGCCAACTGAGCTAATCGAGATGACGCAGTTTTTTATTTCACTACAAGTTAAGTTATCAAAATCTTTTTAAATTGTTTTTATAATATATATGTCGTCGTATAATAAGTTACAAATAGAGTGCATTATTTGTTTTAATAAAATCAATAAAACAAAAAATTTAAGAACGTGTACTACTTGTGGGGGAAACTATCACAAACAATGTTTAAAATATTGGTGGAAGAAAAGTCCGGATTATAAAAACATTTGTCCAACATGTCAAACAGAATCTATATATGTACAAAGAAAATACTGGTGTTGTGTTTTTTAATATAAAAATAAAAATATGATTAATATTTATGTTCATCGTAGAAGATGTGTGGGAATTAATAAAAGAATATTTATTTCATAACATTAAAAAACAAGGAAAGCATTTAAAAAATGATAAAAATATTCATAAATATAATTTTATATTGAAAACATTACCAAAAATGTATATACCACATAGAGGACCAAGAATAATATATAATAGTTTTAAACGCGAATTTAGGATTGTAAAATTTCTATATCATATCAATCATAAAACTTGGAAAAGAAGTAAAACAATCATTGTAATATCTCCATATAAACACTATTATGGTGTAAGTGAAAATATAAATGATGAAATTGTTTTAGAGGAATACAATAACATTAAATAAACTAATTAAATAGAAAATAATTATTTTATTAATGAGTTGTTTTAAAGCATGTTACGATAATTTATCTTTTTTATCAGCACACGTTGCCGCCAAAATGAGAGATGATTTGCTAACGGGAACAGAACATAGTTATAAAGTAACACCGCAATGTGTTACTCCACAACAACAATTTATAATGGAGAATGCTAAGGCACAAGAAATTAGTGATGATGAAAAAAGGGCTATTGTGTTAGCGGATCCGAAATTTGGAATGTTTTCTTTGTACAAGTATCATATAACACGAGGTTATAAAAATGAAGTGTTGAAAAAAAAGAATGCAGTTTATTGTTCTCATATATTTTCAAATATAGCCTTCTTACCTTTAATAATTTTTGTATCGCAATGGGCAATATACATAGCATTAATAACCGATCAAGTATATAATTATCCATACGATAATCTATGTCCTCAACAAGCAGGTTGGAATGAAAAATTAGTTATGTTTGGGGCAGCGGGCATTTATTTTACGAAATCTTTCTTTCTATGGGATAACTTAACCGATAGAACCAGATTAAACAAAATGATACCAGCAGCAGATACTTGGACTATGTTAGATACTTTTCAAGAATTTGGTTTTAGTTTATTTACTTACGGAGCAAATATTTGGATTATTTTCGCCGGCCATAATGTTAGTGAAATGGTTTTGGATTGCGTTGCTATGGAATTTTTAATGCAATTGGATAATGAATTTGAATCGGTGTATTTTGATTACCTTCCTGAAGCTGCTTCGGATATTTATGATAATGTTTTTATTACTTATACCGAAAACTATAAATTATTGGAAAAGAAAGATAAGAGATGTAGTTTTTATTGTCTCCACTGTTTAACTTTCATCCCATTTAAAGGTTTATTAATATCATTACTATTATTTCCACTATTTTGTTTATTTATGATGGTTTATGGTCCTTATTGTAAATGATTTAAACAATTTCTATTATATATAATTAAATTATGTATAATAATGTAATAAAAAAATGTCAAATTCCAAAGAAAGCTCACCTAATGAATTTATTCGATAAAGATTCAGACTCTTTGTATAATCAAATTAAAGCTTTTTTTTATTTTTTCTTTTTATGTTTTTCACCTGTTTGGTTATTGGTAAGTATAGGCATGCTAATATATACAGGAAATTACTTATTGTTATTACCCTTCTTTTATATAATATTACCAAATACAGATAATGTAAGAAAATGGGATATTTGGAACACATTTACAAATCATTATTTTACAACACAAGTTATATTTGAAAACAAGGAAGATTTTGATAAAAAATCCAGTCCTTATATTGTTTCATTGTGTCCTCATGGTGTAATACCTTTATGTGTGGTACCTATTTTATGTGGTAAATTAACCGAAAATGTATTTAAGGACATAAGGGCAGTGGTTGCTAATGCCGCATTTTATTTATTTGCGTTTCGCTCCATATTAATAGGAACAAAATCAATTAGTGCGAAAGAAGATAATATAGTAAAAGCTTTAAAAAATAAAGAAAACTTAACGATATTACCCGGCGGAATAAAAGAACTATTTTATGCTGACGAAGACAACGAATATATAAATATAAAATCAAGAAAAAAATTTATTAAATTAGCAATACAGGGGGGGTCAGACATTTTACCAGTATATGTTTTTGGTTCAAACGATGTGTATAACATGTGGCCTTTTTTTAAATACGCAAAAAATATTTCAAGAAAATTTCGGATAGGAATAGCGCCATTTTATGGTAGATGGGGATTACCTATATCGGTACCAAATAGAATTCCATTATTATATGTAATAGGTGAAAGAATAGAATGTAAAAAAAATACTAACCCAACAGAGAAAGAAATAAATGAAAAACACGAATTATATATGTCCACAATTAAAAGAATATTTTATGATTATAAAAATATATACAATGGCGGTTCGTATAAAAATAAAGAATTGGTGATTATATAAAGATAAAAATTGTGTAAATAATTACCGACGTCTTTTTCTTCTCTTTTTCTTTGTACGTCTTCTCCTCTTTTTCTTTGTACGTCTTCTTCTCTTTTTCTTTGTACGTCTTCTTCTCTTTTTCTTTGTACGTCTTCTCTTTCTCTTTTTACCACCTAATATTGTGCAAGCATTTTTAATTCTGCTTGTATTTCTTGAAGAACAATTATATATTTTGTTTAAATTATCTTTAAATGTTTCCCAATAACTTGGATCGCCTAATAATACTTTATTAAGTCTCTCATTATAGAAAATACGATAAAACCAATCTTTCATTTCCTCCATATAAGCTTCAGTATATAAATGATTATAATTTTCTCCTTCATTAGGTGTTCGTATTACCAGAGCATTATGTCTTTCCGATAGCATCGTTCGCGTAATTTGTGCTGTGATAAATTCAAAATTGATAGGCTTTCCATCTAATTCTGGTATTTCATAAGGAAAATCATAAATCAAATACTCATCACCTTTAAATTGTATTCTATTTGTCATTCCTATTTTTTTCCACCATGGATTATCATCATTATCATTAGCATAAAAAAATCGGTTTCTTGGGTGATATCCAGTAGCTAAATTTTTTGGTATAACATACATAACAAATTCACCGTGAGGAGTAGAGAATTTGGGTAAGCAATAATAATAGTCTTGTACTCCGTTTTCATTCCATAGTTTTTTGAATTGTCCATCATCAAGAATACCATCACCTTCATATAAATCTATAAATTTTTCATTCATTTTCTTTGTTGCGTGTTGCATTTCAACTTTTGAAGTGGAATCCATAAATTCATGTACAAGTGTTCTATGACCTATGGTTCCGTCAAGAATTTTAATCCATTCATTTTTTTCATTTTCAACTGTAGCTTCTTTTGATTTTGCTCTATATTTTACACGTTTGGCAATTGAACTTGTTCTCTTGTTTGGATCCATATATAATAAATATAAAGATTAAATTTTATTAATATTTATATGAATGCGTTAGCTCAAAATTATGGACCTTGGTATCAAAACGAAGGACCAACAGTTGAAGAAATGAAAAAAGACATTAAAGAAAAATTAATGGATACCGGACCATATTCAACTATATGGAAGAAGAAAGTTCCTTATTTATATTTGAAGGCTATCAATGATGTTATTGAAGAATTGAATACATGGCCGCTTGTTTCGTGGAGAGGATGGTGGAGTACGAAAGAATATAAAGAATTTGGTATATTTGAAAAAAGTGATAAAAAATATGATGAATATATTAAAATAAGGGCGAATAAACAACTTATTATACTACTAAATCCTTACATGGCTCATCGCCTATATAGATTCCCCGATGGATTAAGGGTGAAGGAAATAAGAAAAAGTTTTTATCAAGGGACACAAATATAATATATATAATAAAATTGATTAAAGAAATAACTATATGTTAGATTATAATGTCTGGTGTAGTATTTCATAACAATACAGTTTCGATTAACGACGTGTGGTACGAATCACATGCTCATTTGGTAAAGATGGTTGCCCTTGAATTGGGACAACCGGATAAGGTTCCTGAGCTTTTGGAAAAGTTTTTGGGTAATAAAATGAAGATTAAAGCTCAAAAAAATCCTAATGCTCCAAAAAGAGCCAAATCAAGTTATATGTTTTACTCTGAAAAATACAGAGAAAATGTAACCTTAAAGTTGAAGAAGAAAAATCCAAACTATAAGGGTTCATTGATGGGACTCGTTAGCAAAGATTTGGGAGCCAATTGGAAAAAGCTCAAGGATAATGAAAAGAAAGTCTTTGAAACACAAGCAGCAAAAGATAAACAAAGATATCTCCATGAAATGGAAGAATTTAATGAAAAATACGCATAAATTAATTATATCAATTAAGATTTAATTAATATCATATTAATTAATATATAATGAGTTTTCTGGACGATGATGATAAAAATGCTCAATTAACACGCACTTTTTTTAGTGCCAGCGAAAAGGAAGCAGCAAATATAAAATTAGCAATGTCCAATATACCAGCACCATTCCATGGAGGACAAACATTTATTCCACCTTCATTAACGGCTCCAAAATCTATTGTTCCTACATCAAATTCTGTTGATAAAAATACCGTATTTGAAAATCCAAAAGAATTACAAGCCAATATTAAAGATAATGGTAAATTAAATAACGGTTTCAAAAGAATTTTACAATTTCAACAACCAGTCAAAGTTGATGACGAACCCGATGAAAGAACACAAAACGCTCTGGTAACTTTAACCAAAGAAAGAACCTTCGGCACACCATATCTAAACCAATTAAAAAATAGAATTATTGTTAGTCAAATTAGTATAGATACAAAATTTAGAAAAAATTATTTTTCTACACAACCTGGAGATTTTATAGTTAATTTAACTAATCCTATGAAAAATGTAATTTCAATGCGTTTATCAAGTATGGAAATACCTAATGTTCAACACGTTATTTCGGCAAATAATGGTACTAACGGATTTACTATTTCAAAAAATGGTGTTGTACATAAAACCACAGTGGCTTCTGGTAATTATGAATATTGGTTACTCGGAACAGCAATAAACGATTTAAGCGGAGGAGCTATTACAAAGTCTGATATATTATGTTCAATCAATATCGATGAAAAAAGTATGCGAACAACCATAACAAACTTAAATGCTAACGATAAAACCCATTTCGAATTGGATTTTACAAATCCTGTTGATTCTAATTCACCTCCTATGAAAACATTAGGCTGGTTGTTAGGCTTTAGAAATAGAAAATATGAAGGATCACATATTTACCAAAGTGAAGCAGCCGTGGATTTAGCAGGTTCTAAATATTTTTTCCTCGCCATTAATGATTTTAATCCTTGTGTTCACGATGTAGTTACCGTACTTTATGAAAATTCATTTCTACAAGACAATATATTAGCCAGAATACCTATGCGTGAAGGTAAAGGTGTTGTTCTATTTGATGATTGTACAGATAAAATTACAAAAAAAAGACATTATTTTGGTCCCGTTAATATAGATAAATTACATATAAAACTAATGGATGAATACGGCATGCCTATAGATTTATTGGGTATGGATTATTCTTTCGCATTAGAATTTCAAATTTTATATGAAAAATAATATTATATGTCTATTCCTAATAATATTATTCAATACAAATCTTGTTTTAACTTTAAAGATGTAAGTTCGAATCCATACACATTTTTTTTTGAAGCCTTATCATTTTCTAAATTGAATCTTTGGAAAGATTCATTCTCTTACGATATCTCAGGTGACGAATTAAAATATAATTATAAAAATATGTCTAAATTATTAATAAATTTAAATAAATCATTGAAAGGGAATTTAAATATGTATGGTCGGTCATTTTCAAAAAACGATTTGGTTTTAGGAAATTTATATTTATACTACATTCAATTTATTTCAAATTATCTATTTGGACACCCCGAAGCTTATGAACCCTTTAAAAATGATGATATTATAAAAAAAGCCTTATTCAATAGTTTTGAATCCATAACAGATAGTTTTTATGAAGAAGAATATTTGAACCGTTTTTTAAAAGAAAACTTTTTAAAAGAAAATGAATTAGTTTTTAACCATTTAGATATAGTTGAATTCAATATTAAAATGCCACGATTTCCCATATTCTTTGGGTTAAACCAAATAACAATTCCTGAAACAAATTGGATTTTAAAAGTGTTAATTAGTGATAATTGATGATTCCTTTTTTCTTACTATATTTTATAATATGACAACCGCAACAGTTCAATTACCTGTATTATTCGATGTATCCGGAACAGCAACCGTATTTGGTGAATCAGCCGTAACCGCTGATTTTATTACACCACATCTTGAATTTACTTTAGATATGACAACCATCGCCAATGGTGTATCACTTGATTTTAATGATATTGTAAACGCCATATCTGTTGGCGATCACGAAATTAGCGATACTATTTATTACGCCAATAATTTAACATCCGGTTCTGTAGATCTTTTATGTAATAGAATCGCAAAAGCTATCACAAGAGGTAAATTAGTACACGATATTACCAATAATGGAACTGACCACTCTGATGGTGGTATTCCAATGGGGGGAAGACCATTGGTAAAAGCAGACGGAACCACTGGTGTTGGTGCCGCATATGCGTTGAAATATAGAACTTCTATAGCCCCTGTTGGTGATGAACAAATGATGGGCGAAGCTATGGCAAGAGTTGCAGCTGTTCATTTAGTTGGACATCCTTTAGCACAAGCCGTATTTAAAAATGAAGGAACTATTCAAGATGATTTAGAAGTAGCAGCAGGTTCAACTTTCTCTTCTGATGGCTCTACTGTTAACTTTTACAACACTTTCGCAACACAATTATCTAAAGTTTTGGGCGGAGCATTATGTTCAACTCCTCTTAGCAATTCTGTTCTTGACCCATCTGGACAAGTTGGACAAGCCATTTTTGAAGGTTCCTCTCTTGTTGATGCCGAACTTGCCGCTACTACAGCGGAAAGTATAGGAACCATTATCGCCGTCCCAGATGTAAGTTACAATGCTGCTTCTACAAAAGCTTTATCGTCTGGAACAGAGGCTCCATCAGGAGCTACAGATAAACCATTGTATATTCACGATTTATCCGCCGCTTCGTTTGTAGGTAGCCCAAATGTTAAATCAATGACCTTCTGGTTAAGAACCGCCGCCGACGATCCTTCTTTAAATGTTTTGGATTACCAAACCATATTCCACGCAAGCACCAAAAATGTAGGGGATGATAAAAATTTTAAATTACAATTGAGAAACGAAAATTCAAATGATGATAGACTAGCAGCTCAAGACGACAACGACAGTTCGCAATTAGCCGCCATTTCTGTTAATGAAGTCGCAAGAGGTTTGGCTAACTTTACACAAACTAATTCTTATCAATTAGAAACAGCACTCACTAAAGCAGAAATAGCAGGCAAATGGAATTTCTTTTATGTTGAATTTACTGATGGTTATTATCCAAATACTATCTCTTGGATGGCTAATAAAACTGCTACAAGAGCAGGAGTTACTGGTAATAGTATGCGAGGTGCTCTCCTTGATGAAGTTCATTATTTTGGAAGTGCTTTAACCGCAAGTGAGGTTACATCAATGAGAATGTTTAGAACTTCTCAACTTAAATCTAATGGTAAAGAACTTCCCGCCGTTAAATCTATGTTCGAACAGTTAATGAATATTCCGGGTAGAGCCCTTGATATGGATTCTGCTATTGAAGTAACCGGTTTAGGTGCGGAAGGCAATAGAACCACTACAGTAGGAATGCCTATGCATACGGGCGATAAAATTGTAGTTTATATCCGCCCTAAAGTTGAATTTGCTTTTGAAAGTGTTGATGTTACAGCTTCTAATTTATTAGGATTTACTGGTTCCACTTTAGATGTAAGTAACGCAACCGTGAAAGATATTAGTGGTCTTGTTACTGCTGGCGCAACTGCCTCCACCATTTCTACAGTATTTCCTGGTAGAGCAGCAGCAGGTCAAGCAGCTGAAGCAAATACATATGGATGGATGGGTTCCCCTAACGCCACTATGATTGGAATTGAATCTACCAACATAACAGCCGTTAATACTATGGACCAACATATTTGGAAAATTACAATTACTCTTTAATTTATTATTTAAAATATAAATAATTAATATATGTCGGGATTCACTATACAAATTCCTGTTCTTTTTGATATGTCTGGAGATACTTTAGTATTCGGTGAAGATGGAACTACCGCAGATTTTATAAATTCTCATTTAGATTTTAATTTAGATATGAGAACACTGACCAATGATATATCTTTAAACGCCGCGAATTTTTCTCATGCTATACGAGTAGGTGACCAAGATGATACCGAAAATTTATTTTACGGATACGCACACGAATCATCAACACACGGTTCAGCAGAAATAGATTTATTGGCTAATACCGTTGCCAAAGCAATTACAAAGGGCAAATTGGTTCATGTACCAAAAACAGGAAATTCTTCTAATACAGGTATTCCTATGGGAGGTCGTTCCTTAAGAAACGCCAATGGCGTAGTTGACCCTTCTCCAAATTTTAATATTTACGCATCAAAATATTTTTCATCCATTGCTCCCATTGGCGATGAACAAAAATTAGGTGACGCAATGGGTCGTATTGCTTGCGTTCATTTAGTTGGACATCCTCTATCCGCATCGATTTTCGTTGATGATAATTCAATCCAAAATTACCTTGAAACACCAACTGCTAACTCATTTGAAGCTTGTCTTGTAGCGGGTGCTCCCGTAACCTTCTTTTTTTATAATCAAATAGCAGAACAATTATCTAAAGTGTTAGGTGGTTCATTATCACCAACTCCTGTAAGCGCATCAGGATATGCAGGAGAAGCCGTATTAGACGCATCGGGTACAAGTCTCCCCGCTTTAAAATCTGTATTAGAACAACTTCTTACTATTCCTGGTAGAGCAAAACATATGATAGAATCCAGAGATATAAGTGGGGAAAGAGACCCTAATGATCCACATAAAGATGTAAGTGGTCAAACACATACTGGTCCTTTCCCAATTTTACCAGGCGATAAATTAGTAATGTTTATTAGACCAAAAATTGAATTTTCAGCAGATACAGTTGCTCAATTTCAAAGTACATTACAGGGTTGGCAAATTCCGGGAACACCTTTAGTAACTCCATACGCTTTTGCGGCAGGAACGGCACATACAAACGGTGTTAATAGAAATCAAGTTTATAATGATTCCGGACATTACTCAGCAGGTTCTAATTACTTGGGAAAAAATGCTTGGGGTGATGGAGGTGAAGGCGGACAAACACATTGGCGAACAGAATTCAATGGTTTTATTTCATTAAACCCAGGTTATCTTGATGACGGGACTTATAATACTGCTGGTGCTAATGACCAAACTACTCCTACAACATTGGGACCTTATGCTGGCGAATGGACACAAGTTAGAATGCCTGAAAGATATGCTATAACTAAGGTCGTTATAAAACCTATTTATAATAACCCAACCACCAATACCACTAAAATAAATCCTACACATTTTGCTTTATTGGGATCAAATGAAGACCCCGCAAATGGTAACGATTGGAATATTATTAAAACATGGACCAATATAAATTCTGCAAATACTTGGTTTTATAATAATCAAAACACAGATTTAACCGTTAATTTTGATGGAACATTACATCATTATAAATATTGGCGTTTTGTAATTAATAGAAGACAAATTTCAGATATTAGTATGAATACTGGTATTGAATCCGTAAATATGTTTGGTGTAAAAAAAACTGAAATAGCAGGTGAGTATGTAGACCAACAACCATCTGCCGAAGGTGTTGATATTAGTGGTTTAATTACTAATGTTGTATCGCAATCTACAAAGGTTTTTAATGCTTTCCCAGGAAAAGACCACCATGGAGTTGATGCCGAAGAAAATAAATGGTGTTGGATGGGTTCAGGTGTTAGTGATTCTTTAACTCTTGAAACAACCGATGAGCTAAATTCTTCAACAATTGATTTGCACGTATGGAAAATTACAATATCTTTATAAATGTAAAATTATTTAGTAAATTATAAATAATTAATATTAATTTATAATATATATAATGGCAACTCTCCAAGTTCCAGTTCTATTCGATATGTCCGGTGATACCATTGTTTTTGGTGAAGCGGCTGGTTCCGATTTTGTTTCATCGCATTTAGATTTTACTTTAGATATGACTACTGAAGCTAATGGCGTTTCCTTTAATGCTGCTGATTTATCAGGCACTATTTTGGTAGGAGACCACGAAACATCCGATGGTATATTTTATTCAAGCGATTTATCAGGAGTTACTACTGGTATTTCAGCTGTAGATAGATTATGTGACCGCATTTCAAAAGCAATTACGCGGGGAAAATTAGTTCATGTTCCAAAAACAGGAAATACTTCCAATTCTGGTATTCCTATGGGAGGTAGAGCATTAAGAGATGCTAACGGCGTTGTTAACGGAACGCCATCAATGAATATATATTCTCCAAAATATCCCACATCAATAGCACCTATTGGTGACGAACAAATGCTTGGTCAAGCAATGGGGCGTGTTGCGTGTGTTCATTTAGTTGGACATCCTCTTTCTGCCGCAATGTTTAGCGATCCAACACAAATACAAGTTGATGTAGAAGCCGATTCAGATCAAACATATACACACAATAGCGCTTCTACTTTTTTTTACAATGCTCTGGCTGTACAACTTTCAAAGGTTTTAGGAGGAAGTAAAGCAACAAATCCATTAAATCCAGGAGAGGATAATAATGGTGGTACAATTCGCGATGCTTCGGGTATATCCAATGTAGCATTAAAATCCGTATATGAACAACTCCTGAACGTTCCAGGTCGTTCTCAAATTATGGAAACACGCGATATAACTGGACAACCAATTAATGAACCATTCTGTACTACAGGGGGTTTCCCTGTTATTCCTGGTGATAAACTGGTTTTATTTATTCGTCCAAAAATTCAATTTGCTTCTCAAACTGAAGCAGTTGAAAGTACTGTTTTACAAGCTTTCCCTAATAGAATGACTTTAAAAGATGGTATAACTGCTTATAATGTAGGAACGCCCGCCACAATTACTGGTCAAAATTACAGCGAAAGTGGTGTTTATTCGGCCGTATTTAGTAGCGCCGCAAACGCAAATATTAATCCTGCTTTTGATGGTTCCGCAACTCAAGCCGGTACCGAAACCGGATTTGTTGAAGATGATGGTTGGGGTTGGTTATCCCCAAAAACATATGCCGATGAATATGATAAAGGTGATTATGTTGGTTCTGTTCAAACCACATTAGCTCAAGGGGGTGTAGTGGCTGGCGAATGGATTCAAGTTGATATTGGTCAAAAAGTAGGCGTTACAGAATTCACTATTATTCCACATAATAAAGCTGGTAACAAAAATAGTATTGGAGGACGTTCCCCTTATCAATTTAGATTACTTAAAAGTAATAATGGTGTAAACTGGAAAATTTGCGACCGAATAATTGTAGGAACAAGCAATACAGATACAAGCGAGTGGGCTTCATCCAACGAAACAACCGCCACTAAAATTAACAAAACATTCACATTGCCAAATCCTGAAGTTGGTAGATATTTTAGACTTGTAATTGAAAAAATATATCAAAAAACCATTGGAAATGGTGGTAATATTGATGGGGCTTGCGCCATTCAAGAACTTGTTTTGACTGGAGCTAAGTTTCCTTCTGAAATAGACATACATACTGATAAAGCAGCACCAACAGAAGCCGCTTTATTTGATATTAGTGGTGTAGGAACAAATGTAGCAGCATTAGCAGCAGATATTCAAACCGTTTTCCCAGGTAATGCTGTTTCCGGAACCGCATCCGAAGAAAACAAATGGGGATGGATGGGATCCGCAAATTCAGATTCGGTAACACTTGAAACTACCGATGAAAATGATGTGAGGACATGTGATTTACACATTTGGAAAATTACCATAACTATGTAAAAATAATTAATATAATAAATATTAATTATTAATAATTAATTGTTCATAAATAATATACATGGCAATAATACAAATTCCTGTTCTTTTTGATATGTCAGGTGATACTTTAGTATTTGGTGAAGAAATATCTGACGAATTCATATCTTCACACTTGGATTTTTTATTAGATATGACTACAGAAGCCAATGATATTTCATTAAACGCTGCTGATATTTCATCCGCCATTCTTGTAGGTGACCAAGATGATGGAGATAATATTTTTTATTCTGGTGGTTCTGACGGCATAGCTATTGATAATTTATGCAACCGAATCGCAAAATCCATTACACGTGGAAAATTAGTTCATATACCAAAAACAGGAAATAGTTCCAATTCAGGCATTCCTATGGGCGGTAGGCTTTATGTTGTTAGGGCCGACGGACAAGAAGAAGTACCTCCTGATGGACAATATGCTTCTAAATATCTACATTCTATTGCATCCGTTGGTGATGAACAAATGCTTGGTGGAGCTATGGCTCGTGTAACATCAGTCCATTTAATGGGAACACCATTGGCCGCTGCTATTTTAGTTGATAAAAATTCAGTCCAGTCCGATTTAGAAACAACATCTGGTCAAACCTTTAATTCTGGAAATACAGCATTTTACAACGCTTTAGCTGTTCAACTTTCTAAGGTTTTAGGTGGTAGTAAATCCTCCGCTCCTATGAATAAAGGCATATCTATTATTGCAACTGGTGGTAACTTGGCTTCTCAAATTTATCATGAAAGTTTTGATAATGAAGATGTTACTCTTGAAGCTACACATGATGTTACATATATTACTGGTCGTTATGGTGGAAAAGCATTAAGTACAATAGGCAATAGTCCATCTGGTTTTCAATGGGTTCAAAGAACATCAAACAGCACTTTACCTGCTTCTGTAAAATCGGTCAGTTTTCATATAAAGATTCCCGCATACGCTGGCTCAAAGGCTATTTTTGATAATAGATCAGATGCTGGTTCGGAAACAGGTGATAATCAAGGTGGTATGATGTGGTTGTATTCTAATGCTCTTAGATACTATTCCAATACTAGAGATACATATGGTACAGCCAGTGGTTCAGGATTTCTACCAACAGGGGATCAAATTTATCTTTATGTTGATGGTGTTGGGCCACAACTTTACCAAACTACCACTAACGGTGGTAATGGTACAAGATTTTTAAATATAACAACATCCGGAACAGCCTCTGGTAAAATAAATATATGTGATAATAATTGGCATCATTTTTATATTGAATATCCCGACGGTGAAACACCAATCTCTGCATTTAAATGGCTAGCATTATTTCAAGGTGGTTATAATTTAGAGGCGGCAATAGATGAAGTAAGATTTTTTAATGCTGCTCTTACCACAACACAAATACAAAGCCTTATTACTGGTGGTTCTGGTGCTTCAACTACTTCAAATTACCCATTAGACGCATCTGGAACAAGTGTTCCTGCTTTAAAATCCATTTATGAACAATTGATGAATGTTCCAGGTCGTTCTCAAATTATGCCCACCAGAGACATTAGCGATGGCGTACAGGATAACTCAAATACTACATTAACCGGTGGATTCCCCTTTATCAGTGGTGATAAATTGGTTATGTATTTACGACCAAAAATCCAATTTGCTGCTCAAACACAAGCAGAGGATAACAACGCTCTTTATACTTTCAATTATACGGGTAAAACCATATTAGCTATCCCCGCTTATTCCATATCTGATAAAACTGGAATCATTACAACACAAACATATACACACAGTTCTTCACAAAATAGTACAGGTAAAATTTTTGAACATTCTACTGATGGAAATGGTATAATAGGTGCCGAATTCTGGCATTCCGCAGCAAATTCTTATAATAATACTACAGGAGTACATGAAGGTGAAAATGCTAATGGGGCCACCACAAATGTAGATATTGCTACATCTCCACCCGCAACTACAACTACACATACCGTAACAGTCGGGGATAATGGTGGTAATAAATTTAAAATTGATGGTGCTTTCAATCCAATTTTAGCTTTTGTAAAAGGCAATACATATATTTTTGACCAATCAGACGGTACGAATTCTGGACATCAAATACAAATTAGTGAAACTTCTGGTGGAGCAAATACCAGTTACGCCACTACTGTTGGAACTCCAGGAACAGCAGGAGCCAAAACGACTGTTGTTGTTCCTACTAACGCCCCAGGTGCTTTATATTATAATTGTAATACTCACGGCGCTGGTATGGGTAATTCTATTGGTGTTACAAGTCCACCTAATTCAATAAGTGGTGAATGGGGTCAAGTCGATATTGGTGAAAACACTTGGGCAACTGAATTAAAACTAACATCTAATAATGGTAACAACGATAGTCCTCCAAGAGAATTTAGATTATTAGCTTCTACAAACGGTACGAACTGGATAACATTAATACACGAAACAGAAGCAGGGCCATGGGCAGATCAAGTAACACAAACTTTTCCAATAGTTACACAAGGTTCATATAGATATTATAGATATATTGTAATAAAGTGCTATAATGCTGTAAGTGCTGGAAATATAAATTCACAAACAACCATCGGTCATTTTAATTTAAGAGGTGCCAAACATCCTTCTGAAACCGCCGAAAATAGCGATCTGGCTTTTATGAATAATTCACCTTTAGATATAAGTGGTCTTCAAACAAATGTGGTATCGGCTTCGGCCAGTGTTCAATCGGCTTTCCCAGGAAACGCAACAAATGGACCAGAAGCTGAAGCTGGTAAATGGGGGTGGATGGGTTCCGCAAATTCGGACAGTTTTACTTTAGATAGTACAGATTTTGTAGATCCAAGAACAATTGATTTGCATATTTGGAAAATTACCATAACATTATAAATTTATAAATTAATTATTTTAATATAAATAATTAATATACAATGGCCACAATTCAAATTCCAGTTCTTTTTGATATGTCTGGGGATACCATAACTTATGGTGAAGAAATCTCTGGTGATTTTATATATTCACATTTAAATTTCATGTTAGATATGACTACCGAAGCCAATGATATTTCATTAAACGCTGCCGATATTTCAGGGACCGTTCTTGTAGGCGACAACGACTATACTGATAATATTTTTTATTCAGGTGGTTCTTCTGGTAATATAGCAGTTGATAATTTATGTAACCGAATCGCAAAAACAATTACGCGTGGAAAATTAGTTCATCTCCCTCACACAGGGAATAGTTCCAATTCAGGTATTCCAATGGGAGGTAGAGCACAATTGGTGAGCACAGACGGAACAACCACAGGCAACGGAGCACTTGATAAATACGCCATCAAATATTTAACATCTATTTCCCCAATTGGCGATGAACAAATGCTTGGTGAAGCTATGGCAAGAGTGGCTTCTATTCATTTGGTCGGTTCTCCTCTTTCTGCTGGTATTTTTGAAAACAAAAATTCAGTTCAAACCGATTTAGAAGTCGCATCTGGTCAAACTTTTAATTCTGGTAATACCGCTTTTTATAATGCTTTAGCCGTTCAACTTTCCAAAGTTTTGGGTGGTAGTAAGTCCTCTGCTCCTATGAATAATGGTTCTGGTACTCCTTTAGACGCTTCTGGAGTTTCTGTTCCTGCTTTAAAATCCATTTATGAACAATTGATGAATGTTCCAGGTCGTTCGCAAATTATGGAAACCAGAGAGGTAACAAATGTTCCTATGCCTTCAGATACTAATATTCCAGGTGGCTTTCCTTTTATCGCTGGTGATAAATTAGTTATGTATTTGCGACCAAAAATTAATTTTGCGGGACAAACGTTACCAGAACAACATACTGGTAATATAGTTGGAATGCCCGAAGAAGTAGGGTTTTCTGTCCCTGTTTATGATATTGGAAGAAAAAATAGTGATGGTGGCGCTTTGACTGGACAAACATATACACAATCGTCTATGTATAATAGTAATACTGATGTAGGATTTAATAAATGCTTTGAAGGAACAGAACCAGATACTTCAAGTTATTGGTTAACCGCTGGAACAGGTGGGAACAACCCAGCAACAGATCATAGATATGGATCAAATGGTGGCGCCTATATTGGTGGATCACATACAAGATTCGTTGGTGAACCAAAAGATATAACGGTTACAACCGCAAAACTTCAAAATACTAATGAAGTTATAGATACCGCCGCCAACTCTTTCGGTATTAATGAAGGATTTGTTTATTATTATGACCTTCAAGTTGGCGATACAATAACATACGAACATCCTGTTAGTGGAACGACCACCACCACAGTAGCATCTGTAGTTCTTGATGGTAATTCAAAACCATTTAAAATAACATTGACCGACGCACACGACGCAACAGCAAATAATGTTTCGCTAACATTCAATAATAAAGAGAATCTCATGGGCGAATGGGGTCAAGTTGATATAGGACAAAATACCGCCGTTAAACAGATTGATTTGTGGCCATATCCTCCAGCCCAAGCATCAGATATACCAAAAAATTTCCATTTATTAGGAAGTGCCGATGGAACTAATTGGGATATACTTAAAAAAGTTGTAAATGAAGATTGGGGTCTAGCAAATGCTGGTGGTATAAAAGAATATACATTAACCCCCGCCGGTCCGTATAGATACTACAGAATTAGTGTTCAACTTTTAGTTAATAACACAAGTAATAATAATTTC
>Ga0233439_10002827_pt1 | contig 18937 bp, 15 predicted proteins | sample SI_123_September_6_FD_182713 | JGI IMG/M metagenome (GOLD analysis project Ga0233439, IMG submission 182713) | Seawater microbial communities from Saanich Inlet, British Columbia, Canada - SI_123_September2016_100_MG | ecosystem: Environmental > Aquatic > Marine > Inlet | place: Canada: British... | reverse complement strand
CAAACCGATATCGGCCATTGAAACTTCGTCAACCAATACTGAATTTGGGAGGTCGGTAGCTATCGCACCCGCCCATGCTTGGTTCGCCAGCCAATCCAACAATTCATTGGTTAGCTCTTCACTCTTAGTCGGTGTGTACAGAAGGATCGACCCGCCGTTTTCGGCACAGATCACGCTTCGGTCGCCTTGATCAGGAGAGAACCCAGCTGACGCAAGTTCTGAGTGCACATCAACAACTTCATCAATCGTTGAATAGCCGTGATCGGATACAACGAATACATCTGGCTCGTCGCCACGGTCTTCGAGAGTCTGCAAAATCTTGCCAAGCTGAGCATCGGCTAATGAGTACATCTGGCGAACTTCGGGTGTATCCACTCCGTAGAAGTGCTGCGAAGTGTCAGGTTCAGGGAACCAGACCATCAGCACATCCGGATTAAGTTCTTTTATCGCGTACTCAATCGCCACGTCGGCAGTTCGTTTCACCAGATCGGCAGCGGGAGCCTCTTTGGCAGGCCATTCGCCGAATCGTTCGATAATTGTCGAATGGTGCTCGGGTGGATTCGTGAATTCAGGGTGAATCACTACGTCGCCATGATCGGCGGCGTTTGGGTGCTGCACAAATGCATTTCCGCTAGTGCCACCGACAACCGAAACCCACTTGAGGTCTTTCTCACTAATGAGTTCGCCTAGCGTTGGAACGAACAGCAACCCACCATTCTTCAGTCGATTGATTTCAGGCAGTTTAGGAATAAGGGCATCGACTACTTCAGTAGATGAGTAATCAGTGAATATCGATTTGTTGGCGGTTAGTCCGTGCTTGCCAGGAGTAACCCCGGTTACGAGGCTCGCCGAATTACCTCGGGTGACAGTTGGGAAGACTGCGTGATTGTGCAGAAATCGAACGCCGTTACTTGCTAATTCACTGACCACGGGCATGAGATCAGCTGTGACCTGAGACGGCTGAAGTCCATCAAACGCAGCGATGACTATTCGTGGCATTAGCCCAATCCCATCTTGTCTAATTCGTTGTCTGAAAATCCGAAGTAGTGCGCAACTTCGTGCCGCACGGTAGTCACGACCTGCTCTTCAAGCTCTTCCATGGATCTCGAAGCCCGTTCGATCGGTTCTTGGAAGATCGTTATTACATCTGGCAGCGGTGGCACGTAGCTTCCTCGTTCAGGAAGCGGTACGCCATCGTAGAGCCCGTATAGAACGTCATGGGGAGCAAGGCCGTTCTCGGCCATTTGCTGCGGTGAGGCTTTGTCAGCAATGATGATGCTGACGTTACCCATCTTCGACAGAAATTGCTCGGGCAGAGACGCTATCGCATCGCGCACGATATCTTCGAAGCTGTCTCGGCTCACCTGCAAAAACGAACTACCTAACTAGCGCCAACCTGCGTACGGATTTCTTTGAGGCGGTCGATATTCGGCTTGTCGGGTCCGCTCTTGCCTGTGCCGGGAACTTCGAGGTAGAACGGTACGCGCTTGAACGCTTCGTGAGCCATGATGGTTTGGAAGCCGGCTGTTCCGATCAGGCCATCACCGATGTTTTCGTGACGATCTACAGATGAGCCAAGTTCTCGCATCGAATCGTTAGCGTGCACGGATCGAAGGAGACCTATGCCGATCTCTTTATCGAACTCGTCTATCGTCGCTTTCAACGTGTCGGCGGCGGCGATGTTGTAACCGGCGGCCCAAACGTGCTGAGTGTCGAGACATACGGCCACTCGTTCGTTCCCAATGGCTTTGATCAAGGTTCCCAATTCGGCGAAAGAAGATCCAATATGATCGCCAGCACCAGCGCTCGTTTCGAGCATCAACAGTGAATCGCCGGGTTCGTTATCGAGGATTTTACGAACTGATGCGGCGAACTGATCGACGATCGCTTCGAATCCTTGGCCACGGTGACTCGCAGGGTGAAAAATTACGCCTAGAGCGCCAAGCTTGTTGGCGGCGGCGATATCGGCTTGAAGTGCGACTTCTGACTTTGCGAGCAGTTCAGGATCGGAGCTACCTAGTGCAACGAGGTACTTTCCGTGCAGAACGGTTGGGCCCATTCCTGAGCGCTTCATTTCGGCCTGGTACTTCTCAGCGACAGCATCGGCAATTGGCTTTGCCGACCACATACGTGGAGATGAAGCGAAAATTTGGAAGCACTCGGCCCCAATCTCTTCAGCTCGGGCTATCGCCTTGTTCGATCCACCAGCGGCGGATACGTGCGCACCTATCAGCATTCGAAACCGTTCCTTTGTTCGATAAACAAGCGCGCCCTACTACCCTGCATCCGTCGGGAGCTTGCGAACAAGCCCGACCGGCGCATGGTAGTTGAATAATCTGAAGGGTGCGACTTCTAAACTAAGTAGTTAGGAGTTAGTGGCGGCAGTCTTCCGCCATGGAAGGAACGCCCGGCGTTCCCAAAGCACTAGAACCTGAGCTGCGACAAATATCGAACTGTAGGTTCCAACAAGTACACCAGCAAGCAACACGATCAGGAAGTCTCGCAGTGATGCTCCACCAAAGAGCAGCATCGCAAGAATCACCGTCATAGTCGTAATACTTGTGCCTAGTGAACGAGTAACCGATTCGTTGATCGATATGTTCACTGTGGTTCGGAATTCACGACCTGGTGCCAGCGTAACGTTCTCACGGATTCGGTCAAAAATAACGATTGTGTCGTTGACCGAGTAACCAATCACCGTGAGGATACCCACGATGAAAATCGCGTTGACCTCAGCGTTGATAGCAATTCCGAGAACAGCGAATGCTCCAAGAACGATCAGAACGTCATGCATCAATGCGACGATCGCAGCGAATGCGTACTTGTACGAATTTGGAACAGATCGGAACGCATACATGATGTAGATCATCACGAACACCGCAGCGACGATAACCGCTGTGATGGCATTGCTAACTGTGTCTTCAGCAACTGAAGCACCAACCGTTGAGGTATCGAGTACACGAGCACCTTGGTCGAGCTTCAAAATTTCAGTATTTACTTCGTCCAATCCTGAAACACCAAGGTCATCAGTTCGGATGAAGTACTGGTCATCTCCAAGCGCCTGAACGATAGATTCAGGGTGGCCAGAAGCGGTCATCGCATCGGTTACATCTACAGTACCGGGGTCGCCATTAGCGAACTGGTAAGTAACAGTTGATCCCGATGTGAAGTCGATACCAAGATTCAAGCCTTCGGTTCCAAGAACGATAGCGGAAAGTGCTACAAGCACGATCGACATGGTTAGGAATATTCGGCGTTTTGCAACGAAATCCATTAGGAGTTACCTCCAGACGCTGATTCGCTCTGATCTCTCACCGGAACGAACAGGTTCGGGTTGTCACCGAGACCAGTTGAAGCGAGAAGACGGAGCAGCAGTCGGCTGGCGAAGAATGCGGTGAACATGCTCAACAGCACACCAATTGCGAGAGTGAGGGCGAATCCCTGCATAACGCTGGTGCTGAATCGATCACCGAACCAGAAGAGAACAATAGCTACGATGATCGTCGACATGTTTCCATCTCTAATCGATGGCCATGCCCGATCGAATCCTGCCGTAATGGCAGCAAGGAGCGAGCGTCCAGATCGCAGTTCTTCTTTCGTTCGTTCTGCGATGAGGATGTTTGCATCCACAGCGAAACCGAGCGAGAGGATCACAGCTGCTGCACCCGAGAGTGTCAGCGTTACTGGAATCATCTTGAAGATTGCGAGCAACATCAACGAGTATCCGATAAGAGCAATTGCAGCTACGAGACCAGGGATCTTGTAGTAGGCGATCATGAAGATCAGCAGGAGCACGAGACCGACGGCACCGGCGATAAGGCTCTTCTGTAGAGAGTCCTCACCAAGTACGGCATCGACGTTTCGTTCCTGAATTAGATCAAGGCCAACAGGAAGTGCACCAGATCGAAGCTGAATTGCGATTGTTCGCACGCCTTCGGTAGTGAAGCTTCCACCTTCGATGATGGCTCGGCCACCAGCGATTCCGCCCTGACTTGCAGCCACACCAGGAGCTACCAGCTCTTCACCGTCGAGGTAAATAGCCAGTCGGTCACCCTGTCGAGAAACACGGTCAGTAACGTCGAAGAATGCGTCTGCACCCTTGTCATTGAATACGAGAGTCACGATAGGTCGTGGGATCGCTCCAGACGATAGTTCAGGGAACGCATCGTCGAGGTCAGCAGGGTCGATCTCAGTTGCTGTCTGTGTGAAGTAAGCAGGGTTCGTGCAACGGTCCACGAGCCACTGATCTTGTGTCAGACCGTCTGGCGGCCATGGAATATCGTCGGAAGGTGCGATGATGTCGCCACATTCCCGGTATAGGAACTCGAGCTTAGCAACGTTGCTGATCAAGCTCTTGGCTTCCTGAATACCGCCACCGAGAGTCCACTGAGTAAGTGTTCCCTGGCTGGAAGTGAACTGTACTTCGCCGAGTTCTCGAAGTGCGATGAGGATCTGCTGGTCCTCACCCTGAATCGGATTGCCTTCGGCATCCGTCGATTCAATGTCGAGACCGTACATCAATATAGAGAACAGACCCTCAGCGCCAGATACGGCGGTGACATCTGCGTCAGAACGGCCGATAGATGCGAATGCACCTTCGACTTCCGCAAGAGTCGGGAGAGTTACAACGTCTTCTGTTGGAACAGGATCTACCGCAGTGTCGTCGCCGATCACTGGTGGGTCGATCCGAGGAAGAACGTAACCAACCTGCAGCGCTACTGGGTACTGAGCGATGATCGCTTCTCGCCATGCGTCAGATTCGTTTGCAGTTACAACGTTGCCTGCGGCGTCGAGCACTTCACCCTGAATTTCATCAAGCTGAACTGTTAGTGAACCATTCTCGTTCTGGCTAACTTCTGCGTCGGAACGACCGAGTTCGTTGTGGAAAAAGTCTTCAAGCGTTACTGCTGAAACGGTGTCGGCACCGAAGTTCAAGGTAATCGCAGCGCCAGACTGGCCCGGGATTTGAACGAGAACACGGTCTGGGACCGAGTCAACTCCACCACCGAGCAATTGAACGCTAGCTTCGCTTACACCGAATTCGTTGACACGTTTATCGATGATGTTGCGAACACCTTCCATGTCTTCTCGCGTCGGCTCTCGACCATCTTCGGGGATAACGCTGTAAACGAGATGCGTTCCACCCTCCAGGTCAAGTCCTAAGGTCAAGCCGAGGGCGCTATCACTACCACGGTTGAGACCGAGGACGCTAACTTCGGATATTGCCAATACAACAACCGAAGTGACAACCAGTATTGCTACGAGGATTAAACCTCTGAATCTACTCAATGACTAACACTCTTACGCGAAACGCGCCGCCAAGGCGGCGTGTCTATGTGATTTATCGTGACTAAATCTGACGTTTGATCACCGATCTGGTGACGTCAGCATATGGCTAGAACGCACTCCCGATACCGGACGGATTCATTACGAAGGTCGGTATCGAACAAAACCTGAATTTCGCCCGAACTTGATGAAATGAAATCTCAACCTGTTTCAGGCAAGCAAAAAGTATAGCACCGGCTACGTACAAATTCGCTTGGGAATTCAAGTCTCGTTTGGGTGAATATCTCACTTACGAAATTGCCCACGAATCGGCTTAGGAATCATCGATTTCCCGAGTGGGGTCGGCGGAATTGAGGGATCTGGGGATGGGTTCGCGAGATTTCACGCCGGATAGGACGTTCGTTCTTGGATTCGATACTCGCGCGTCCCCTCCAGATACCTCCGCGGCCCTCGGGAAATCAATCGGGAGCGATTGGGAGACGCTTGGTTGTGAAAAAGAGGAGATACCCAGCTGAAATGACCAGCAAACCCGCTTAGTTCGTGTGATCGGAATCTAGAATCACGCCGCCATCGAGGTGTGGGTCATCCGATTCAACATGATCGTGCGTGTGATCTGTCGGTTTCGGTGCATCGATTACGAAGCCTGCCTGACGCAGGTCGTACTGCATCTGATCGACCGATGATTCAGAGTACAAATCGCTGAATTTGATCGTGGAGTGAACCACTTCAATATCAGATTCTTCGGGTTCTTCTACGTCGTCATCGCTGTGATCGGCATGCACTTCTACTTCGACATCGTGCATGTGCGGCTCCCCTTCTTCTATATGGGAACCAGCTGCTGCCAACTTTTCGTGCTCTAAAAGATGATCTACATAGAGGATGCCGTTGAGGTGGTCGACTTCATGTTCAAGCGCTTGAGCGAACAGATCTTCGGTCGTGACTTTCATCTTCGAACCGTTCTCGTCTAGCCATCGAGCTTTTACCGTGATGGAACGTTTGACCATTCCTTCATAGCCGGGGAACGAGAGACAACCTTCGATAACTTCCCGTTCGCCTTCGGTGTCTCGAATTTCAGGATTAATCAGCACGATCGCATCTTCGTCGCCGGGGAGATGAAGCGTGATGACTCGTTGTAGAGCGCCTACCTGATTGGCAGCAAGACCTACTCCACTGGCGGCGTCCATCGTTTCGATCATGTCGGATGCGAGATCACGGACTTTGTCGTCGATGCGTTTTACCACCCGACACTTCTTTCGAAGAATGGGATCGGGAAAAACTCGAATTCGCCTTAGCGGCATATTTTTTCCTCTACCAAGTAGCACTCAAAAGGTGCGATCACGATGTCGTACTAACCAAGCGATGCAGGATCGATGTCGACCGACCATAACGATCCGGTCGATACCAGTTCAAGAAGTCTCTCAGGATGAGCTCCCTTGAGCAATATTTGCCACCTGTACATATTCCGTATCTTAAGTGGGTACGCGGGCGTAGGGCCTACTACTTCAACGCCGGTTTCACCGTGAGATTCACGGGCTTCGAGCAGCGCAATTGCCATTCGTTCTGCTTCGGCACTCGCCATTTCAGGGTCGCCAGCAGCGTGCATTAGCTTGATCATTTTCGTGAACGGTGGATTCGCTTGAGCGGCTCTGAGGCGAATTTCAGTGTCGTAGAACAATTTGTAGTCCTGATCGGCTGCCGCTTCGATTGCGTAGTGATCAGGATTGAACGTCTGGATCACCGCTCGACCATCCCACGCTCCCCTACCGCTTCGCCCTACAACTTGCGCTAGAACTTGAAACGCCCGCTCTCCCGCACGAAAATCTGGCACGGCGAGTCCGGTGTCAGCAGATATGACGCCGACTAGTGTGACGCTCGGGATATCAAGCCCTTTGGCGACCATTTGCGTGCCGACAAGCACGCTTGCCTCACTCTTAATAAAATCGTCCATGATTCGCTGGTGATCACTAGCGGTTCGAGCTGAATCAGAGTCCCAGCGGAATACTTCGATTCCTGGAAAATATTCTTTGACCGTTTCGGTTGCCATCTGGGTGCCCGGGGACGACCGACGCATCTGTTTCCCGTCACAAGACGGACACTTCGATCCGGCACCGACGGTGTAGTTGCAGTAGTGACACACGAGCTTGCCGGATTGGGAACGAGAATCACCCGAATCACGATGAAAAGTGAGCGCAGTGTCGCATCTTTTACACCCTCGAACTTCGCCACATTCCATGCATTGAATGAACGATGCAGAGCCTCGACGGTTGAGGAAAAGGATTACTTTCCCACCGTCTTGCAGAGCATCTCGCATTCCGTCGATGAGCCGCCTGCTGAGCATCTCGAAATGACCATCGGCACGCTCTTCCCGCATGTCGACGATATCGACTTTCGCCATTGCCTGCGTCTTTATCGTGCTGCCGAGGGCTTGCATGCTTCCTACGCGATCAGGAAGCTCAAGCAGTCGATAGTTTCCCGATAGAGCGGCACGGTAGCTCGAAACTTCTGGAGTTGCACTGCCTAGAACCAGTGTGGCGCCGGTCTCCTCAGATATTCGCTCAGCCACAGCCCGTGCGTGATATCGGGGAGCTTTATCTCCTTGCTTGTAGGTCCACTCATGCTCTTCGTCGATGACTATTAGGCCGGGGTTTTCGATGGGTGCGAATATCGCTCCACGTGAACCGAGAACAATCGGGAAATCACCGTTTTTAACGCGCCACCACTGGTCGTAACGCTGGCCTATCGAGAGACCGGAGTGGAGTACCCCAACCTTTCCCGGAAATCGGGATGCGATTCGGCGTAAGGTCTGTGGGGTCAGGGCGATTTCAGGCACTAGGAATATGGCTCGTTTGCCGGCTGCAATACACGCCTCGATCGCCTGAAGATAGACCTCGGTTTTGCCTGATCCGGTTACGCCATGAAGCAGAAATTGCCTATCGCTTGGGTTCTTTGCAGGCTCTGCAGAAAGGATCTGAGTGACGATTTCATCGATAGCAGATCGCTGTAGTTCGGTTGGCGAGTGTGCGAATTCCTGCTGGAAGAAGTAATCGGCAAGCGGATCACGATCTCGGCGGATTTTTCTGGTGCTCAGCAGTTTCTCTTCGAAGGCCCACTTCACTGCTGCCCCACCGAATAAGTCGTTCAGCGCCGATTTCGTCTGGGCAACTTTCCCCGAACTGAACCATTCCAACAATTCGGCACGGCGTGGGCGTCGTGAATCTGCGTACTCTCCGATCAGTTCTGTGACGACATGCTCACTTGCTGCGAGCTCGATTCGGTTCGAGTAAACCGCTGATACCCGCGGCCGTTCCCATTCCGATTCAGCTTTTAATATGTGCTGGCGAATAAGCCTGTCGACTATAGGACCGCCGCCCAGCCCAAGTCGTTTCGCCACTCTCGACTTCGGCGCTCGCTCGTTTTCTACGACGTAACCGACTGCCTGTTGCTCCCGCTTTGAGAGATCACGATTTATTGCGCCGGGAGTTAGCCATGTTCGTAATTTGGAAGAAGCGCCCGGCGGAAGAAGTAGTGAACACGCTGTAAACAGGGTTGTTCGATAGTACTCGGCTACCCACCTTGCTACTCGAACAAGGTGGTCGGCGATGAACGGGCCATCGAGCGTCCGCGCAGTGATAGGTCGAACTTTGTCGACATCTGTTGAGGGGGTATCACTGAGCTCAAACACAATCCCCTGCACCGTACGAGGACCGAACGGGACCCAAACGAGATCGCCCACAACAATTCCGAGTTCGTCGGAAGTTGAGTAGGTAAATGTGCGCGAGTGCTCGTCTGGAAAGTCGACGGCGACTTCGGCGAATTGCACTTACTACTCCTTACTCCGAAACTCTGGGGCGAAAACTATTACTTAGGATGCTGGCAATTATCTGCGCTGAGTTGGTGCGGTCAAACACCGAACGGCACAGAAATAAAAAAACCTCCGCAGTTGAACTGCAGAGGTTAGTTAGATTCGATATCGACTCCGAGAGTAAACCGGAGGTCGAAATTCGATTATCGGCGTTCCTTGATTCTGGCCTTCTTGCCAGTGAGACCACGGAGGTAGTACAAGCGTGAACGTCGTACCTTGCCCTTGCGGGTTACCTTTACAGACTCAACATTTGGTGAGTGGAAAGGAACGATTCGCTCTACACCTACGCCGTAGGAAACTCGACGAACCATGAAGGTGTCGCCTGGAAGTGGAGACTTTCCAATTCGGTGCTTGCCCGAAATTACGTTGCCCTGGAAAGCCTGAACACGCTGTCGTTCGCCTTCGACAATGCGAAGGTTCACGGTAACGGTGTCACCGGGCTGGAAGTCTTCGATATGGTCTAGCGTCTTGCGCTCGACCAGTGATGCGGCGTCCATGTCTAAAATTCTTTCGTCGCGAAAAGACGCCCAGAGGCGTCGATGTGTTTCAGTGCAGAACCATAATTCTACCTCCGAAATCGGCGATCCAGCAATACCGATCACACCGCATTTTTGGCGGCTGCGCCTTCCTTGCCGAACCGGCCAGTGGCGATTATTCGGTTTCTGGCCAATCGGTCAGCAGATCGGGACGTCGTTCTTCGGTGCGTCGAAGCGCCTGTTTTCGTCGCCATGCCTCGATCTTTGCATGGTCGCCGGTCAGTAACTCCTTGGGAACTCCGAGTCCCATGAATTTAGCGGGTCGGGTGTAAACCGGACCCTCAAGCAACGAATCGGAACCGGGAGCGAACGAATCGTGCTTCGACGAAGCATCATCACCAAGCACACCGGGAATGAGCCTGACGATTGCATCTGTCACCGCCATCGCTGGTATCTCGCCGCCGGTCATAACGAAGTCGCCAATGGATATTTCTTCGTCAACTCGAAGTTCAATGAATCGCTCGTCGACTCCTTCATAGTGGCCACACACGAGCGTTACTGAGTCCATCTCAGATAGCTCCTGCGCTCGACGATGAGTTAACGGTGCGCCCTGAGCTGACATTAGTACGACGTGGGGTTGTGCTTCTTCAGGCTTGGAGTTTTCTGCGACTGAATCGACAGCAGATACGAGAGGACCTGCCTGAAGCACCATTCCTGCGCCCCCTCCGAAAGGAGGTTCGTCGACAGTACGACGGCCGTCTTGATCGGGTGCGAAATCTCGTAGTTGAACGATATTGATATCGACTTGGTTCGATTCAACTGCGCGCCCGACTATGCTCGTGCCGAGTGGGCCTTCGAACATTTCAGGGAACAGTGTGATTATCGAGATTTTCATTTTTTATAATGACGAGCGAACGAGCCAGCTAAATCCGAGATCGACATCCCGACCAACGTGGAGGGATCTTCGGCGGACGGGCGGTGGCGGGTAGAAGTCGGTACTTGCGCGACACCGCACCAGATCCCTCGGTTCCGAAGACTCCACTCGGGAAATCAATTCATAGCTGCAAGACAGGTCTCTAGTAAGACTAACGACATGCGGGCGTACGCGCACACACATGCACGTGAGGCAGGGTCAAAAGATCCTAAATAGGGTGATTGCCTTTTTGGCGATCTTGAAGCACTTCGGCAGCGTGTTCGATCACCGAGAGAACTACTGCAAGATTGTCACGAACCCCGCCGGTGCTGCCAGGTAGGTTGATGACCAGAGTTGAGCCTCGTGCGCCAACAACTGCACGTGAGATCATCGCCATCTTCGTTGCCTTTAACGACTCTGCTCGCATCGCTTCAGCAATGCCGGGAATCTCCAGATCGATCAGCCCTCGAGTAACTTCAGGCATTACGTCTCGGGAAGATAATCCCGTGCCGCCTGTTGTCAGTACAACATCGACATCGCCTGAATCGCACCAAGAAGATATCTGCTGCGTTAGCTGGTCGAAATCGTCTGGAAGCATCACGCGTTCAGCCAGCGTGTGGCCTGCGCCATCCATGATCTCGACGATGGCATCACCACTCGTATCGACCCGTTTCCCCAGTGCGCCGGTGTCGCTACTAGTAAGGACTGAATAGGTAACTATTTCGGTTTCTCCGTCTCGGCGCACGCCGAAATCATGTGTAACAAGTCGTCGAAGTACCGACGTACCAATGAACTGAAGCTCTAACTAGAGGTACGAAAGTACAAGCTCGGTTCATCGGATGCTAGCACGCTGGCAAGTACGAACGTACTCGCAAATTTCTCTCAAAAGTGTGCATGGAATGTATTGTCGTAGAAAGTCGCCATATGGCACAATTTGTCGCGTATAGGGGCAAATAGGGGTGAAATCGGTCTGATCTTCATTTGCTCAATACACAGAGATTTTTAGTCAACCATGATTTTCGCCGGCGAATATGAGCACAGAATCGATCCTCAAGGCAGGGTCGCTATTCCTGCTCGATTCAAAATGGCGTTTATCGATGGCATCGTCCTCGGCCGGGCTTACGACAACTGTGTTGTTGTTTACACCCCGGAAGAGTGGGAACGAGCAGCCAGCGATATCGCCCAACAGCCCGCAACTTCAGCCAGCGCACGAAAGCTGGCTCGACTCACATTCTCTGGCGCATTTGCAGGAACTCTCGATCGCAGCGGTCGAGTAGTCGTGCCAATGCAGCTTCGTGAGTATGCCGGTTTGGGTGAAGACGTAATCATCGTCGGCACTGGCAGGTTTATCGAAATTTGGTCAGCTGCTGCGTGGTCCGAAGAGCGTCGTGTGCTCGATACCGAAGCGAGCGACATTGCTGAAGCAGCACCGCAAGTAACTCCTCAACCCGAACAAACACAGATCGTTGTCCGTCAATACGAACCGGAAACGCCGGAGTCGAACGCGTGATTCTTATGGGATTAGAACTTCACCACGAACCGGTAATGATGCCGGAAATCATGCAGGCACTAAACGTCCAGCCTGGTGGTCGCTACATCGATGGAACTCTCGGTGAGGGTGGCCACTCGAAGGAAATACTGCGCGCTGCCGATCCTGGTGGGCAGGTATTAGGTCTCGACGCCGATGCCGAAGCTATTTCAGTTGCAACCGAACGTCTTGCCGAACACGGCGAATCGTTCCTTGCTATCAACACAAACTTCCGTGACGTACGAGCAACCGCCCTACGGTACGAATTCGTGCCAGTGCATGGCGTTTTATTTGACCTTGGTGTTTCGTCACTTCAGCTCGACCGTGAGTCACGCGGTTTCAGCTTCCGTCGTTCCGACCCGCTCGACATGCGATTCAGCTTCGACCAGCAGATCACTGCTGCCGATATCGTGAACGGTTACGCCGAATCGGAACTTGCCGACATTATTTTCCACTTGGGCGAAGATCGAGCAGCACGACGAATCGCACGTGCGATCGTTCGTAGCCGCCCTATCCTCACATCGCTAGAACTCGCTGATTTGATCGAAAAGGTCAACCCACGTCGAGGCAAGCGAACTCACCCTGCAACTCGAACGTTCCAGGCAATTCGCATTGCCGTGAACGACGAGCTATCTGCCCTTGAAACAGCTCTTGAACAGGCAGTATCGCTGCTTGGTCAGGGTGGACGACTCGCCGTAATTTCATATCACTCGCTTGAAGATCGAATCGTAAAGAACTTCGTTCGTAAGCAGGCTTCGGATTGCATCTGCCCTCCCGGTACTCCGGTTTGCCGATGCGATCACTTGGCCACCTTGAAGATGATCACTAGGCGACCATCTATTCCTACTGATTCTGAAATCGCAGCTAATCCGCGTGCACGCAGCGCCAAGTTAAGGGTGGCTGAGCGGATATGAGCTACAACTTCACAAGTAACAACAGTCTTTACCGACAAGCCCAGTCGGCGACATTTGAAGGAACGGCAGCCATAGCTGAACCACCAGATACGCCTCTGGCTGAGTTACGCCCTCTCCGCTAAATCCCCTTCCCACCATTTCCTTTAGGAGACCATCATGATGCAAGACGACTTCAGAGTAGCTATAGATATCGGCACCACTAAGGTGTGCACGATCATCGCCCGTAAACGACCCGACCACCGAGTGGAGGTCGCGGGTATCAGCATCGTGCCATGTTCTGGCATGAGTAAGGGAATGGTTGCTGATTCAGCCGCCGTTACCGCAGCCATCAAAGAATCTGTTACCGCTGCTGCTGCCGATGCAGGAGTAGAGATCAGCAGTGTTTACGCTGGCCTAACAGGCAGCCACGTTGAATCTAAGAACCGATGGGCGAACGTCCCACGATCCGACGGTATGCGCGCTGTCACCGATCTTGATATATCGGCTGCCAAGAAAGCCGCCGGATCTATGGATCTCGCAGATGACCGACGTCTGCTTCACGTAATTCCTCGAAGCTACGCCCTCGATGGTCTTCACGGTGTCCGCAATCCTTTGGGAATGCACACTGGTGAACTTCACGTCGAGAGCCATGTGATCACAGGATCTATTTCAAAAATCACTGAACTTCACAACGCTGTTAGTGATGCCGGTGTTCGTGTTTCGTCAATGGTTGTTGAGCCACTCGCCAGCGCAGACGCAGTTCTTACTGCTGACGAGCGTGAAGAAGGTGCAGTGCTTATCGACGTAGGTGGCGGTACTTCAGATATCGCTGTTTATCACGATGGTGCGGTTGTTCACACAGCTGTTATTCCAGTAGGTGGTTTCCAGTTCTCCAACGACCTGAGCATCGCATTTGCAATCGATTTCGATTCAGCTGAACAGCTCAAAATTGAACACGGCACAGCTGCTCCTGAACTTGCTGGGATGAAAGAGGAAATAACTCTTAACCCGACGACGATGAATCAGCCGCTTACGATCTCGAAGCGTGAGATTGGGCAGGTTCTAAAGGAACGAACTTCCGAGTTGTTCCGAATGATTCAGCTCAAGCTGGAAGAGCCACACTTGGCCGACATTCCAACCGATCGAATCGTATTCACGGGTGGTGGAGCCAAACTCGATGGCTTCTTGAACATCGCCAAGTACATCTTCCAACGAAAAGTACGACTCGCAACACCACGCGGACTCGATGGAATGCCTGAAGGCACCAACGATCCGTCCTACTCGGCAGCAGCCGGCATTGCTCTTTGGGGCATGCGCAACCTGCCAGCCGAAAACCACATCGGTGAACGAAAATCCGCAACCACATCTAACACTTCAGGAACAGTCGAAAAGGCTCCCACAGGTGCACTTTCTATGATCCGTGGCTGGTTGCCAAAACGAGAAAAGGAGACTGCTGGCACGTAAAAACGTGCGAACAGAATCTCTTTTCGGGCGCTAACAAAACTCATACCGCCGCTCAAGTGAGCGGCGCCGAACCCCAACATCCGCGGTCGATGAGTCGTTTACAAACGGCAAATCGATCCCCAAAGGAAAAACAGTAATGGTCGACCAGGCTCAAACACCAATTGAAGGAAACATCGGATCAGCAACGATTAAAGTTGTTGGCGTCGGCGGAGGTGGCTCAAACGCCGTTTCTCGCATGTACCGAGACCGTATTCCTGAAGTTGAGTACATCACAGTAAACACTGATGCACAGGCACTCACACGTTCAGACGTTCCGATTCGAATTCGAGTCGGCGACCGAACAGCTCGAGGTCTTGGCGTTGGTGGAGACCCTTCAAAGGGTCGAGAGTGTCACGAAGAAGATCGTGATGAAATCAAGCGTGCACTTGAAGGTGCCGACCTTGTGTTCATCGCAGCCGGTATGGGTGGCGGAACAGGAACAGGTGGCTCGCCAGTTGTTGCTGAAGTTGCCCAAGAACTCGGTGCGCTAACGGTTGGTGTTGTAACCAAGCCGTTCAACTTCGAAGGCGCACGACGACGTCGACAGGCTGAAGAAGGCATCAAGGCGCTTTCTGAAGTAGTCGACACTCTTATCGTTATTCCAAACGACCGACTTCTAATCATGTCGACCGAGAATCTCTCGATGGACATGGCATTCCGAATGGCAGACGACGTTCTGCGACAGGGTGTGCAGTCGATCGCAGAACTGATCCTCATGCCAGGTGAGATCAACCTCGACTTTGCCGACGTAAAGGCAATCATGTCGAACGCTGGTCCTGCATGGATGGCTATTGGCCAGGGTAACGGCGAAGACCGAGCCATCATGGCTGCTGAAGCTGCTATCGACAGTCCGCTGTTGGAAGTGTCTATCGCAGGCGCACGTGGCGTGATCTTCAACGTTACTGGCGGAACCGATCTCACACTTCAGGAAGTGCAACAGGCTTCAGAAGTTGTATCGAACATGGTCGACCCAGATTGCAACATCATCTTCGGTATGGTCACCGACCCCAAGATGGAAAACGAAGTCAAGATGACGATCATTGCGACTGGATTCCCAGGCGCAGAAGCATCGGCTGAGAAAGAAGCTGCAGTTACTGCCGCTCTTAGCGATGTACTCGGCGACGAAGAAGCGTTGGATCTTCCACCGTTCCTTCGACACCACCGTTCAGCTCGACGTCGCTCAGCTCGCGAGATGGCAGCAAGCGACTAAGCGGTATTCGCACTAAATAAGTCAAACCACTTATAAATAGCTCTGCCCAGACGTTCTTCAAAAGCATCTGAGGTATGAGTCAAATCAAGACCCCGAGAGAAGAATGTTTCTCTCGGGGTCTTTTGCTATAGGCGATTGGTACTCGCACCCAATACTTGACGCACGCCCTGCATTACTATTTGCATCAGCGAGGGCAGCGGTATGCAGCAAGGGTATTACGTAACGGATATGAAGCGAACCAGGTTGAGAGAGAGATTGGATGGGCTGGAACGTTCGATTAATTCTGGTGGCGACGTTCAGCGTTTGGCCGCAGCGGGGCAGTTAGCCAGTTTGAATTCCAGTATCGGCGACCTAGTTGAGTTCAACCCGCATGACCCCACCAAGTACCCGAGAGTCGGCGGGATCTACGTCCTCTACGACATTAGCGAACGCCCGTTGTACATCGGACAGGGTCGATCGATCGATAAGCGTGTTCGTTACCACTTCGACAAATTCTGGTTCAGACCGCCGATAGTTCAATCTGCTTCATACGTTCGAATCGACAACAAGGTGCTCAGGGAGCGCATAGAGGCCGTGCTGATCAAATTCCTAAAGAGCAACGCAGTTATCAACAAGCAGATGGTCGACAGGTAGAGAACCGGTCGCTTCGACAGCTGTCATGCTGAACTTGATTCAGTATCTCTGTAAGCGGAGCAAACGAGAGACTTAGGGTACGTGTTCACTAACCACAAGGATTGTGGCGGTTGTTCGTGATACTGAATCAAGTTCAGCATGACATTCGACGTTGGTGGCCAACTAGGAACAATCTGCAAGTTGTCATTGCGAGCACTGGGGTACGAAGGACGTGGCAATCAGTAATTTCGAGCAACGCCGTTGGCGAATGAGAGAAGCCGTCTCTTACTCGAACGTAGCTTGGCCGATGTACGTTAGATCCTGAAAATGAATTCAGGATGACAATTGGCGGTGATTTACCGGGGTGACAACTAACCAAACTGTCATTGCGAGGACTGAGGTACGAAGGACGTGGCAATCAGTAATTTCGAGCAACGCTGCTGGTGAATGCGAGAGAGTTCCACACATGTTCACAGCGTTGCCCGGTGGCGTTGATTGCCACGTCATCGGACTCCTCGCAATGACAGAGTGCACGACTACCTCGGTGACGAACGCCCTATTCGGGTCGTTCGCCTGTCACGGCCTCTAGCATCGCCTGGATGTAGCCCTGAGCGAAGATACGTGAACGGTAGCCGCCCCAGTTTCCTGGGAACTCCGAATCGCCAACAATCTCTGGACAGTGGTCATCCATGAACGTGCCCTTGTACCCAGCGGCGTGATACGTCTCCATCGCCTTCTTCATATCCACGTAGCCAGTGTTAATGAACTCTTCGTTGAACTTGGGCACCGTTCCAGAAACGTTACGGAAGTGAACGTACAAAACTTTGTCTCGCTCGGCGAAGTACTTGATCATCTCGTAGATGCCGCCGTCTCGAGCATCTTCCATCTCAGAGAAAGTTCCCTGACAGAACTCGATACCGTTGTACGGGCTATCTACGATCTCGGTGAGCCGCTTGAATCCGTCGAAGCTACCTAGAAGCCTAGGAACACCGCCTAATTCAGGCACAGGCGGGTCATCAGGGTGAATACCCAGTTTGATACCTGCCGACTCTGCGATAGGCGTGATCGTCTTGATCCAGTACTCAAGGCACTCCCACATGTTTTCTCGTGAGGTGTCGTAGTTGGCGAGCAGTTCTTCGGTTTCTGGTGAAATATCGAGAATCGAACTCTGATCGGGTGAATCGCTATCCCATGCAGTCACATCGGTGTTGCCACGAAGCTGTGTACCTGCCGAGCGCCAAACCGAGTTGGGCATCCAGTTGTAGGCGAGAATCGGAATTCCGGCTCGTCCCATATCGGTGATTTCAGCTGCGAGCTCTTCGATCAGCTCGTCACGCTTAGGACCACCGAACGCAATATCGTAGAACTTTGGGTTGGAGATGAAACCGTTTTCGCAACCGACGACTTTGAGGCCGTACGATTCAATCCGCTCACGAAGAGCGACGTAATCTTCGTAAGTGTTTCGCTTTTTGCCGTGGGGTTGATCGCTTGCCGGTAGAAGATCAACTCCGGGGCCTCCGTAAAAGATGATGTTCTTTACACCAAGTTGAACAGAAGTTTCTAAAACTTCATCGGTGGCAATTCTTACTGCCCAAGCGTTTTTCATCGCGTAATGCCCTGTAGGTACTTTTTGGTCGGTCGCGGTCGCCGGAAACCATCGACAATTTAAGAAATTGATAGCGTCGCTATCTAGTCGATAACGAATCTTACGTTGATAATCAGGTATCGATACCTGATAAGAAATCAATTCCCAGCTTTTAGGGAAACTGAATTCTTGAACTGGAGCCCTACTTAGGCCCAACTGGGGCGACGAAATTCGTCGAAATCTTTGCGCAATTTTTCACAAAATTAGATAGACCATTTTTGTGAGTTGCAAGTCTGTTATTTCGAGAAGAATCCACCGAATCTCAATGACACCGAGGATTGACACACCCTCTATGCCTAGTGGTAGTCTCCGTTGCACACCACTAAATGTGGTGCTTGGCTGTGTCCGCAGCCGCTAGGTGGCGTGTTCAACAATCCGTTTTACACACTGCTCCGCAAACTGGTTCTGAATCGTTAGATTTGAGACCAATGCGGAACGGATTCCTCGTGGTTTTAACGGATCAAGTTAGCAAGGTACTAATCAGGAATGCATTGTCCCTTTTGCGGAAACAATGAATCACGCGTGATCGACTCGCGTGAAGCACCTGATGGCGTGCGGCGCAGACGTGAATGCATACGTTGTGAACTGCGGTTCACTACATATGAAAAAGTGCATTCGATGCCTTTGATGATTGCCAAGCGGGATGGCCGCCGCGAGGCATTTTCGACCGACAAGCTAGAGCGTTCGCTGCAAACAGCGTGTGCCAAGAGGCCCTTGGAGATCGGCGCCATTTCAAAGATGGTTATCGATATCGAAAACGAGTTGCACAAACTCGCCAAAGCAGAAGTGGAAGCGCGAGTGCTCGGAGAAATGTGCATTGAACGACTGAAAGTTCTCGACCGAGTTGCCTACATAAGGTTCGCTTCGGTGTATCGAGATTTTCAGGATGTCGATTCCTTTACTAAAGAGGTAGAGGCATTGACTGATCCGGATGACGATGACAACGGATCAAAAAGCCAATTACGGCTGATAGAGGATGATGTCCCCCGGCTGGCTCAACGAGGCCGCC
>Ga0233439_10002826_pt1 | contig 18938 bp, 18 predicted proteins | sample SI_123_September_6_FD_182713 | JGI IMG/M metagenome (GOLD analysis project Ga0233439, IMG submission 182713) | Seawater microbial communities from Saanich Inlet, British Columbia, Canada - SI_123_September2016_100_MG | ecosystem: Environmental > Aquatic > Marine > Inlet | place: Canada: British... | reverse complement strand
TTTGATCCTGGATCTCGACGTTCTGGACGCCAATATCGCGACCATGGCGGCCTGGGCACGGGAGGGCGGCTTTACCCTGCGCCCGCATGGCAAGTCCCACAAATCCCCCGACATCGCCAAACGGCAGGTCGCTGCCGGTGCGGTCGGTCTATGTTGTGCCTCGTTACGGGAAGCCCAGGTTATGGCGGCGAACGGCATTCCAGGATTGTTGATCACCACGCCTTTGGCCCCGGGCAAGGCACCTCTTGTCGCCGCCCTGGTCAAGGATGGTGCCGATGTTTCCGTGGTGGCGGATCATGAGGACTTGGTCGCAGCCTATGGCGCGGCGGCGGAAGCTGCCGGCATTGCATTGAATGTGTTCGTGGATCTCGATGTGGGTCTGGGCCGAACGGGCACCCCATCTGCCGGCGTTGCCATTGAACTGGCTGGGCAGATCACGGCCCATCCCGCCCTGAATTATGCTGGTGTCCAGGGCTATATGGGGCATCTGCAACATGTGGACGATCATGGCGAACGACGCAGCCGTCTGGCGGGTGACACCAACGACCTGCAAGGCAAGGTGGACGCCTTGATCAAGGCCAACCTGCCACCGGCCATTGTCTCAGGCGGCGGCACAGGCACCCATCGGATGGATGGGGAAAACGGTACCATAGGTGAATTCCAGGTTGGGTCCTACTTGTTCATGGACGTTCAGTATTTGACCGTGCAGCAAACCGCGGCGGGGGCGCGGCCCTATGGCACGGGATTGTTTGTCCAAACAAGCGTGGTCAATATCAACCATCCCACTTACGCGGTTACCGACGGTGGCCTGAAATCATTCGCCACCGACGGCCCCTTCCCCCTGATCGCGCGCGGCGGACCGGATGGTGCCAGCTATCGCTATATGGGCGATGAACACGGTGCCATTGACTATGCCAATGCCACCGATACTAGCGATGCCATGGCGCTGGGCGACCGGGTCGAATGCGTGGTGCCCCACTGTGACCCGAACGTCAATTTGTACAACGCCTATCACGTAGTCCAGGGCGATACATTGGTGGATATCTGGCCCGTGGCAGCCCGAGGCAATAGTTAGCGACAGTTAGACGGTCTGATGTTCGTCCTGTTACTGACGGTATTCGTCGACCTTGTCGGCTTTGGCATAATCCTGCCGATCTTGCCGTTTTACGCGCAGGCATTTGATGCTTCGCCGGTGCAGATCACATTGTTGGTGTCGGTGCATTCCGCGATGCAAATCATCATGTCGCCACTCTGGGGCCGCTTAAGTGACCGTTACGGTCGTAAAGTCATTTTACTGGTAACGTTGACAGGCGGCGGCATCGCCTTCCTCTGGTTCGGCCTGGCCGGCAGCCTGACTGCGCTGTTCCTGGCCCGGGGTCTGAACGGTGCCATGGGCGGCAATATTGCCGTGGCGCAGGCCTATCTGGCGGACATTACAGCACCAGAAGACCGCGCCGGGGCCATGGGCCGGCTTGGTGCCGCCTTTGGAATCGGGTTCGTTGCGGGGCCTATGTTGGGTGGTTTGTTGATCGGAACACACCCCAGCGCAGACAGTTTCGCGCTACCATGTTTCATTGCCGCCGCTTTCTCGTTCGCCGCCGTGATCCTGGGACTGATCATGCTGGAAGAACCGGTTCGCCAAAAATTGGCAGAACGAGGCCGGACATCGTTCGCAGTTCTATGGGCTGCCGTCAGCGGCAATGGCATTCCGGCGGTCATAGGTTTGAATTTCCTGGTCACCCTGGCCTTCACCGCCCTGATGGCGTTGCTGCCCCTATGGTGCCAGGCCCGCCTGGGTTGGGGCGCGCGTGAGGTCAGCTTTGCCTATGTCTATATCGGCTTCCTGGTTGCCTTCCTGCAAGGCGTTCTGGTCGGCCCCATGACCAAGAAAATGGGCCCGCCACGGGTATTGCTGTTAGGGGCAATCGCCATGAGCAGCGGTCTGTTATCGGTAATTGTGGTGACAGACATTGTCTCCTTTGCAATTGTGACCTTGGCCTTATGTATCGGCACTTCGTTCTGTCACCCCACGTTGACCGCCATGATTTCGGAACGGGGCGACGGCGATCATCAGGGTACGATCATGGGTGCGGCCAATTCCGTCTCCGCCCTGGGGCGGATCACATCGCCACCGATGGCAGGTCTGTTGTTCACACATTGGGGTCCGAACTGGCCCATGTTGGTCGGGGGCCTTATCATACTGCCTGTGGTCGCGATAGCGGCCTGGATGTCCATAACCTATCAACGGCAGCAGGATTGATGCAGTACATTGCCCTCGTCATTTTAGGCCTGATCGGTGGCCTGATCTTCCCGCAAGCCCAGGCAGCGCCTGCAATCGCCATGCATGGTGCGCCAAAATACAATACGGCGGCCACGCATTTTACCTATGCCAACCCGGATGCGCCCAAGGGCGGACGATTGGTTCTGGGGCGGGTTGGTAGTTTCGATTCCCTGCAGCATTTCATCGTCCGTGGTGCCCGGGTCGATGGCCGGCGGCTGACCCATCAAAGCCTTCTTGCCCGTGCCTATGACGAACCATTCACCTTATACGGCCTGATTGCCGAGGATGTATCAACACCCCCCGACCGATCCTCGGTCACGTTTCGACTGCGCCAGGGCGCGCGCTTTCATGATGGCAGCGAGATCACCGTGGATGACGTGATTTTCTCCCTGGAGACCTTGCGCACGAAAGGCCGGCCCAATCACCGATACTACTATGGCCAGGTCGCAAAGATCGAACGACCGGGACCGCGCAGGGTGACATTTCGTTTCAAGAACAACCAAAACCGGGAACTGCCCCTGATCATGGGCATGATGCCCATCCTCTCGCGCGACAGCCTTCAGGGCCGGGATTTCAACCGGGTCTCGCTGACACCCTTGATGGGCAGCGGACCCTACATGGTGGACAAGGTGGATGCCGGTCATTCAGTGCAGTATCGGCGGATCAAGAACCATTGGGCCGAAAAGCTGCTATCCCAACGGGGCCAGAATAATTTTGATCTGGTGCGTTATGATTACTACCGCGACGACAGCGCCATGTTAGAGGCATTCAAGGCCGGCAAAGTCGACCTTCGGGGCGAGACGGATCCGAAGTTATGGGCCCAGGCCTATGACTTCCCGGCCCAAAGACGGGGCGATGTTAAATTGATGGCGTTCCCCCATGGCCGGCCCGCAGGCATGTATGCCATCGCCCTAAACACCCGGCGTCCAATTTTTCAGGACCGCCGGGTCCGCGCCGCCCTCGCCTATGCCATAGACTTTAAATGGCTGAACAAGACGCTTTTTCATGGGGCCTATAAACGCACGCGCAGTTATTTTGAGAACTCGGAACTGGCCGCGACCAAATTGCCGTCACCTGGCGAAATTGCCTTGCTGGCACCTTTTCGCGGCGATCTGGCCGAAGAGGTCTTCACAAAGGTTTATGCCCCGCCAGAAGCAGATGGCAGCGGCAGGTTGCGCGGCAATTTACGCACGGCGCGCAAATTATTGTCGCAGGCAGGTTGGAAGATCAAAGATCTAAAGCTGGTGAACGATGCGGGCATCCGGTTTCAGTTCGAGGTTATGCTGATCCGCCGCAGCAACGAAAAGCTGGCGCTGCATCTGGCCCGCAATCTGGAGAAACTCGGCATCGAGGTGTCGATCCGCACAGTTGATACGGCGCAATACCAACAACGCACCAACACCTATGACTTCGATGCCATGATCTATCTCTGGGATCCTTCCCTGTCACCGGGCAACGAACAGGCCTTTTATTGGGGCACGGATGCCGCCGGTCGGGAAGGCACCCGCAACTATCCCGGCATTCGGGTCCCTGCCATTGATAATCTGGTGGCTAGGATATCCGATGCCGCCAACCGCGACGATCTGGTCGCCGCCGTGCGCGCCATGGACCGGGTGCTGCAATGGGGCCATTATGTGATCCCATTATTTCATCTCAAGGCAGACCGTGTTGCCCTGTGGGATCGTTTCGGCCGCCCGGATCTAACGCCGGTCTATGGCTTTCGCCTGGAGACCTGGTGGGCGAAACCTAACTAGGGCCTGTTCATTTTGAACATGCCTTGATTCTTAAGAAAAGAGAAATTGAACCAATTACTTGGATGCAATAAGTGAATCCAAGTGATTGAAAATTGCTCTAAAAACAAAATTGAATATAGGAGAACATCATGCAGACAGGATCATTTCGCGGCTTTGACGTACGACTGGATGAACCCGGTATCGCCTGGATTACCTTTAATACCCCGGAACGCCTGAACGGCATGACCTCCGCCATCAAGCGGGACCTGGTTGAAACTCTGGTCCAGGCACAGATGGACAACGCTGTCCGGGTGATCATCTTCACAGGCACAGGACGGGGCTTTTGCGCCGGCGATGATTTGAAGGCCTATGCCCAGGGCTTGCGGGCAGAGCCAGGCCTGGTACCGCCCCTGCCACCTGGCCATGACAACGGCATCGGTACCTACGATGGCCTGCGGATGATTTCGCAGGAATTAAACCGGGTGATCCGCACCATCGACAAACCCACCATCGCCGCCCTGAACGGCGTTGCCATCCAGACCGGGTTCTCGTTGGCCCTGGCCTGTGACTTCCGCATCGCGGCGGAAGATGCCCGCATGGGCAGCGCCACCTTGCGCTTTGCCCTGCTGCCCGATGAAGGCGGCCAGCATCTGTTGGTACAGCACATGGGGCTGGCCAAGACCCTGGATTTCCTCATGCGCAAACGCATTGTCACGGCGCGGGAGGCGTTGGAGCTGGGCCTGGTAACGGAAGTGGTGCCAGGCGACCAGTTAGCCCAGGCGGCGGGCGATTTGGCCCGTGAACTCGCAGATGGCCCCCAGGTCGCTATGCGCATGTTGAAACGCTCCATCTATAATGCCGCCGAATTGACGTTTGAGCAGGCCTGTGACGAGATCGCGGCGAAAACAGCCGTGGTTGATCATCACCCGGACGCCCGCGACGGTGTGAAGTCATTTGTGGAAAAACGCCCGGCGAAATTCAACGCCTGGCTGGAAGAAGATCAGGCCTCAGGTTGAACGTCGGGATAGAGGGCGATCTCCAGCCAGAAACTATCGCTGAATATGTCTATCGCGCCCGCGGGCGGTGCCAGGCCGTCCTGGGCTGCGCTGGGCAGCGCACCTTCGATCATGGCCAGGTATTTCTGCTGACCGGGTCCGCCGCCATAGATCTGCCGCTCTGAGGTCATGATGGATGATATCTCTTCGTTCACCTTGTATAGGCGGGCGCGGTCGACTTCCTCCACCGCCTCTATGGCCTCCAACCATTGCTTGATTTCCCTAACCGGGCCGTCGAAGTTGAAGCGCAGGGTGTCGATATAGGGCGCTTCCATGGGCGCTACGTGCCCATATTCGATTTCCAGGCTGTAGATATTGCGGGATGGATTCTTGAAATACGTCAGGGATTCCTGGGTCCAGGGCGTCGGATCATTCAGACGCGCCATATAAGGGGCAGAGGCAAAAATTGCAGCCGTATCGGTTTCATAGAACATCAGAAAATTCGGCGCGTCATCAATGCCACGATAGCGCCGGCCAACGTTAAAACCGGGGATGGAGATACGTTCTGGGATATGTTCGCAATTGTGCCACTCCTGAAACGCCGAAGTATTGGCCGCATCAATATCGACCCAAAATGCCATAAGCCCCTGGGACCCTTCACGCTTCATTTCGCTTTCCTTTGCACGAATGTCGTTGCCGGACTTGATCCGGCAATCCAGAGCAACAAACTTAGGAGTCCGCAACCCTGGATCCCCGGGTCTTCGCTGCGCTACGCCCGGGGATGACGATATTGGATAACAATCACCGATGGAAGTCTAGGCCCATCTCGCGGTAGCGTTCCGGATCATCCTGCCAGTTATCGCGAACTTTCACGAACAGGAACAGATGCACGGTACAGCCGAAAAGTTCCATCATCTCGGCCCGCGCTTCCGCCCCGATCTGTTTGATCTGCTGTCCGCCTTTGCCCAGAACAATGGCTTTTTGGGTATCCCGGCGCACATAGATCACTTGTTCAATGCGCAGGCTGCCGCCCTTGGCCGGCTTCCAGGCTTCCGTTTCCACTGTCGCGGCATAGGGCAGTTCCTGATGCAAGCGCAGGAACAGTTTTTCCCGGGTGATTTCGGCGGCCAGCAAACGTTCCGGAATATCGGCCAATTGATCCTCAGGGTAATGCCAGGGACCGGCGGGCAATTGCGGTGCCAATGCAGCCAACAAATCCTGCACGCCATCGCCCTTTAAGGCGGACAGCATATAGGTTTCGGTAAAAACACCTTCTTCATTCAGGCTTTCTGCCAAGGCCAGAAGACTATCCCGGCGCACCAGATCGATTTTGTTGAGGACCAGGATCGCCTTCATATTGGCCTTTTTCATACCGTCAATAATGGCCCTGGTATTGCGGCACATACCCCGTTCCACATCGACCAATAATACGCGAAGGTCCGCATCTTCCGCCCCACCCCAGGCAGCGGCGACCATGGCCTTTTCCAACCGTTTGCTGGTTTGGGCAAAAATCCCCGGCGTATCCACAAAGACCACCTGCGACTGGCCGTGGATGGCAATAGCCGTAATCCGCGCCCGTGTGGTCTGCACTTTTGGCGTAACGATGGAAACCTTGCTGCCCACCAAAGCATTGGTCAGCGTAGACTTACCCGCGTTGGGCGCACCTAGCAGGGCGACGAAGCCACAGCGCTCCACCTCTTCAACCGATTTGTCCGTATTCATCCTACGTAGTCGCTTTCCTAGCCCCGGTTATTTACCGCTGGGCAGTTCACCTAATTGGACCAGCATGTCCCGGGCCGAAGCCTTTTCAGCTTCCTGGCGGGAGCCACCCTGCCCGCTACCAGACATCACACCCTCCGCCCGGACTTCAACCGTAAAGACCGGCGCATGGTCAGGGCCTTCCCGGGACAGAATTTTATAGCGCGGCGGCTTACCGCTGCGCCCTTGTAAATATTCCTGCAACTGGGTCTTAGGGTCTTTCGGTGCCTTGTTGCTGCTGACCATGAAATTGGACCAATAGCGCAGGACGAACGCCTCCGCCACGCCAAGGCCACCATCGAGATATAGGGCACCGATCACCGCTTCGCAAACATCAGCCAGAATTGCCGGTTTCTCTCGGCCACCCTGGCGCGCTTCGCTTTTGCCCAGCATCATATGTTGCCCCAGACCAATCAGCCGGGCGGCATCTGCCACGGTTTCACGGCGCACCAGGGTATTGAAGCGCACCGCCAATCCGCCTTCGTCCGCGTTCGGGTCATCGCGGTACAGCGCTGTCGAAATGATCAAACCCAAAACCCGGTCACCAAGGAATTCCAGGCGCTGATAATCCCGCCCGCCTTCCCGACGTCGATCGAGGGATGGATGGCTTAACGCCTCTTCCAACAAGGCAGGCTGCGCGAATTCGTGTCCTAACAGGGCATAGAGAGTGGGAAGATCGGGGCTACTCACAGTTTAACCGAAGCCGCCAAAGAAGCGGTCGAAGCGAATGGCACTGGGCCACTTCCAGATTTCCCAGATGGCGGCGGTCCCATTGACGGAGAAAAAGATCATGTCAGCACGGCCCACCAGATTTTCTGCCGGGACAAAACCCACATGCTCCAAAAACCGACTGTCGGTGGAGTCATCCCGATTATCCCCCATGGCAAAATAATGCTCCGGCGGCACCACATAGACATTGGTGTTATCCGCCATGCCGCGGGGCTGTAGATCCAGGGTCATATAGCTGCGCCCATTGGGCAGGGTTTCCCGATACTGGCGCACCCGGCCATAGCGGGCACCGGAATGCTTTTGCACAAAATCTTCGACCCGTTCCCGCTTTACCGCCTTGCCGTTGATATGCAGGATGCCTTCGCGAACCTGGATATGATCGCCCGGCAAACCAATGATGCGCTTGATATAATCCGTGGAATTATCCTTCGGCAATTTAAAGACGGCAACATCGCCGCGCACTACTGGCGACTCATTGATCCGTCCGCTGAACAATGGTGGGCTGAGGGGCATGGAATGCCGGCTATAGCCATAGGGGAATTTCGATACAAAAACATAATCCCCGATTAACAATGTCGGCAGCATAGAGCCCGAGGGAATGTTGAACGGCTCGTAAGCAACAGTGCGGATGACCAAGGCAATCAGAACCGCATAGACAACCGTTTTAAGAGTGTCGCGCCAGCCTTCCTGGCGCTCAGCCTTTCCGTTGGATATTTCTTCAGAATTCATATTAGCCATATCGCAACGGTGCGCCTTAAAATTTCAGCCATCTTATTCAGGATTGTCCCAAGTCATCGGGGACAACAGAAATGATGACCACAGCCTGCCCCAGGGGCGGCTCGTCTGTCAGGGTCAAATCGATTTGCGCCTTCATGCCTGCTGGCGTCAGTTCTTGCAAGCGTTTCAAGGCCCCGCCCGTCAATTCCATGGATGGCTTACCGCCCGGCAAATTAATCACCCCAAGGTCGCGCCAATAGACCCCTCTGCGAAAACCCGTGCCCAAGGCTTTTGAACAGGCTTCTTTCGCGGCAAAGCGTTTGGCATATGTTTCCACACGATTGCGCCGACGCTCCGCCTTGGTCCGCTCCAACGGGGTGAAAATCCGTTCAATAAAGCGATCGCCAAAGCGTTCCAACGTACGCTCTATCCGGCGAATATCGATCAGGTCGTTGCCTATGCCGATGATCATTGGGAACCTTCAATCTTAGGCAGAACGACTGCCTGTTGCCTCGGCACGGGCTTGATCCATCAGGGCGCGCATACGTTTGATGGCTGAATCCAGACCGCCGAATATGGCCTCACCAACCAGGAAATGGCCGATATTCAATTCAACCAAATTGGGGATTGCCGCAATCGCGCCCACATTGTCGTAACTCAAACCATGACCGGCATGACATTCAAGGCCAAGGTCTTCGGCCAACGCAGCCCCTTGGACGATACGCTCCAACTCCTGCGCCCAGGCATCACTGCCCGGCGTCATTTCGGCATAGGTCCCCGTATGCAATTCAACAACAGGTGCGCCCAGGCGCCGGGCGGAACGAATTTGGCTTTCGTCGGGATCGATAAATAACGAGACGCGAATGCCGGCCTTGACCATTTCATCCACATACCGGCGCAGGTGATTTTCACCGCCATGGGCATCCAAGCCGCCTTCAGTGGTCAATTCCGCACGCTTTTCCGGGACGATACAGGCGGCGTGGGGCTTATGATGCAAGGCAATGGCCAGCATTTCATCGGTCGCGGCCATCTCCAAATTCAAAGGCAGTTCGATTTGCGCTGCTAGGCGGTCGATATCATCGTCCGAGATATGCCGCCGGTCTTCCCGCAGATGGGCCGTAATGCCATCAGCGCCGGCCTCTGCCGCCATCCGGGCCGCACGAATGGGATCCGGATGGGCAATACCACGGGCATTCCGGATCGTCGCCACATGATCGATATTGACGCCTAAGCGTAATTTTCTGCTCATATCACACTCCCAATCTGGAACAATTCAACCAATTTGCCACGATCTCAACCCCCAAGGCAAATGATCACACCTTATTTCAAGCCCCGGCTACCGGGCTTCACAGCTGGTATTGCGGCCAATTCGGGCGGCAGGTTGTCGGCTTCATAGGCAGGCACCTCCATGCCAACCAGGGCAAACAAGGGCACACCCACATCAACTTTACCGTCCGAGCGGTCAACCAGGCAGGATGCGGCGACAACCTCGCCACCCAGGTCCTGAATGCAGGCAATGCATTCCCGCGACGACAGGCCCGTGGTCACGATATCTTCCGCCATCAGAACCCGTGCGCCAGGGGGAATTTCAAAGCCACGGCGCAGGACGAATTCACCATCCACCCGTTCCGCAAATATGGCGGGGCATCTTAGTTGCCGGCCCATTTCATAACCAACGACGACACCGCCCATGGCAGGCGAGACCACCAGATCAATGGCCCCCTCCCCAAGTGATGCAGTGATGCGGCTGGCCAATTCAGAGCATAGGGCACCGGCGCGATCAGGATACATCAAGACCTTGGCACATTGCAGATAGGTGGGGCTGCGCAGGCCGGACGTTAAAATAAAATGCCCCTCCAACAAGGCGCCGGCGTCACGATAATGCTGTAGTACGTCTTCGTCATTCATCCGCGTAATCTCTCCGCTGAGCTGATATCCGGTGTGGCCCGCAAGGCCGCGATAATATTGGTCAGATGCTTCAGGTCCGCAACCTCCACATCCACCTGTAAATCAAAGAAATCCGCACTGCGGTCCGTGACCTTCAGGTTTGAAATATTGCCCATGTTTTTTGCAATGACGCTGGACAGGCTGGACAGGCTGCCTGGTTGGTTCGAGACCACGGTGTCAATGCGGCCGACATAGACGCCGGGGTCATTCGGGTCCAAATCCCAGCGAACATCGATCCAATCGTCACGGTCATCGGGCAAATCGGCCAGTTGTGCGCAATCGATGGTGTGGATATCGATCCCCTTGCCGGGGCTGGCAATACCGACGATGCGATCACCGGGCAAGGGATGGCAGCATTCCCCATAATGAACCGCCAGGCCGGGCGTCAGGCCCTGAATAGGGATGGCATGCTCCGCCCGGTTTTGATCCGAGGCCCGGTGCTCACCATTTCCCCGCCGCAGACGTGCAGGCAACATGCGATTGATGGCACCAAAGGCATTTGCCGCCCGCCAACGCCCCTCTCCGGGAAAAATTTTGGCGAGGAACTGACGGGATGTCAGATGACCCTGGCCCAGTTCCACATAAACTTCATCAACCGTCGGGGCATCAAACACGTTGAGGACATTTTCCATCGCCAGATCGGAGAATTCATGGCCTGACTCCCGGAACGCCTTGTCGGCAATGGCACGGCCCAACTTACGATATTCCTCACGCTGTTCAGCGCGGACAAACCGCCGGATCGCAGCCCGTGCCTTGCCGGTCACGACAAAGCTTTCCCAGCTGGGTTCCGGTGCGGCCTTCGTGGAACGCAGAATTTCCACCTGATCGCCATTCTGTAACGGTGTACGCAGTGGTGCGACCCGGCCATTCACCTTGCAGCCGACACAGGTATGGCCAACATCGGTGTGCAGGGCATAGGCAAAATCGACCGCCGTGCCGCCGCGTGGCAGCGCGATAACGCCGCCCCGTGGGGTGAAACAAAATACTTGGTCGGAATACATTTCCAACTTGGTATGTTCCAGAAATTCTTCCGGGTTCTGCGTATTCTCCAAAATATCCAGCAGGCCTTGCAGCCAACGGTACTGGCCCCCGTCGTTGCCAAGTTCGCCCGATGATACATCTTGTTTGTATTGCCAATGGGCCGCCCCGCCCAACTCCGCCACCCGGTGCATCATGGAGGTCTTTATCTGGATCTCAATTCGGCGGTTCTCGGGGCCAATTACCGTGGTGTGCAGGGATTGATAATTGTTCGATTTCGGGGTTGAGATGTAATCCTTAAATCGCCCGGGAACCATTTTATAGCGACCATGCACGACGCCCAGGACGGCATAGCAATCCGCCACCGTATCCACGATCAGGCGGAAGGCCACGGTATCGGATAATTGTTCAAAGGTGACGTGATTACGCTGCATCTTATGCCAGATCGAATAAGGCGTTTTGGTACGACTGCCAACCTCCGCCGGGATGCCTGATGCTTCGCAGGTCTTTTCCAGCTCGGCGCTGACCCGTTCCTGCAAATCCTCGCCACCTTCGTGCAGAAACTCCAGACGGCGCAACACGGATTGCCGGGCATCCGGGTTTTGTTCGGCAAAGGCCAGGTCTTCCAATTCCTGCTTCAAACGCTGCATGCCGAGGCGTTCCGCCAGGGGTGCGTAAATCTCCATGGTCTCCGTAGCGATGCGCAGGCGTTTATCTTTTGATTTGAGGTGCTTCAGGGTCCGCATGTTATGCAGGCGGTCTGCCAGCTTGACCAACAGCACCCGAATATCGTCGGACATGGCCAGGACCAGTTTGCGGAAGTTCTCCGCCTGCTGGTTCGCCTCCGGCTGTAGTTCAAGTTTGGCCAGCTTGGTCACGCCATCAACCAATCGGCCGATGTCTTCGCCAAAGATTTCCCTGATCTCCTCAATCGTGGCGACAGTATCTTCCACGGTATCGTGCAACAGGGCGGTGACGATGGTCGCGCAATCAAGCTTGTAATCCGCCAGGATGGCGGCGACTTCCACGGGGTGCGAAAAATATGGATCGCCCGAGGCACGCAGCTGGCTGCCATGGGCCTTCATGGAAAAGACATAAGCCCGGTTCAACAGATCTTCGTCCAGATGACTGTCGTAATCTGCGACCCGTTCGACCAATTCGAATTGCCGGATCATTGCATGCGACCTTTGGTCTTTACGATCAACAATGCCAGACACAGCAACGGCGCCGCACGGGGCGGCGCCGGTTGTTGGCGCAAACGCGTCGCGGCGTGCCCCGGCGCGTTATGGGAGAAGCGATTGGCTTTAGGCTGCATCCCCGTCTTCGGCTGCTGCATCGTTCGGGTCGGTTTCCATAGGGGCGGGATCCGCCACCAGAACTTCCGATTCCTCGATGTTGTCGGCGAATTGGTGGCTCAGCATCTGTGCCTCCATATCGTCTTCTTCCGGCTCATCCACTTCCACGTGGCGCTGCATCGTCTGAATGACGTTGTCGCGCAGAGTGTCGGCGGAAATAGTTTCCTCGGCGATTTCGCGCAAGGCAATGACCGAAAATTTATCCCGGTCTTCAGGCACGGTGATCTCGGCACCGGCTGAAATCTGCCGCGCGCGGCCAGCGGCGATCAACACCAGATCGAACCGGTTATGTACCTTATCAATGCAATCTTCTACGGTAACACGAGCCATAATCGTTATATCTCCACTGCATCCCGGATGCGCGACCCAAAATTCGCCCGACCCCGTACGGATCCCGAACGGATCCTGAATTCGGCGCTATAAATAGGGCGGCTGGATTGGTAAATCAAGGCCCATGTAAAGCACATTTGCCAATAGTGCAAACGACTTAGCGCACATAATTTCACAATCTATGGCACCAACCGTTCGATTTGTTGCCCTTGGTCCAATTCAGCCCACAATTCAGCGGCATTTTTGCCCGAAACCGGATGCCGCCAATCCGGCGCCACATCGTTCAGGGGCAATACGACGAAGGCGCGTTCTGATGCTCTGGGATGGGGTAGAACCAGTTCCCTTTCGCTGTCTCCAGGCATTACCAGGTCGCCATAGGCCAGCAAATCCAAATCGATGATACGGGCAGCCCATCGCACGCCACGACGGCGTCCCAGGCGGGCCTCGATCCGGTGTAGCAAAGCCAATAATGCGGATGGTGCCAAAGCCGTTTCAACACGCGCCACGCCGTTGATGAACCACGGCTGATCGGAGGTTGGAACAGGGGCCGACCGGTACCACGGCGAACACGCTGCCACCTCGACGCCGGCCAGGCGCATTTCTGCCAACGCCTGGGTTAATATTTCAACCGGTGTGCCGAATTTCGACGAGGATAAATTGCTGCCCAGACCCAACAGGATCATTGCATCACCTTTTCCCACCTGTTCAAGTTCTTACCTGTTCAGGGAATTTTGTTGGCAACACGAGTGGTCCCCGCCGCCATTCCAGTTTAGTATAAGGCTCATAATGCTCTATTATACCAGGATATTTAAATATCATAGATAGAATTCAATATTTCTAAATCTAACTATTTTCTATTGTTCGACTATTTATTTTGTAAGGAATATTTTATGACCCCACCATTTGAGCGCATTGCGCTGTTCATTGACGGCTCCAATCTTTTTGCAGCGGCTAAAGCCCTCGGATTTGATATCGACTACAAGAAGTTACTGGAATTCTTTTCAGGGCGTGGCTACTTGGTTCGGGCCCTCTACTACACGGCTGTGATTGAGGATCAGGAATATTCACCCATCCGGCCTTTGGTCGATTGGCTGGATTACAATGGCTACACCATGATCACGAAGCCGACCAAGGAATTCACCGATGCCACCGGGCGGCGTAAGATCAAGGGCAATATGGATATTGAACTGGCTGTTGATATGCTGGAGATGGCCGATTCCTTGGATCATCTGTATGTTTTCTCCGGCGATGGTGACTTCCGCCGTCTGGTTGAAGCGGTGCAGCGCAAGGGTAAGCGGGTTACCGTCGTTTCCACAGTTCGCACCTCCCCCCCCATGGCGGCGGATGAGCTGCGTCGGCAGGCCGATGTTTTCCTGGAACTGGAAAAACTGATCCCCGAAATTTCACGCCCCGGTAACCGCCGGCCCGTAACAGCGCCTTCGCAGACCGCCGGGAATAACCAAGCCGCTGATCTTATTGACGATGGCCAGGATTCTGACGATGGTTTTGGCGACTACGACGATGATGACGAATATTATGGCGACGACCAGAGCCAAAACGCCTGATGCTGCCCCTGACAAGCGCGCCTGCGGACCCAGCCCCTGATTGCGATCTGTGCCCCCGCTTGGTGGCTTTTCGAAAAGAAAGCCAGCTCAAGAATCCTGATTGGTTCAATGGTGCCGTCGGCTCTTTTGGTGATCCCAAGGCGCGCCTGCTGATCGTTGGCCTGGCCCCGGGCCTGACAGGGGCCAATCGCACGGCACGGCCCTTTACGGGCGATTTTGCGGGCGATCTTTTGTATCAAACATTGGCGGAGTTCGGTTTTTCCACGGGCACATACGACAAACGAGCCGACGACGGTGTTATCCTGAACGATTGCCGGATCACCAACGCGGTCCGCTGCGTACCGCCGCAGAATAAGCCTATCGGGGCGGAAGTTAAGACCTGCCGGCAATTCCTGATTGGGCAATTGAGCCAAGCGCCCGCTCCATGCGCCATCCTCGCCCTGGGGCGGATTGCCCATGACACTATGTTGACGACATTGAATTTGCGCCGGGCCGCCTATCCATTTAGCCATGGCGGCAGGCATGCTTTGCCAGACGAGGGCACAGAAGACAATGGGAACGCCGCACGGGTGCTCTACGACAGCTATCACTGCTCCCGCTACAACACGAACACCCGGCGTCTAACCACGGATATGTTCAGGGATGTCTTCGCGGCTATCCGCGCCGATTTGGACGCCCTGTAGGACCGCCCGCAGACCTATCAGTCGGTACGACTGGTGACCTCAAGCAGGTGATAGCCGAACTGGGTTTTCACAGGGCCCTGGACTTCGTTGACATCGGCCGAGAACACCACCTGATCGAATTCAGGCACCATCTGGCCAGGACCAAAAGAACCAAGATCGCCACCCTGGGCACTTGATGGGCAGGAGGAATGCGCGCGCGCCACCTCGCCAAAATCTTCGCCGCCGGCGATTTTTGTTTTCAACTCTTCGCAAAGCGCCTCGGTATCAACCAGAATGTGTCGTGCAGTGGCTTGAGCCATGGTTCTGTTCCCCTTTTTGGAATCTTTGATCATAAATCGCCGACGCCGTAAATAACGGGAGTTGAGCCCAACATCAACCTACTCTGAAAATTACCCAGGACGACCGCCCCTCAGGCTAACCGTTGGCGGCGCTGGAATTCAGCAGATCGCGAACGTTGTCGGCCAGACGCTCGGGCGGAAGCGTTATAATTACCGCCGTGCCCCGCCCCAACTGGGTATCGATTTCAACGCTTCCGTCGTGCAACTCTACCATGGACTTGACCAAGGGCAGGCCCAGGCCAGTGCCCTCGTTCTCGCGATTTAAATTGGTATCAACTTGACCGAACGGCTGCATGATGATGTCCAGATCTGCCGGATCCATGCCTATGCCGTCGTCCCGCACTTCTATCACACAGCCCTGCGCTTTGTCGGCGGCAATGGAGAGCACCACGTTGCCCTGTGCTGGTGTGAATTTAATCCCATTGGACAACAGGTTAAGAATAATCTGCTTCATCATTCGGGAGTCAGCAAGCACCTCCGGCAAGTCATTGGGAATATTTGTGGTCAGGGCAACGTCGCCTTTATCTGCAAGAACTGAAGACATCGAAACACAGGTTTCGGCAATATGGGCCATATCGATATCCCTGAACGAAGGTTCAAGCTGGCCTGATTCTATCTTTGCCATATCAAGGACGTCATTGATAATCTGCAAAAGATGTTTGCCCGAATCATGGATATCAGAGACATAATCGGCATATTCCGTCGCACCGACAGGGCCAAAAATCTCCGCCTTGATGAGTTCTGAAAAGCCAATAATGGCGTTTAGAGGCGTCCGCAGTTCGTGGCTCATATTGGCGAGGAATGTTGTTTTTGCCTGGTTCGCCGCGACCGCTTCGCCGGCTGAACGCCGCAGGCGGTCGGACATCCATGTCCGTTCAGCAACCCGACCAAGTTGCACGCCAATTTCCATTAAGCTGTCCGAAAAATTCTGGGCCGGTTGGCCTGCTTGCCTGGAATAAAATTCCAGCACCCCGGCAACCCGGTCGTCAGCCATGATCGCCAGACAAAAGCCACCCCGCAAACCGCACGCAACGGCGACCTCGCGACGCGCGAATTCTACGCTCCGGCTGACATCGTCAATCAAGACCGGTTTGCCGCTGTCGAGTAACATATCGAACAAAGCTTCGCCCGATTGCAGGCACCCCTGTTCTGTCCGTTCCATAAATGGGGCAAAGCGCTGCCGATCCGCTGTTTTGGCCGCCCATATCCCCGTAGATAATTGAACTGAAGGATCCTCTTCGCCAGCAAGGTAGGCGTGTCCCAGATCATAACCTGTGAAATCACATATCCGCTTGACCGTCGCCTCCACGCCTTGTTCCAATGAAGTCGCCTCGTTCGCGAAGCGTGCAATGTCTTGCATGAACGCGATCAGATCACTTTGTCGTTTCAGGCTCAAATGACTTTTCTTCGACGCCTCTTCAGCCTCAATACGATGTCGCATCTCGCGGTTCAGATTGGATGTGATGGCGCGCGACAGCAGAAAACCCAGCGCCAAGGCAAGACAGAGGGCGCCGAAGCCCATGGCGGCAAGATCGAACCTGAAATCTTCCAGGACCGCCTGGAACCCGGCGCTGGAGCTGGATATTAGTATCTGTGCGACGACAGTATCGGCAGGACCGCGCAACCCTTCCTGCAGGCCAAAGAAGACAAGATCTGCGACGACCAGCCGCGCCGGCGCATGCCTTTCTGAAGTCTCCTGAAGCGTGGGGACAATTGAACCACCGGGAAGCCAGGTGCTGGAAATTACCCGTCGGTCCGTTGTGATCAGGGTAAAATCATAATTCATCATTGCTTTCATGCCATCCAGCCATTCCCGGCCTAATGGATCGAAAGCCGTAACAGCGCCGATGAGGCGCCCGCCCACATCAAGGATCGGCATGGAGGCTACGATCCCTACGCCACGAACCGGGTCATATTCCAAACCATAGGCTCGTTTATGTGACAGGGCCAAAGTAAGATATGAATTGTACTGGGGTTCCGCAGGCCCTTGGGTCATGCCGATGGGATCGATATGCAGATCGCGATCGGCCGAAACCAAATACAACGCCTTCCAATGCGTCTGCTCGGTCGCCGAAATTGCCAATGTGAGCAAGCGGTTACGATCCTTTGAATTTAGCGCCCCGATCACGTCGTTCCGCTGGGCCAAACGCGAAAGCGCTTCACGTAAGTGGCTCCTGCGATCTTCCACAAGCGCGCGAAATACATTTCGCCGCTCCTCCAACTCCAATCGATAGTCCGCTTCACTCCATCGCTCGAACGTGTCCATCACGCCGATCACCGCGACGGACAATGGCACCACCGTCGTTACGATGAGGACCGCATATAATTTATGAAGAATGCTGAACTTCACGCTGCCCCAACCTCCGTCAACGCCGCGCGGACGTCAGCAAGCTGAGAGCCATTGGCCATTGCAAAGTTCAATGGCACCGTGCAGGAGATCAGCAATCCGAGATACAGAATCGAGTCCGGTACGTTCCACAGATTCATCGACGCCCCTCAATGGCTAGTCCTTAGACGCAGTATTCAATGATTTGAGGATATGATAAATGTGTGAAATTTTAGTTACATCAAACCGCCCGATATCACCAATTGCCAGTCACGTTTTATGTCTAAGCTATTGAATTATTAGGACTTTAATATTTTACCGACTCTAATTTATTTCAAATGCGCTACCGACATATCGGTTCCTTCAAGACGGCAGTCCGTCAAATTCGTATCCCGGAAAGATGCATCGGTAACATCAGCGCCCGATAGGTCGGCACCGCGCAGATCAGCATGATCAAAACTTGCCCCCCTCAAATCTGCATCCATTAACTTGGCGCCGGACAGATCCGCCTTGCGGAACCGGGCATAAGCAAGTTCACTGCGCCAAATCCGCGTCGCCGCACCGGCACTTTCCAGTGGGCCAAGATTGGCAGCCTTCAAATTCGCGTCGTTCAGGGTTGCCCGCTCCATCTTCACGCCGCGCATATCAGCTTCGCGTAGGTTCACCGCGCGCATATCGGCCCCGCCAAGTTCGGCCATGCTAAGAACACAGTGAGACAGATTGGCCCCCTTAAGTATGATTGCCGCCATCAGGGCCGCCGCGAGGTTGTTATTGTGCAAATCCCGGCCGGATAAATCCGCGTTGGAAAAATTGGCCCGTGCGCCACCTTTGCTCTCCGCCCATAGCTGGTGGGCGTCCAGTAACTCGTCCAATTGTTCGGCAATCGCAGTATTGGGTGTTGGCAAATGTGCCCTGCGCAACTCCGGCGCTGCGAGAATTTTCGGATCAATGATTGCGCCAGCCAGCTCGGCACCCTCAAAGTTGGCATTCTTTATATTGACGTCACTCAGATCGGCACCGGTCAAATCCGCGCCCATCAATTTTGCACCGGATAAATCCGCGCCATCCATTTGCGCACCAACAAAAAGGCAATTTCGCATATCGGCACCACCCATGCTGGCGTTGCGCAGGACCGCATCGGAAAAATCAGTCTGCGCAACGAAGCTGGAAGACATCTTGGCACCGGTGAAATCGGCCCGCTTG
>Ga0233439_10002823_pt1 | contig 18953 bp, 12 predicted proteins | sample SI_123_September_6_FD_182713 | JGI IMG/M metagenome (GOLD analysis project Ga0233439, IMG submission 182713) | Seawater microbial communities from Saanich Inlet, British Columbia, Canada - SI_123_September2016_100_MG | ecosystem: Environmental > Aquatic > Marine > Inlet | place: Canada: British... | reverse complement strand
CGCTCCGCCCCCTGCCGCCGGGGCACGCCTTTACCGCGGCCCGTCGTGCCGGAGGTATAGAGCATGACGGAGATATCCTGAACATTCGCCTGGGTCGCGGCATCGACCGCCGGATGCGACAACAGATCGTCCCAATCCTGGTCTACGTTGATACCTTGAATATCCGTATCGACGATTTCCGCCGTCGCCGCCTCAAACACTACCGCCTTGGCGTCCGCATCGTTGAGGACGTAGTCGAGTTCCTCTTTGCTGGCGCGCCAATTCAGGGGCGTGATGGCCAGACCCGCGATCTGGGCCGCCATATGCAGGGTCGCCGCCTCGTATCGGTTTTGCAGTACGGTAACGAAATGATCGCCCTGGCTTAGCCCAAGATCATCCAGGCCCGCGACAAGGCGCAGGATATCGTCCTGCCAGGCAGCGTAGGTCAAAATCTTGTCGCCATCCGAGATCGCCACGGCGTCCGGCATCCGCATGACACTTGCCAATAATGTTCGTCCCAAATCAAACATGCTCAATTCTTCCCGAATACGTCACCGAATACATCTAGCGCCGCTTTGACGATGCCATCATAACCCGTGCAGCGGCAAATATGACCGGACAAGACGTCGCGGATACGGGCCTCGTCCGCATTCGGTTCCTCCTCCCGCAGCTGCGTCAACGACATCAATATGCCCGGCGTACAGAACCCGCATTGCAGGCCATGGTGCTTTTGCATGGCAGCCTGCAATTCATTAAGGCCGTCCGGTGTTGCCAGGTTCTCCACCGTAGTCAGGGCCTTACCCTCCACCTGGACCGCATACAACAGGCATGATCGCACCGCCTTGCCGTCCATCTGGATCGTGCAGGCCCCGCAGGAGCCATGCTCGCAGCCAACATGTGTACCGAACGCGCCCAAGGTCTGGCGCAGAAAATCACTCAACAGCAACCGCGGTTCCGCGTCGCCCTCTACCGCGCGGCCATTCAGGGTAAAACGCACGGTATGTCGTTTGCCTGCCTCAAGGTAACGCATTGTGCACCTCGTCTATGACGCGCCGCCCGATCCGCCGCACCAGTTCGCGGCGATAGCGGGCGGTCGCATGTTGATCATCTGCGCCACCCAGGGACCAGGCGAAATCATTCAGGGCCGCATCAGCAACCGGCCAGGTTAGATCCACGACGCCAGGCGTATCCGCCACACCGCCTACGCCGAGGCGAACACCGTCCTTATTCCCCACCGCACCGACGGCAACGATGGCAAAGTCGCCGTGGCGCTGGGCCACTTCCTCAAACGCCGATGCGGTGGCGGGCCGGGCCAGGGGGAAGCGTGCCGCGACGATCATTTCGTCTGCTTCCAGGGCCGTCGCCATCATACCAACCTGAAAATCTTCGGCATTGATGATCCGATGGCCCCGCTGGCTGCGGACAAAAACATCGCCCCCCAACAATGCCAGGGCCAGGGGCAATTCGGAACTTGGATCAGAATGGGCCAGTGATCCACATACCGTGCCCCGCGCCCTGGTCTGATAGTGTCCCACCCAGGGCAGAAGTTGCGCCAATAAAGGCTGGAATTCAGCCAGTTTTGGCCAGGCCAGCAATTCAGCCTGGGTAACACCGGCACCTACTTCAATGGCACCGTTTGCAATGTCTATGGTCTGCAATTCGGCCAGGCCGGCAATATCGATTAAAACCTCCGGCGTGGCCAAACGCATATTCATCATGGCCGCCAACGACTGTCCGCCGGCACAAATTCGCGCGGCCTCGCCCTTTTTCGCCATCAGGGCCAAGGCTTCACCCAGAGTGTCGGGCTGGGCATAATCGAAGGCGGCGGGCTTCATGGGCCGATCCCCAACCATGACAACAAACGCGCCAGCAAGCCTTGCGCCGGTTCAACTTCACGGCCGTCAACCTGGCTCACCAAGCGCTTGAAGAACTGATTGATCAGGGCCCGGGCAGCACCATCCATCATGCGCCCGCCCACCGCCGCCACCTTGCCGGAAATCTGAACCGTATAGGTATAATCGATCTGGGTACCACCTTCAGTCTCCGTCAAGGTCAGCCAGCCTTCCCCCCGGGAGGTTCCCAGCGGTCCCGCCGCACCACCAACCAGACGTAGCGAACGCGGGGCATCCAGATCCTGCAAAGCAACCGTGGCTACGAACCGCCCCTTCACAGGCCCCACGCCCAAAGTCACATCGGCACGATAAGCGTTCTCCCCCGTCATGGTCAAAGCATGGCAACCGGGGATCACAGCGGCTAGTTTGGTGTCGTCCAGCAACAGCTCCCACACCTCCACCGGTGCTGCGGGAACAAGCGTACCGCCGCTACCATGCAAGGCATGGCCGTCCACAAGAGTAGGAGTGGGCGCGGGAGTTGAAGGGGATGCTGAAGCAGATTCAGGCGCCTCCTCCCCCAACAATATCTCCGCCAGGTTAGATCGGGTCAAAGGCAGGGTTGTTAGATCCTCCCCCACCGCATCGGCGACCGCATTGGCGATACAGACCGGCGTCGACATGCAATTGCCCTCGCCTAGGCCCTTGGCGCCCAGCGGCGTAAAGGGTGATGGGGACTGGTCATGCAGGATCGTCAACTCCGGTATTTCCATGGCCGTGGGGGCAAGATAATCCGCCAGTGTCCCGGCCTGAAAACTGCCGTCCGGGGCGTAGCATAATTCTTCCAACAACGCCGCGCCCATACCTTGTGCAAAGCCGCCCCTGATTTGACCATCGGCCAACATAGGGTTCAGCAAACGGCCCGCATCATGCATGGTGACGTATCGATCAATCCGCACGGCGTAGGTTTCAGGGTCAACCTCAACCCCGCAATAATCAAAGATGAAACCATAGGCGCCGGATGAATTGATCCGGTCGCCCTCGTCAGGCTCCGCCAACTCCGGCATATTCCAGAATGCGGTTTCGCGTAGTCCCGCACCGGCGGCATCGGGAATGGACAGGGGCGACCAATGGGCTTTGGCAGCGGATCGGCCGAGGGGCAGGGAGTTATCGGGATTGCCGCGGGCGAATATGCGGCCATTACCGTATGCCACATCTTCGGGCGGTATATTCAGATCGGCGGCAGCGATCAGGCTTAATCGGTCCCGCAACTGTAAGGCAGCCGTATGCGTGGCGCCTGCCACGGCACCTGCAAAGCGGGAGGCATAGTTGCCGGACGCGATGGTCCAGGGGTCCTTGGCGGTATCATGTTCCGTAGCAACCGCAACTTCGCCCGGATCACAGGCAAAGACGTCTGCCACCACCTGGGCCAGCACAGTGCGATGTCCCTGCCCCTGGGGGACAGACGACACCGCGACAGAGATCGCGCCGGATGGATCAAAGGCGACGGTCGCGGTCGCCAGCGCGCCATTTTTGGGGCCGGAACGCTCCCGCTGCTCCGGGCTCAACAAAGTTGTGATATAGCCCATGTTGGAGATCGAAGGCTCCACCACCACCGCCATGCCGATCCCGTACATCCGACCTGCCGCGCGCGCGCTATCCCGGCGGGCGATCAGTTCAGCCAAGCCGCCGTCCCGGACGGCGCGATCAATACTTCCCGCGTAGTCGCCAGAATCCAACAACGCACCCGGCGCGGTACGATAGGGCATCGCCGCCGTCGGGACCAAATTCCGTCGTCGCAATTCCAAAGGGTCCAGGCCAAGCCTGGCTGCGGCCTTGTCCATCAGACGTTCCAGCGGGAAATAGATCTGCGGCCCGCCGAACCCGCGCATCAATCCTGTCGGCGTTTTGTTGGTCACCACAACACGGTTATGTATGGCGAGGTTTTCAATGGCGTAGGCTCCGGTCATATTGCCGTGCATGCGATAGATGGTTGCCGGTTCCGGTGCCCGCAGAAACGCGCCGCAATCTTCCAGCTGATCATAATCCAGGGCCAGAACCCGGCCATCGACATCTAAAGCGGCTCGCAAAGTCGTCACCCGATTGGTGGCGGAGGTCGCAGCGGCCAGATGCTCCAACCGATCCTCCAGCCACTTCACGGGCCGGCCGGCGATCCGCGCGGCCACACCGAGCGCCACGACATAAGGAAAAACCGCCTGCTTCACGCCATAGCTGCCGCCCGAAAAGGGCGGCGTCTTCAGGCGCATACGATTGCCAGGCACCTTCAATGACCGGGCCATTATGGTGTGCAGAGTGTAAGGGCCCTGAAAATTCGCCATGACCTCGAACGCATCCGCGCCAGGATCATAATCCGCGATGACGCAGAAGCATTCCATCGGCGTGCAGGAATTACGCGGGTAGCTATAGGTCCCCTCGACCACATGGGCCGCCGTGGCGAAGGCGTCCTCTGGGTCGCCATAGCGGAAGTAGCGGTCGTGGAGGACGTTGCCATCCGTACCGGGATGCAGGGCGGGGGCGTCCACGGCTGCCACCGGGTCAACCACGGGGGGCAATGCCTGATAATCCACCACAATGGCATCAAGGGCATCTTCCGCCAGATAGCGATCCCGGGCCAGGACCATGGCCACGGGCTCCCCCACATAACGGACCCGGTCGATGGCCAGGGCATATTGCGGGGCGTCTACCTTGACGCCGGTGATAAACGGTGCGGAATATTGCAACAAATCCGCACCCGTAATCACTGCCACAACACCGGGCATGGCAGCAGCAGCCGCTGTATCTATGGTGCTGATTTCACCATGGGCGATGGGTGAACGTAAAAAGGCCGCATGACAGGCGTTTGCAGGCGTCGGCAAATCATCGGCAAACCGCCCCAGACCCCGCAACAAGGTGGGATCTTCCACCCGTGGCATGGACTGGCCGACCCATTTGCCATTTTGGGATATTTCTGTGCTGTTGTTCACGCTGGGAAACCTATTCTCATGCTTCGCCCAGTACGCCACATGCAGGCCCAAAAGAGAAGGCCCGAAGCGATGTTTCCAACACTTCGGGCCCTCGGTAACGTCTATGCTAGTTTCCCGCGTCCATGCACTGACGGACAATTTCTTACGGGAGGCACCTTGGACTGTCAATGCTATTTTGTGGGCACAACACGCATAACCACAATATCTAGCGTTCTTCCCGCCGCTCCCAAGATTCCAATTGAGTACGCAAGGCGGCGACAAAAGCTAAGGGTTGATCCAGAATAAGATGATGATGGGCTGCGGGAATAACCACCAAAGGCGCGCCCGGCCCCATCAGGCTATGGGTATAGCTGGCCATCTCATCCGTGACCAAGGCGCTCTCTGCCGCAACGAACAAGGCTGATGGGCAGTTTGCCGCGGCTAAATGCTCATGAAACGGCTCTGCAAAGCGCCGTCCTGCCATTGCGTGGGTATCAAACTTCCAGATCCAGCCACCCTCACCGGACTTGATGGAATGGCGGGCGATATATTCAACAATGTAATCATTATCGCAGGGCTGGCGGGGGCGCAGGCGAAAGCGCGATACGGCTTCTTCAAAAGTTGGATAAACCCTGATCGCACCCATGGGATTGGCACGGGCGCGCTGGCTTTCATCATTGCCGGGGGGGTAAAGGGGCGAATCAGCGACGACCAAACCCGCCAGGCTTTCCCCATAAAGTGCGGCATAACGCATGGACATGAAACCGCCAAAACTGTGGCCCACAAGGTAGGTTTTCGGCCCCAGCTCCGCCTCCTTGATCACAGCCCGAATTTCCTCAGCCCGCAGGGTGGCGTTGTATTCATCCCGGTTGGCGCTGTCCCCCATGCCGGATAGATCGATGGAGGCGACCCGGTAACCGGCGCGAAAAAAAGGCGCAATATGGCTCCACCAATGGGCGTGCGCACCGCCGCCATGAACAAACAGAATGCCGCCCCTATGGTCACTTTCTTCTTCGGGTTCCCAGAGTAGATAGTGGATGGAACAGCCCTCTACCTCGACCCGTTTCGATTGGCCCGGTTGCCCGATGGCCCAATGAAACCAATCAGGTGCCGGGGCCTGAACCTCTAAATTCTGCTCGTCTTCCGTCATCCGCACCACTCTTTACGATTACACTTTGCCTACCCCTCATAGCACATTTGCAAAAGCCTACGACACGTCATAGATTGGGAGGTGGAAGGGGAACGTATTCCGGTGTTGCGCGCGGGCTTCAAACCCGTTGAGGGGCGTTAGACGTGCCTGGTGGGTTCGACTCCCACTCCTTTCCGCCAATTTTCTTTATTAACCTATTGATATTTATGATCGATCCCACACTACGTCAGAGAAACCGTGGTTGACGGCTGGCCTGGAAGTTTTTCCCGGCAAAGATATCGATTTGTGCCCCGCGATACCCTGACAGTGAAATCTCGATGCGAAATCTCGATGCGGCGGCTTTAGTTGATCATATGCCGCCCCGTGGCACCTACCTCGACACCGACACCCCTTTTTTCAGCCGTATTGTCCAGCCGTTACACCGGCGATCACGGAGGCGACGCATACGGATGCGTTTCTGATTGAGTTGTTTTACACTGACAGCGCCGGAACTACCGCTTGAACTATCAAGAACAAGCGACTTAATATCTAAATCAAGTTGAGCCGGACAATAATTGACTGAGCGGAAAACAGACAATAGTCGTGCCGGCAATTGCCATTAACAAGATCGCGGAAGCAAATGAACCAAAAGATTGAACCCAATCACTTCGACGCCCTTGTCATCGGTGCCGGATTTGCCGGCATGTACCAACTCTATTGCCTGCGCGAGAAATTGGGCCTTAACGTTAAGGTGCTGGAAACCGGCGACGGTGTTGGCGGCACATGGTATTGGAACCGCTATCCGGGTGCGCGCTGCGACACGGAAAGCCATGCCTATTGTTTCACCTTCGACAAGGATCTGTACCTTGGATGGGAATGGAGCGAGCGCTATCCAGAGCAACCGGAAATTATGCGCTACATGAATTACGCGGCCGACACGTTGGATCTGAAAAAGGACATTCAGTTCAACACCAAAGTCACCAGCGCGGATTGGGACGAGACTACTAACCGCTGGCTGCTGCGAACCGAGCAGGGCGCGCAATACTCCGCTACCTACCTTATTACGGCCATCGGCTGTCTTTCCGCCGCCAATGTGCCGGACGTGCCGGGCCGCGACGATTTCAAGGGCGATTGGTACCACACCGGCTTGTGGCCGCATGCAGGCGTGGACTTCACCGGCAAGCGGGTTGGCCTGATCGGCACAGGTTCAACCGGCGTGCAAGCGACACCAGTGATTGCAGAACAGGCCGGGCATCTGACCGTATTCCAGCGCACCCCGAACTATTCTGTGCCAGCGCGCAACAAAGCCCTAACGGAGGAATTCAAGCAAGAGGTCAAAGAAACCGCGGACGAGATTCGCTTCAACATGCGCCAGACCACCTCCGGTCACCCCTGGGGCCCGGAACCTCGTCTAGCCGTGGAGACCGCGCCGGAAGAACGCGAACGTATCTATCAAGATGCTTGGGACCGCGGCGGCCTGCAATTCCGGGCGGCCTTCCAAGACATCATGGTCGACGTGGCCGCGAATGAGACCGCCGCCGAATTTGTCACTCGAAAAATCCGCGAAGTGGTAAAGGACCCGGAAACCGCAGGCAAGCTCACCGCTTTTGATCACGGCTACTCCACCAAGCGCCCAATTATCGACAGTCACTATTTTGAGGCATTTAACAGAGACAATGTCGAGCTTGTGGACGTGAAAGCCACGCCGATAGAGGCGATTACGGCAGATGGTATCGTGACGACGGATGGCGTCGAATACCCCCTCGATATCATCATCTTTGCAACCGGTTATGACGGCGTCACCGGGCCGTTAATGCGCCTGAACGTGACGGGGCAGGATGGCCTGGCGTTGAGCGACTTCTGGAAAGATGGGCCGAAGACCTTCTTGGGCCTGCAAGTGGCTGGCTTTCCGAACATGTTCACAATCACGGGCCCTGGCAGTCCATCGGTCTTAACCAACATGCCGGTTGCCTGCGAGCAACATGCTGAGTGGATCACCGCGTGCATCGGCCACATGCGCGAACAAGGTACCGATCGGGTCGAGACCAGCTCCACCGCCATGAACACCTGGGGTGAGAAGGTCCAGGAAGCGGCGGAAGCCACTTTGCTGTACACCGCCAAATCGTCCTGGTATCTGGGCGCAAACGTGCCGGGCAAGCCGCGCGTGTTCCTGCCATATGCTGGTGGGATGGACAAATACCGGCAGATTTGCACAGACGTTGCGGCCAATGGCTATGATGGCTTTGCGTTCTCAACTGCGGGATAAAGTCGGACGCGGTCTTGCAATAGTGGAATGCATTTGTCATTCAACAAATGTCTACGCCGGACCCAAATAGGGCCGCGGCACCAGGACAAAAAAATGGGCCCTTCGCCAACAGTCTAAGCGGCGGCAAAGGGCCCGTCTTTTTACTGATCCGCGATCTATTGCGGAATTTCGAACAGGCCGGCGGCACCCATGCCGGTGCCGACGCACATGGTGACGACGACATATTTCGCGCCACGGCGTTTGCCTTCAATCAATGCATGCCCGGTCAGGCGCGCACCCGTCATGCCATAGGGATGGCCGACGGAGATGGAACCGCCGTCAACATTCAACAAATCGTTGTCGATGCCCAGCTTGTCCCGGCAATACAACACCTGCACGGCGAAAGCTTCATTCAGTTCCCACAAACCGATGTCGTCCACGTTCAGGCCGTTGCGCTCCAGCAATTTTGGAATAGCGAAAACAGGCCCAATACCCATTTCATCAGGCTCACAACCATGCACCACCAGGCCGCGATAGATACCCATCACATCCAGGTTCCGCTTGGCAGCTTCTGCATCGCTCATCAATACACAGGCGGATGCGCCGTCTGATAGCTGGGATGCATTACCGGCGGTAATATGGCCGTCTTCGCGGGTTACCGGCTTCAGGCTCTGCAGACCTTCCAAGGTGGTATTGGCGCGGTTGCCTTCGTCTTTTTCCAACAGGGTATCCACATAGGTTACTTCGCCCGTTTCCTTGTCCGTCACCGCCTTGATCGTCGGCATGGGAACAATTTCATCATCGAAGCGACCGGCCTGTTGCGCCGCAGCCGTGCGCATCTGGCTTTGGAAGCCGTATTCGTCCTGGGCTTCACGGGAAACACCATAGCGGTCGGCAACCGTCTGGGCGGTATCCAACATAGGATCGTAGATCGACGGCAGATTTTCCACCAACCAATCGTTGGTCCGACGGAAGGTATTGGCGTGATCGTTCTGCACCAAGGAAATACTTTCCAAACCACCACCCACAGCAATTGGCACGCCGTCTGTGATGATCCGTTGTGCGGCAACGGAAATAGCATTCAGGCCCGAGGAACAGGCCGGCTGACGGTCAGGCCGGAAACATTGACCGGCATCCCCGCCCGCATGGCGGAACCACGGGCCACGTTGCCCCCGGTGCTGCCTTCGGTCCGGCCAGCGCCGATGATCACATCCTCAACTTCGCCTGGGTCAACGCCTGCGCGCTCAACCGCATGCTTAATGACATGGCCGCCCATATCGACGGCATGAGTATTATTGAACGCGCCGCGATAGGCCTTGCCGATCGGTGTGCGGGCGGTTGAAACAATGACAGCGTCACGCATGATAGTTGCTCCTCGTTTTACAGATTTTGAAATTCCTAGACCGACTATAACCTTACTTGCCCACTGGTGCCAGCGGCCCCGACAGATGCGCATTGTCCATTAAGAAAGTACGATCTAGACTAACCATGCCGCCGCTACGGCTCGTCAATTTGTGGAGTGCCCAATTCCGTGTCTGATGTAGATCCTATTACCGCTTCCGTCATTCAACACCGCCTGGTTGCCGTCGCCGAAGAAATGGGCGAGGCCATGCTGCGAACGTCCTATTCCCAGATCATGAATTCCAGCCGGGATTTTTCCACCGCCATTTGCGGTCCCGAAGGCAGACTGGTCTCCCAGGCCGAGCATATTCCCGTCCATGTGGGCGCATTGCCCTGGGCCGTGAAGGCCGTGGTCGAATTTTTTGGCGACGATGTCCACCAAGGCGACGTCTTCCTGCTGAATGATCCCTATCATGGGGGCAGCCATCTGCCTGATCTGACGGCCTTTGTACCGGTGTTTGCCGGTGATCGCCTGATCTTCTGGACCGTCAACCGGGCGCATCATTCCGATATTGGCGGTGCCACCCATGGTGCCTACAATGCCACGGCTACGGAAATCTGGCAGGAAGGGCTGCGTGTCCCGCCAATACGCCTCTACGAAAAGGGCGAAATCCGTGCCGACCTGATGCAGCTGTTGACCATCAATGTCCGATTGGCGAAAGACTTTCAGGGCGATCTGGCAGCCCAAATCGGCTCGGTCCGTTTGGGCGAACGGCGTCTGGAGGCCTTGATGGAGGAGTTCACCCCGGACGTTGTTGTTGATGCGGTGGAGGTCATCCTGAATTCGGCCGAGCAACAGGCCCGAGGGGTCATTTCCAGTTGGCAGGACGGCGTTTATCACGGTGTCGCCGTATTGGACGACGATGGGCGGGGGAATGACGATATCGCAATCCGCGCCAAAGTCACCATAGAAGGCAGCGACCTGGAGATCGATTTGAGCGAGTCAGACGATGAAGTGACCTCGTTCGTTAACTCCTCCCACGCCAACATGCAATCGGGCGTGGCCATGGCGCTGGCGTTTTTGCTGGACCCTGAAACACCAAAAAACGACGGCTCTTTCCGCCCCGTCAAAGTCGTCGCGCGGGAGGGCAGTATTGTCTGGGCCAAACCCGGCGCACCGGTGACCTTGTCGACCTCTCACTGCGCCCAGGAAATAATCGAGGCAATCGTCCGCGCCCTAGCACCCGCCTGTCCGGACCGGGCCATGGCGGGTTGGGGGCGACGTTTTCGCATTGCCATCAAGGGTGACGACCCCCGCAATGGCCAACCGTTCATCTGGCATATGTTTCATGCCCGTCCTGGTGCCGGCGCGTCGTCGGGGGGCGACGGCTGGCATGGATCGGGGGAATGGCATTCCACGGGCGGCCTCAAATTTGGCTCTATCGAGATCGTGGAAACACGTTTTCCCCTGTATTTTCGCCGTCATGAATATCGCGCCAACTCTGGCGGCAGTGGTCGCTACACGGGCGGTGCGGGGGTTGATCTGGATCTGGAAGTAGAGACAGCGACCCCCTGCAAGGTCAACGCAGCGGGCGATGGAGCCCGCCACGGTGCCGCCGGCATGCTGGGAGGCGAGGACGGTGCCCCCCATCGCTATCTGTTACGCGCGCCCGGCAAGCGGCCAAGAGTGTTGCGCACCAAAGAAGAAGGCATAGAAGTACCCGTCGGTGCCGTCTTCGAGATACACTCGGCAGGCGGCGGCGGCTGGGGCCCGCCAGGAGAACGTGAGCAGGCGGCGAAAGATTATGACCGCCGCAATGGCTATACGACAAAATCTGGCGGCAAATCCTCAAAAGCAAAAGCATAGACGGCGAGAATAAGATGTATCGTATTGGTATTGATGTTGGCGGCACATTCACGGACCTGGTTGCCATCGACGATTTCGGCAAGGTCACACTGGGCAAAACCCCCTCGACGCCTGTTGATCAGTCCATTGGTGTTATGAACGGGCTGGTCCAGGTGGCGGAAACCCTAGGGCTTAGTCTGGCCGATCTGCTGGCCACCACGGACCGGATTGTGCACGGCACCACGGTCGCGACCAATACCCTGCTGGAACGCAACGGCCCCAAAATTGCCCTGCTGACCACGGAAGGCCATCGCGACGTCCTGGAAATGCGCGAAGGCTTAAAGCCGGAGCGATATAATCTGCGCCTGGCCCGGCCGGAAGCATTGATCCCCCGCCACCTCTGCCTTGGGGTGCGGGAACGGATCAAGGCCGATGGCAAGATCGATATTCCCCTGGACCAGGCGTCGCTGGACAAAGCCATCCGCGTATTGAAGCGGGAAAAGATTGTATCTGTCGCGGTCTGTTACCTGCACGCCTATCGCGATGGCCGCCACGAACAGGCGACCCGCGAGGCCCTGGCAAAAGCACTGCCGGATCTACATGTCTGTATATCATCGGAAGTGCTGCCCCAGATCAAGGAGTATGAGCGGGTATCGACCACCGTGGTCAATGCCTACGTGGCCCCTATATTGGCCCGCTATCTCTCCCGCCTGGAAGATGCATTGAAGACCGCCGGTTATGGCGGACCAGTTTTGATCATCCTCTCCCACGGCGGTATCGCGCCCATCGCCGAGGCCATTCGCATGGCCGCGGCCACCGTTCTGTCGGGGCCTGCGGGGGGCGTTTCCGGTGCCCGCCATGCCGCCGGGTTAATCGGCATGGGGGATCTTATTCCCTTCGACATGGGGGGCACATCGACCGATATTTCCCTGATCGTCGATGGCCAGGCGACCCTGGCCAATGACCGGCGAATTGCCAACGAACGTATCGCGCTGCCCAGTTTGGATATCGTGACCCTGGGCGCGGGCGGCGGCTCTATCGCGCGTGTCCGTGCGGGCGGGTTGTTGGAGGTCGGGCCGCAAAGTGCCGGTGCCATGCCGGGCCCGGCCTGTTATGGCAATGGTGGCGCGGAGGCCACGGTCACCGATGCCTCCATGGTGCTGGGATATCTCGACCCGGATAATTTTTTGGGCGGCCGGGCAAAATTGGATAAGGCGGCGGCAGATGCCGCGTTGGATCGCCTCGGCCGGGAACTGGGCATTGATGGCGTGCGCGCGGCAGAGGGCGTGCATCGTGTGGTCAACACACAAATGGCGGAAGGTGTGCGCCTGGCGACAGTGCGCCGGGGCGTCGATCCCCGCCGCTTTGCCCTGTTGGCATTTGGCGGTGCCGCCGGTTTGCACGGCACTGAACTGGCCCGGCAATTGAACCTGGGCCGGGTCGTCGTGCCGCGAATCGCTTCCGTGCTGTCTGCCTGGGGCATGTTGGCGACGGAGTTGCGGTTGGAGATTACCCGCACCCATATCGGGGACACGGCGAACCTTGATATTGCCGCGATCAACAAGCTCTATGCGGAGATGGAAGCGGAGGGGGAAAGCCGCCTGCGCGGCTGGTTCGATGGTGCCATCCACAGCCTACGCTCCGCCGATATGCGCTATGGCGAGCAGATTTTTGAAATCGATGTCCCACTGGATCAAGTGGATTTCGCCGCGCCTGATTTACTGGCCCAGATCAAGGGTGCCTTCGAACGCCGCCACGAGGCATTGTATACCTATAGCCTGGAGGATCAGGATCCGGTTCTGGTCAACGCCCGCGTTGCCACAATCGGTGCCCTGCCGGCACTTCCCGAGGAACCATTGGTAGAGGCCAGCGCACCGATTGCGCCCAGCGGCCAACGGCGGATCTATCTTGATGGCTGGCTTGATGCCCCGATCTTTGATTTTGATCGCCTGGCAGCGGGACAAAGCGTTACCGGCCCAGCCTTGATCGTATCGGAAACCACCAATGTTCTGCTACGCCAGGGTGATGTGGCAACCACGACCCCGCTTGGCTGGCTGGATATTCAAGTGCCCATTTAGCTGCAAATGAAGGCCTTACGCCCGAATAGGGCGCACTTGATTTAGATCAAGAACCGCGATGGCATTTCCCGGCATCATCTCTCTAATATTCTACAGAACAGCGCGAGCGCGCTGTGCGCGGAAGGGGGACCTGCCATCAAAACCACCGACTTGGTACAATTTGCCTCCGATCCGGCATTCGCGGTCAACGGAGACATGCGCGTGATCAGCTGGAATGCGGGCGCCGAGGCTTTGCTGGGATACACCATGGCCGAGGCCATGGCCCTGAAATGCGGCCAGATCCTGCAAGCCTTCTATCCTACCGGAGAGCCATTGTGCTCCGTCCTGTGCGAAGGACGTTCATGTATTGCGGTGGGTAAAAAATGGGCCTTGGCCGCCTGCCGGATTCGCAGAAAAGATGGTGAGATGGTTAATGCCGGGATCTCCACCATGGTGCTGCCACCGGAAGCCCGGAATAATCCGCATGACGACGCCATTGCGATCGTTTTCCTTCGTGAAGCCAAAAGCAGCAGCAACGATATTCCCCCCCTGATGCCACTGCGCATTTTTACCATGGGACAGTTCAGCCTGGCCATTGCCGGTGAAGGATTGCAAGTTGAAAGCTGGAAACGGAAACAGGCCGCCGTCGTACTGAAAATTCTGGTGAGCCATTTAGGCCGGCCTGTGCATCGCGAGCGCCTGATCGAATGGCTGTGGCCCGAGGCGGATGTGGACCGGGGCTGGGAACGATTGAAAGTCACCATTTCCTTTTTACGCAGTAAATTGAAGGCGGGTGGCGCATCTGCGGAAACCATCGAAACCGTCGGCCAATCCTATCTGTTGCGCCGGGACGCGGTCTGGATCGACAGCGACGCATTTTGCAGTCTGGTGCAATCCGGCTGGGATTTCCTGAAATCAGGCAACCTGAGCGAAGCCCGCACCCAGTTTGAGGAGGCGGAGAGCCTCTATCGTGGTGACTATCTGGAAGCCGAACCCTATGCGGAATGGTGCGCGGAAGAACGGGAACGTTTGCGGGAGATGTATCTGGAGCTGTTATCGGGCATGGTCAAATGCTACAGTGATGGCGGCTTGTTCATGGAGGCATCCCGGGTCTGCCGCGCCGCCCTACAGAGCGACCCCTGCCGGGAAAGCTTCCTGCGTGCCCTGCTGGAATGCCTGGTCAAAATGGGCCGCCCGGATTGGGCCGTGGCCTATTTCAACAGCTGGAAACACAGCCTGGACCGGGAATACGGTCTGCAACCCACGCCGGAAACCTTGCAGGCCTACAAACACCTGATTGGCGAGCGTATCCACGCCGCCGAATAACACCCCTTAATTCGGCATCAGATGGCGGGGCGGTTACGGATAGCTTCAGCCACTTTGCGTTTCAGGAATTTGCCGTCCGTGCGGTCACCGAAGAATTCACCGTCCTGCATCATCACTTTGCCGCGTAGTACTGTTAGGGACGGCCAGACCTCCGATTCATAGCCTTCCCATGGGGTGTAGTCGCTTTCGTGCAGACGGGCGGCGGTAATCGTGCGGCTTTGCCCTGGATCGAGGACAACAATATCGGCATCGCTGCCCGCTGCCAGGGCACCTTTTTGCGGATACATGCCCATGATCTTGGCAGCGTTGGTGGAGACCAGATCAGTAAATTTCTCCAGCGTATAGCCGCGCTTTTTGACCATTTCGGTGTACATCACCGAGACCCGCGGCTCACACCCCGCGTTGCCGCCCGTGGTGTCATCGATGCGGCAGCCCTGGGTTTTGGTCGACAGGTTGCAGCAAATTTCGTCCGTCGCGATGGACGAGATGGAACCGCGCAGCTGCCCTTCCCACAAAGCATCCTGGTCCGAGGTTTCCTTTAACGACGGATAAGTGTGATAGATCTGCCCATTCGGGCGTTTGTAGTGTTCGTGCGTGAACATCAGATATTGGTGCAGTGTCTCGCCATAGATGGGGAAGCCCTTGGCGCGGGCCGCTTCAATGGCGGCAACGCCCGTGGCCGCACTCACATGCATCATATAAAGCGGCGTGCCGTCCACATGTTCGGCCAGGCGGATAATGCGCCGGAACGACAGATCCTCGGACATGGTGTTATGCACCTCCGCCAGGTTCTCAAACCCCATGCGGCCCTCACGCTGCAACACGTCGTACATATGCATGACGATCTCGTCATCTTCGGCATGAATGGCAGCAATGCCGCCCTCCTTCTTGAGGACCTTGAAAACCTCCCAAATATGGCCATGGTTCATTTTGCGCCCGCGTCTGGACGGCGTGATGTCCGTGGTGAAAATTTTGATGGAGGGGTAGCCCTCCTGTATCACCTCGGCAATTTGCGGCATCAGTTCAGGCGGAATAGCCCCTTGCAACAGGACGTGGTAGCCATAGTCGGTATAGCAATTGCCGGTCCAATCCTGTTTGCGGACATTGATCACTTCCTCCAACGTGCCCTTTTGCTGCCAGCTGGCGAAATCCAGCAACGTCGTGGTACCGCCGTGAATGGCGGCGCGGCTGACAACGTCGGGGCCGTCGGTCCAGGTAACCTCCCCCCCTTCCTCCAACGGAGGGATATGCCAGAGGGAATGGATGTGGGGGTCAATGCCGCCCGGAATGACAATCTTACCCCGGGCATCAATCACTTGGCCGGCCTGGCTGTCATCAAAGGTGCCGGGTGCTGCAATAGCCGCGATGGTATCGCCTTGGATACAGACATCCCATGCCCCCGTACCCTGTGGCGTGACAACCTGGTCGCCCCTTATGATGAGATCAAACATGTCTGCTCTCCCTTCCCGGATGAATAACAATGAGCAAAGTCTAGCAGGAAACCAACCCATCGCGCTATGATCACAAATGAAGGCGTGGAGGGGCCGATGACACCCGATTTCGTAATCCGCAACGGCACAATATTCGACGGCCTGGGCAAGCCCGGCGCGGGCGGCGATGTGGTGGTGCGTGAGGGTCGCATTGTCTCTCTCGGGGCGTCGCTCGGACCGGCGGAGGTAACGGGTGCGCGGGAGATCGATGCGACCGGGCTATACGTCACGCCCGGCTTCATCGATATTCACAGCCATTCCGACTTCACCCTGCTGGTCGACCCCCGCGCGCAATCCGCCGTGCATCAGGGCGTTACCTTGGAAGTGATCGGCAATTGCGGCCATGGCTGTTTCCCCCTGGTGGACAAGACCCTGGCCCGGAACACGATCTATGGCATATCGGACGCGATTGAGCTGGATTGGTCGACGCCCAGCGCCTATCTGGACCGCCTGGAAGCAGCCAAACCGGCGATCAATGTCTTGACCCTGGTGCCCAATGGGCAACTGCGCCAGGCCACTGTCGGCCTTTCCGAACGCCCCGCCGACCCAGAGGAACAGCGGCAGATGCTGTATCACCTGGAAGAGGCGTTGGAGGCAGGCGCCTACGGTCTGTCCACGGGCCTTGAATATCCGATTGAGATGGGCGCGGACCAAGCGGAGATCGCCGCGTTGTTGCAGCCCGTAGCGCGCCAGGGCCTGCTGTACGCCAGCCACACCCGCAAACGTGATGTCGGCGCGTTGGCGGCGATTGAGGAAGCATTGGCCACGTCAAGAGAGGCAGGCGTTCGGCTGCAAATCTCGCATCTGTTGCCGCGCGGCGGCCGGGTCGATTGTGAGGCCTCAATTGAGATGGTCAATGATGCTAGACACAGGGGGCATGGCGGGCAGGATGTCGCCTTCGATATGCATACCCGTGATTTCTCCCTCACCTTTCTGCATGCCATGCTGCCCCCCTGGGCCTTACAGGGCGGGCTGTCCGGATTAGCGGCGTTGTTGGAGGCTGCGGGCAATCGTGACCGTATTCACAAACACCCCTCTATTGTGACGGCGGGTGGTTGGGAACGTGTGACCCTGCTGGATAACGATGTGGCACCCGAATATGCCCGCCAGAATTTTTCCAGCATTGGCCAGCGCATGGATCTGCCCCCCGGCGATGCGGCCTTGGCATTGCTGTGCCGATCCGCCAACGCGGCCCAGCCGTTGATGATCATCCGCCCGGTCTATGCGGCGGCGGATCAGGATCTGGCCTTTGCCCACGATCTTTGCATGCCGGGATCGGATGCCACCGCACTTTGCCCGGACGGGCCATTGGAGGGCTCCGCCTTTCATGGTGCCTATAGCTGGGCTGCCTGGTTCTATCGTTTCACGGTGCTGGAACGGGGTTTCCTAAGCCCGGAAGCCGCCGTCCACAAACTGACCGGACAGCCCGCAGACGTCCTGAACCTGACTAACCGTGGTGTCCTTGCACCCGGTGCCTGGGCCGACATCGCCATCTTTGATCCTGACGCGTTCGGCGAAACCGCGACCCTGTGGCAACCGAACCAAATTGCATCGGGGATGAAATTCGTGCTGGTCAACGGCGCTTTAGTGCTGGACCATGGGGAAAACACCAACACACGTCCCGGCCAGGTTCTGCGCCAGGGCCAATCGATATAGCGAGGAAGTAAAAAATGGCAGAAAGCCAGACGTACGATTTTGTCATAGTCGGGGCCGGTTCCGCCGGTTCCGTACTGGCCAACAGGTTGAGCGCATCGGGTGATTATTCCGTGTTGTTGTTGGAGGCCGGACGCCCCAGCCATCCCTGGTCCCGGGTGCCCGTCGGCTTTGCCAAGTTGATCGATAACCCCAAGGCCAATTGGCTGTATGAATCCGAACCTGAGGAAGCCACGGGCGGGCGGCCCATTCCCGTACCCCGGGGTAAGTTGTTGGGTGGATCATCGTCCATCAACGGCATGGTCTTTGTTCGCGGCCAGGCCCAGGATTTTGATACCTGGGCGCAGTTGGGCAACAAGGGTTGGGGCTATCGGGATGTGCTGCCGCATTTTCGCGCCATGGAAAAGTATGACGGCGGCGATGATGAATTTCGCGGCCGCGACGGCCCCTTGCGGGTCACCGATCTGAAGGAAAGAGGCCCCATCTATGACGCCCTGATTGCCGCTGCTGGTGATGCGGGCATCGAAGAAAGCGTCGACTACAACGGCCCCACCCAGGACGGCATCGGCATGACCCAGGTGACCATTAACAAAGGCCGGCGGATGAGCACGGCCTATTGCTATCTGGATCCCGCCCGTAGCCGCTCCAATCTGCGTATTGAAACAGGGGCCCTGACCGAACGCCTGTTGTTTGACGGCACCCGTTGCACCGGCGTGCGTTACACCATTGGCGGCATGGCGCGGGAGGCAAAGGCCGGGCGCGAAGTAATCGTCAGCGCCGGCGCGATTAATTCGCCGCAGTTATTGGAATTGTCCGGCATCGGCCAGCCTGATCTTTTGGCCAAAAATGGTATCGAGGTGGTGCAGGCCCTGCCCGGCGTGGGTGAGAACCTGCGCGACCATTATGCCCCGCGCATGAAGTGGGACGTGAAAACCGCCGGCCTGACCTATAACGACAAAGCAAAAGGACTTGGCCTGGTTTGGCAGGCCTTGAAGTACGCCACGACAGGCACCGGTTTGCTGGGCCTGCCCGCATCCCCCATCCGGGCCTATGTCCGCAGCCGAGACGGTTTAAGCTCACCGGACATCGGCATAT
>Ga0233439_10002821_pt1 | contig 18974 bp, 15 predicted proteins | sample SI_123_September_6_FD_182713 | JGI IMG/M metagenome (GOLD analysis project Ga0233439, IMG submission 182713) | Seawater microbial communities from Saanich Inlet, British Columbia, Canada - SI_123_September2016_100_MG | ecosystem: Environmental > Aquatic > Marine > Inlet | place: Canada: British... | reverse complement strand
TGCCGATAAACCTCGGCTCGTGCAAAGGAATAAATTCTTTTGTTTTGTAGGTGTCTTGAATGAAATTTATGACATTTTCAAACATTACATTTTTCCGTCAAGGTACTTGCCATTATCATGATATTCAAACTTGGGAATCATCTTAAAGAACTCATTTACAATTGATTTTTTATCCCAACTCATGCCGGACTTAAGTTGACTAATGGTGTCTTTGAAATTGTTTAATTGATTTTCATCATATTCTGGCTCATTTTTTATCACACCTAAATTTTCAAATCGATCCATATCAAGCACTTCTTTGTCGGTATAAAACTCCTCAAAGTCTTTCTCCCCAGTTGTATCACTCTTTGTAAACAAACAAGGCCATTTTCCTTGCTCTGGCAAAGTTTTAATTAATTCTCTAGCTTCATCTTCTGTCTCACATAAATATGGCTCAAAACCTTTATCATTAAGATATTTAATGGCAATATCCGCAAAAGATATCAAGTGCAAAGATTCACTTAGTTTTGGAAAAAATATATCCCTATTCTCACCAAAAATACAGCTCATCAAACAAAGCTCCCCACTCTCTTGTGGAGTGACGAAATAACGCTTAATGTCACTAGGCGCGGCAATAGGCTGCCTCTTTTCAATTCTCTGATTGAATCCATGTAACAATGAGCCATCACTAAAGGCAACATTTGCAAACCTAGCTGTCGATATATTGATATCCACAGATCTTCGCATTAAAAACATCTCCATAATGCGTTTACTGGCGCCCATCATATTGATTGGGTTAGCAGCTTTATCAGTACTTACACAAAAATATTTTTTTGTACCATTATCAATAGACTGTCTAATAGTTTTATCCGTATTAAAAATATTTACATCAATCATTCTCATCAATGTAAACGGATCCTCTTCACTACGAACATGCTTTAAAGCTGAAAGATTTAATACGTAATCATACTTTCCATCAGATTTAATGAAAGCGTCATATTCTATAGAGCCAATATCTAATGCATAAGTTTTAAAGTCGCCATCAATATATCCAAATGAACTTCTTATATCTCTAACCAATTCAGTAAGGTTGTTTTCACTAATATCAATAACATGTAGTTTTTTAGGATTTCGCTTAAAAATTTCCTTGACTACCGCTTGACCTATTGACCCTGCACCACCAATAACAAGAAATGTAGAGCTTTCAATAACCTTTTTTAATTTATTTTTATAATCATCAATATCCTTGGATAGTAGCCCTATCTGTCGATTGATCAATGAAAAAATTTTTTCATTGATCATACTACTGGACCAAGATGCCATGGAACAAATTCATTATCACCATAATTCTCCAGCTCACTGTGTGTTTGCTTACCAGACGCTACCTCAATAATTAGCTCAAATAAATCTACTCCCAAACTAGGGATTGAATCACTTCCATTGACAACTGGACCGCAATTAAAATCAATATCCCCCATCATGCTAGCATATAGGCTCGAATTACTAGAGATTTTGACACAAGGCGAGGGTTTAAACCCTATCGTCGAGCCTCTTCCAGTTGTAAAGCACACGATATTTGCACCGGAAGCGATTTGCCCTGTTACAGAAACAGGATCATAGCCGGGTGAGTCCATAATAAATAAACCATTACCAGTAGTTGGCTCGGCATAGTCAATTACATCTATAACTTCTGAATACCCCGATTTGCTAACGGCACCTAAAGACTTCTCATTTATAGTGGTAATTCCACCTTTTTTATTGCCTGGAGACGGATTGGAATTGAATGTTATACCGGAAGATGACAAGTGTTCTTTCCACCAATCAAGCTTATCTTTCAATTTATTGATAGTAGGTAAACTTTTCATCCTGTTAAACATCAAATGTTCAGCTCCATAGATTTCAGGGGTTTCACTTAAAATTGAAGTTCCTCCTAATTCAACAAGCTGATCAGAGGCATAACCAAGAACAGGATTAGATGAGATTCCAGAAAAAGAATCCGAACCTCCGCATTGTAGTGCAATATTTAAATTAGACACTGATTGTGAACTTCTCTGTTGAAGCTCTGCCAATTTAAGCATATCTAAAATAATTTCCTTTCCTTGTTTGACTGTATTTTCAGTCCCTCCACTTTCACTCACTACTAGAAATTTAACTTTATTTTGGTAAGGTTCAGGGATTTTTTTTAATAAAGTTGACATTTGATTATCTTCACACCCTAAACCAATTACCAGCAATGAATGAAAATTAGGATGTAAGATATAACCTATCAATACTTTTATTAAAATCTTTATACTTTCTTTTTCGACCGCATGTCCACAACCGAGAGAATGAGTAATTGGCATTACACCATCAACATTTTTATATTTATTCATGCTATCAAATGAGCTGGCCACCTTTCTAGCAACCGTTGATACACAATTCACTGTTGACATTACGCCAATATAATTTCTAGTACCAACTCTCCCATCACTGCGCAAATAGCCGTCAAAATAACGCTTATCTTTACAAAAATTCATCAAAGGCAATAACTTTTTAGGATTAATATCTCCGTCCTTCGAAAGATTATTATGATTAGGTTCGACATTATGCGTATGAACATGATTACCGCAAATTATATCTGTCAAAGATACGCCAATAATTTGATTGTATTTAATAATAGGGTCACCCTTATAAATATCATTCAACGCTATCTTATGACCAACATCTATAGAATCTTTTGCAATAATATTAAATTTAAGATCCTTATAGCCAGACTCTATTTTTTCTGTAACAACGCCAACATTATCATTATCACCTATCCGAATTATCATAAACTCCCCATACTTTTACTTAACTCTCTAATTAAAATAGGATCGACTAGTGTTTTATTATCACGTATCTCAATACTACACAATTGATTATCAACTTCATACAGCCCAACCTTATCCCCAAGAATTCTTCCATTTCTTAAAAATACAGGGTGTGTTACACAACAAACACCCCTCAAACCTATAAGAGTTTTCTCTTTATAAGCACGTGGGCTATCGCCACTATCTATTCTTGTGTAACTGTCATCGCCCTCTCTCCATATAGAGCCATTTTCACTAATCGCTGCAATTACAGAGTCAAGACCCTTGCTTAAAGTATGGTCTATTATATTGTCAATTAGACCACTCTGTCTAAATGGAAATGTCGGCTCTAATGTAACCACAAGATCTGAAAGCACTCCATAACCCTCTAAAGATTCAATTGCATATTGAAATACAGCCTCCAGACTGACATATTTTTTTGAAAGGTTATCAGGTCTTTTAAACGGGCACTCAGCGCCAAATGAATAGGCTAATTCCATTGTTTCTTTATCATCTGTAATGACAAACACTTTATCAATATATTTTGAATTTTTAGCAGCATCTATAGTGTATTTAATTTGCGGAACACCTCCAAGATATATCGGCCTACCCTTAACTGGTATCAAGGCATTTATTCTTAATTTTTCAGGATTGATCGAGCCACTAGAAAACTCATCTTTTGAGAAATTTTCTATTATTTTAACAATGTTTGTACAGCGCTCTTGGTCTCCATCCTGATGAATACCATGATAGTGATATACACTTGCCTTAGGCTCATAGACAATATTACAACCCTTTTCAATTATTTTTTGAGCCCATATTCTATCTTCAATATTTGTAATATTGTCATCAAATGGCACTTCATCTAAGTATTTTTTTCGAATAATTGAATTTGCATTGTGAAAAAAACTATCTTTTATTTGTATTCGCTTATCAAGTCCAAAAGTTAGCAATAAATCTCTTTTATCAGCATCGGATGAAAAAGACATTGGCTCTTGCCTTCCATATACGCCAGCATAATTCTCATTCTCTATAATCGCATCAACTAAAAACTCAAGCCATTGATTATTAATGGGAATACAATGTCCCGATAAGCATACAATATAATCTCCGGCAGCTTCTTTTATCCCAATATTAAGAGATTTTCCAGGCAAATACTCAGATATATTAAGTATTTTACTAATAGGAAATTTCCTTACATTATCAATAGTTTTATCAACACTATCATTATCAACAATAATAACTTCAAAATTATTATATGTCTGCTCATAGACAGCTGATAAACACGCCGATATCCATCGTTCTTCATTTTTAGTTCTTATGATAATTGAACAAAGTGGTTGTGTTTTCATTATCCCAGCACTTTTTAAATTTTGATCAATTTTATTTATCATGGGAAATTTTATCGTATTCAATATCTTTGGAAAAGAGCTCTTTATTTTTAAGTATGCTATCAATAATTACTAAATCTTCTTTAGTTTTTATAATTAATCCGGTCATTTTATCCACTGCAAAGGTGCCAAATTTACCACAAAATAAAGCATGCTTATTCTTCTGATATTCATCAAGAAAAACTGAAGATTTCCACATCATAATTGAATAAACAAATGGTTGTACTGGCTTTAAGTCTTGAGTTTGTGAAAAATTTTCATAAGGACTATAATTCACCGGATTGCCGTCATAAAGAGTATGCACTTGTTTGTTTTCTACTGTAATCAAGGAGTCTAAATTTTCATCAATAAAATATTTTACAACTTTCTGGATTTCAGAACAAGTTTGAAGTGGTGAAGTTGGATTTACCCAAACAACAATATCCGCTTCATTATATTTTCGCATAAAATTGGCAATAACATCGTCACTCTTGGCTTCTGAAGACCCAAGAAAGCTTGGCCTTTGGTAAAAATCAACACCATATCTATCCGCTATTTTTTCAAAAACAACATGCTCTGAGTTAACTACTACCTTGTCAAAAATATTAGACTCTTTTGCGGCGTTAATAGCATAACTTATCATTGGCTGACCATTGATTAACGCTAAATTTTTCATCTGAAGCCGGGTACTACCGTATCTGGCCGGTATCATTGCATAAATTATTTTTTTCATAAGCCTTTAATTAACTGCCAATCTGAGTTATTATTCAAACTTTTATGCGCATACTCAATTACTGCAGTACTAACAAGGGCTTCAGTAAAACTTGGGCGTTTCTTTTCTAGCTCTTTCACCGAAATCAATTGATTGTTTAAATCAACTATATCATTTAAAAAAGTCAGCACGCTGTCCACACCATATCCCTTCCACTCAATTTTTTCGTCTGAATTTTTATAACTTTTACAATAATAAGGATTTGGATGCTCAACTCCCTTATCATCAAGATTTATACAAATACCTCTTTCTTTTTGGTCAGACTCAATTCTTCCAGTAGTGCCAACTATTTTAATTTTTTGATCTGACATAGCGCTGGAAGTTTCTGGATCAATCCAATTAGTCAACAATGTTTGATTAAACTTGGCCCCATTTGGAGCTTTCCATTCAATCATACATTGTATAGCATCATAAGCATCCAACCCTTTAGTTAGTAGCCAGCATTTTTGACCTGTAGACATTACACGAATCGGCATGGCTCCAGTGATAAAATGCACTAAATCTATGTAATGAACCCCAAGATATTGTAGAATTGAGGTTTTTTCGGTCCACGCTCTAAATATTTCAGTAGGGATAGATTTTCTTTGGCTATATTCCACCCATAAATAAAGCAATTCACCTAGATCTTTACTACGTACTGCATCTTTTATGATTAAATTAGCATTATCCCAGCGCTTATGAAACTCTATAACTCCGTAGACATTTTTTTTACGAGCCAATTGGATTAATTTTTTTCCTTCTTTAATTGTTGGTGTAAGCGGCTTAACCATAAGAATATTTAATCCGGCATTGATACACTCTTTTGCAACAGGATAATGCAAATGGTCTGGGGTAACAATAATTACACATGCTGGTCTCGAAATATTCTTAATAACTAATTTATATGCCTCACAATCCTGATCATTATTTTTTGGAAGTATTTCCAAATCAAGGTTGATACCGGTCTGTTTAAATAATTCATTAGCCTTTAACATTGTTTCCTTGGAGTGTGATCCATTTGTGCCTACTAACACCACTTTCCCAATAGGCCCTCCACTTCTTTTCCATTCTACAATTGATGGGAGAATGGTGCCAAATCCATCTGTACCACGGCCAGAAACATACATTCCTGTCCCAATTACAACAATATTTATTTTTTTCATGTTTGAATTAATAATAATAATTAAATTACTTTAGTGTAAATGATTAATAAGGTTGAATTTTATACTAAACGAATTGAATCAATCCAAGTCATATCTTCGTCAATATCAATAATGTGCTTAGACCAATTATTCACTTGTGCATTATCATGGTTGTCATCCCACCATTTTAATGACTCTAATAAGCGGTTTTGAGCATGCACATAATATACTGATGACGCATGTTGCCCCCTCCTACCTGGTAGCTTATGGCCAGGTATATGTATATACTTCCCGTCAGGATCATACTGAAGTACTGGAATATGATTTTGAAGAGATTCCTCTATTGTTGTTGAGGAGTAACTTATTAGTAAATCTGATGATAGTAAATACTCTTCAAAAGATCCGTCAGTATAAATATCATAACAAATTGATGGATCTAATAAAGATTTAAACTCAGGTAGACTTAAGTTTTTCAATGGGCGAAACCGAATTGCCAAATATAAATTTTTATTCCCTTCTACAGCTTTAATAAGATCATTAATATTGCGTATATACTCATCAATGGTTTCATAAACCCAAGGGCGTAAGCTTTTCCAATCTCGTGGACTGCTGGCATGCAACAAGATCTTCCGACCAGCATGCCTCTTATAAAGAGAATCCCTTGACTTGTAAAAATCACCAACATTATCACTCTTTCTTGAAAATAACAAGGGTCCTGTTTCAATTCCACACGACACAACATTTTTTTGCTCTTTAAAAAATTTGGAAGCCCAGGGCGTTTGTAGCGCAATAAATGGGTAGTTACTATTAATAATGGTCTGCGCATGCACAGACCATTCTAGCTCGGCAACCTCTCCAGAATGAGGAACGTGAGAGCCATGTGAAATTAATAAAGATGGGATAGAATACCTCATACAATACTCACCAAGTGCATAACTAATACCAAGACTATGCTGAGCAAATACATATTTTGGCTGAACAACACTTAACACTCTTAAAAGAGAAGTTAACCTGCCTTTTAAGTCTTTCATTTTACTAGTAAGGTCATGATTTATAAACAATGACAGAGGTTGACTTAAATCCACCCCGTAAATAGTGGTATTATTCAACGGATTATTTAACCAATTCACAATATACTTTGTACTAGAGTCAAGGTTATCTTGAAAAATATTTTTCTTGTTTAAATTAAAGCCTACAGGAATGGAATAAAATGAAAAAAACTTTCCTTTTACCATGCCTTTCAAGGTATTAATTAAATTTATACGCCTTGTTTGTAGATAGACTGGTATAGATCCTTTTATATGTTGACTTACTTCATTCAATAAACGAGGCATATTGTATGAATCTTCTGGCGCCAAGATAGGCTGTTTTTTGCGTGTCATCAAAGGATATACAATCAAAATAAACTCAAAAACTAATATGCCAAAATAGTGCTTTAACCTCAGTAAAAATATTTTTACCAATTGATAAATTTTAAATTTACGTACACCGTCTACATGATAAGTTTTGATTTTATGTGCATCAGCATAATGCTTAACAATTACATCAAGGAAGCTTGAATTGTGACTATTTTTTACACTCAACTCAATTACACTATTACCAAGTACAACCAACCTATCAGGCTGAAATTTTTGTACTGATAAATGAACAACATGCAATGTTGAAATCCAATAATTCAAATAAAATCGAAAAGAAAATACCCAGTTTTTTTCAAAAGTTCTGCAAAATTTTTCTTGACAGAGTTGCTTAAGAAGAGGACGGATTGACTCCACAATTTCATCTGAAAAAATAACAGTACTTTTATGGCCACTAACTCCAAAAAAATTAACACTACTTTCGTACTGGATGCCTATTTTTAACAATTCGGCCCCCACAGATGGCTGCAGACATATAACTATAGTGTTTTTATCTACCAAGCCCTTTAGAATTGCAATATCATCTTTTCTATCAATAAAAACTAGATCACCTGGCATAAAATAATAAACTCTGAATTGAAATATAATTCTCCCATTTCTAACAACCTCTAAAAATAGAATCTCTGTTGTTTAAATAGCCTAAAGTAATTTTTTGGATGGAATCCCACCAATTGAACTATGAGGTTGTTCGTTATTATATACCCACATCCATTGGGTTGTTAATTTTTAGCGCATACTCTATTGAATGTCTCTTTATGCTGGCAGAGAGTGATTCACTTGATCATCTAAGCATTCTCTATTGAGTTACCAGCACATTGAATATTCTAATTTTTCTACCTGTATTTAACAAGTATAGTGGCCTAAAAAACTGTAGTAGTCTGTTAATATTGGACACATTTAAAGCCACTTTTTTTCAATTCAGCCACCTTCTGAGCGGACGCCATATACCCACTCGCTAAATGAATCCTTTTGTAGTTATAAAAGTAAATACAACTCTCTTTACATTTTACCCTTTAAGAGGGTATTGAACAGGATGCTTAACAGTGAGAATTACACGCTGCTTTCTGGTTTTTACTTGTGTCATTTATTGACCTTCTTATATTTTTATTATAAGAAAATTCTACTTTTATTAGGTATTAATTTTTTGAAAAAATTGCAAAATAATTGGTATTTATCAAACTACTGCATTAAAGTATTAGTTAATTTACTATAATCAACTGGAGTTCGGGCAAACTGCTCGCAAAATATCAATCTAACCCTTTGTGTAGCATGACTATTCCACCAAGAGTCTACATCATGCCAAATGGAATTAATGTGTAGGGCAGCAGATTTAGGACTATCGTGAAACATTCCAACATCTCGCATTTGACTAAAGCAGTACGCATACTCCTCTCTAATTGAAAACAAATCAGAAGTCCAAAAAATTACGACTGGGACATTACTCAATATTGCCTCTTGAACAAAGGTTGAATTGTAGGTTATAACAAACAATTTAGATAATTCTATTGCATTCTTAACAGATCCTTTTACTCCACAAGATTTATCAATATGGATATTAGGATATTTTTCTAAGTAGTGGTTATATATCCCTGTATCATTTTTAAATCCTCTGAGCCATACACTATCCAAAAAAGAGCTGTCTATATTTTTTATAAACTGGTCTAAATCCTCTAGTAAGAATTTCTTGTATGCTAATACAGAGAAAGAATTATAATTTATCGGGAGTAACTGTATATCCAGCGAGACTAGCGTGAGGCGCCCATTAACCGTCTTACCGGAATATTTATAATACTTTTTATGGTAAAACATTGGTATCACTTTATTTGATTTTTTACCCCATCCCCATGAAAGGTATGTATCAGATATAGAGAGATCAAATTTTTCAACATAATATTTATCCATGCCATAGTTACCTCCATGCTGGATTATTGTCAGTTTTGACTTGGTAGATTTCTCTAGCGTTTCTACGACCCATCGCAATAAAATAGATTGGGATTTAGGCCAATCTCCAAGAACAATATTTTTTGGATGCGTAGGGAGTGGTAATTTGTAAACTATTTCTCCAATGTTTTTGTAATTTTCTAAAATATTTGCAGGTAAGCGATCTACCAAAATTTCTTCTAAAAATTTTTCAAAATCTGTATTAGCATCAATATTGACAGTCCAATTTCTTATTTCTTTACTTTGACCCTCACCCTCTATCTCTATAGATTGATACACACCACTTAACCAAGTTACCGGAAACTGCTTGCAAAGGAGCTCAATATAACTCAGATTGAATGCACCTATAGACGTGTTAAGGATAACAATACTTTTATTGCTCACAAGTTTCAGCTTAAAGATTACCTTTGACAGAAAAAATAAGTATTTATTTTTTCTTGATAAGGGTGTAAATTTTCTTTTTTCTGGTATTTGGTGCTCAATATATTGACAAGGAATGTTAGTATAGTTTTTGATTATGAACGCAAATGATGCGTGCAGCCAAAGATCAGGATCTACATTAATCATATTATTTTTACATTCAAGAAATTTTTCAAACCCGCGTATTACATAGGTTTTTTCTATTGAATGGGACGCTTCAACATGTTTAATCATACTCCAGTGATAATGCTGACTATGGAGAAAGCTTTTCAACCAGCTCCCCAAAAGTCTTTTCCAAAATAACACAGAATGATTAACTTTATGCCTTGTATTTAATTTTAGCGTAAGAACAATTAAAATCCTATCAAATAACCCATCCAAGTATTTAACACTATCATTATTATCCAATTTAAAAAGATCAAAAGCAATTTTATGATCAAACAAATCATAATTATTATTGATCCCTTTACACCATTCACCAAGAAACAATATAGGCTCCTTTTTGGGCAATGTTTTATCAATAATAGTGGTTACAAGAACCCTTTTATTTTTATCGCTTAACAATGGCATCTAATAAAGACTGAAAATATTCATTCGAAATTGCAAAATGCACCGGAAGCAAATATGAAGATTCATAATAATCGCTATTAGTTTTAACTGAGTAATTAAATTTTCGCACCATAAAACTTGACTCTTTGCTTAAAATTTTATAGCTTGACATAGGGAAGACTATCACTGGCCCAAGGCGCTTTGAATCAATTACTATATTTTTAAATTTCTTTAATACTATTTCCCTTCTATGAGAAATAATATTTATATTTTTGTATAAATTTTTCATACTATTTTCAATATCTTTTAATGCAATAATATCTAATGATGTGTTCATGTGCTCACAATATTCCCAACCATATTCATTCTTTATATTAAAAACGGAATTATATTTTTTTTTTGACTGTGTACGGCCTAATTCAACATTCTCCTGTTGGGCATTCCTAATATAATTTGATACATTTTCATCTCTAGTTAAAACTAAACCACCTGAAAAGCTACCAATTATCTTTGGCAAAGAGATAATTTCTGCTATTCCATTATTTTGAAAAAGAGATGAGCGATCTAGATGGATAGTATCTACCGAATCCTCAATAATCACTTTTTCTGTAAAATTCTGATGTAAATATGATTTATATCCCCATTTATGATTAACCAAAATCAAGTCAGGGTCTACAAAATCTGTAGAAATGTTACTATAAGGACCTATGCATGAATATAAACAATGAGATGACCATTTAGAAATAAAAATTGTTTTACTTCGGTCAAAATTCAAATAACGCAACAAAATTGAAATTGAAGACCTTCCAGATGGCATTAAACAAGCATGACAGTCATAATAATGACTAAAAAAATCTTCAATTCGACCAATAACATCTCCAATAGATTCATTTGAAAAATTATTATCATGCATAGTATTCTTTACAAATGATGAAGGCCACTGATAATCTAAAGTTTTCATATTATGGGGGTTGTAGTATCTAATCTCTTAGATTTGCACGCCATTATCAACAACCATATTAAAATCACCTTGTTTGATTATACAGCCAGAGTCAATCTTGTATAAATAATCACAATACTTCACAGTATTCAATCTATGGGAAATAATGATAATTGTTTTTTTACCATGAAGGCTTTCAATAGTATTCATGATGCTTTTTTCCGTCTCAATATCTAAAGAGCTGGTGGCCTCATCAAGAACTAATACAGAAGGATTATGGTAAAGTGCTCTAGCAATTCCTATCCTTTGTCTTTGCCCACCTGAAAGTCTAACCCCATTTTCACCAACAATAGTATCCAAACCAGAAGGAAGGTTATCAATAAAGATAGTTAATTCTGCTGCATTAATTGCAAAATTTACTGCCGATTCATCAATCTCTTCATCTGATAAACCAAATGCTACATTTCTTCTAAGAGAATCATCGGTTAAAAATATTGCTTGAGGTACATAGCCAATCTGATTTTGCCAGCATCTTTTATTTAATTCAATATCCTTTCTATCAACTTTTACCACGCCTTCATTAGGCTTTAAAAGTCCAAGAATTACATCTACTAAAGTACTCTTGCCAGAGCCACTTTTACCAATAATTCCAACAGTATCACCTTGATTAATTGCTAAATTTATGTTGTGTAAGTTTTTACCACCATCTTCAGAGTATGAAAAATTCACATTATTTAATTCAATCTGAAGTTTGAAATCTTTTTCTTCCTTGCAGTAATTTTTCTTTGGGCTATGCATTGAATCAACTTCATTATGAACAATATCTATCGATGGCTGTGAATATCTATAAGCATTAATACTTTGAATTATTCGAGTGATTCCAGGCATAAGCCGAAAAGCTGCAGCAGAGAACACGGCAATCACTGGCACTACTTTCTCTAGATTCTTGCCTTCTATCGCCATTAAAATTACCATCATGGCGATCCCAACTATTGCAAGAAATTCAAAAGTCAATCGAGGAACTTGAACCATTACTGTCTGAAATAAAGAAAGTCTATTGATTCTTGAGTTATGGACATCAAATCTCTCCTCAAACTCCTGCTCTCTTCCCAATAACTTAACTTGCTTTATACCTCCCAAACCCTGCTGAACCTGTTGAAGAATCATTCCATCATGATATTGCCTTTCTTTACTCCATCTCTTTTGAAGAGATCGGGTTACATGGAATACATACCCCCCAACTATTCCAAATATACCTATAATAACCATTGACCCCATAGGATCAATGGTTATTAAAAGGAATATAATACCGATCACTATTATTGTCTCCATTATTATTATTAACAATGGAGACAATACGTTGTATACAAACAAATTCACTTCCCCTGTCACGTTACGAATTAATTGTGCTGAATTATTCTGCAAGTGAAAAGTGTAACTCCGATCGAGATAGCTCCTATAAATATCTTTTGATATTTCTGAAGATAAACTGGTAATTAATTTAGCTTTTTTATAAGTAAAAATAGACAAAAATAATGTTTTAACAAAATAGATAAAAATTAAAAAAAACATTGCAAAAATAATCAACTTCCTCTTATCTGGATTTCCAAGAGCGTCAAGTAGAGGCTGAATAAAGGGATACTCCATTGCAATATCCTTTGCCGTCATAAGTGATACAATCGGTAGAATCGCACTAATACTTATCATTTCAATTATTGCACTTATTACTATTAAAGCAAATAGAGCTATTACCTTCTTGCGCTGTTGGGTTTTAAGAGTGGCCCATATTTTTTTTATATTTTTCATTTAATACCTTGAGAATTATCCTTACTATTTAAACTTAAAAATTTATTCTACTCATAAAAACCTCTTGTCAATTCTAAAGGGGTTATAAAATAAAATTCATTGAGAAAGGGGTTCCTTCGGAAATATCACAAGATGCTTTGCGTTGTAAAACCATCTCTAAATATTTTGGCTCAATTCCCAGTCCCGGACGAATAGATCTCACATTATCCAAAGAAAAACCCTCTCCTTTTTTTATATTTTTTACAACATATAAAGATCTACGATATCCACGCATAGTTTTTTCAGAATTTTTTAGATTGTATCCTGCTACTCCCAATGACTCCCAAGCAATTTTAGTATCAATACATAGCTGCTTTAACTCATGTGGCTCTAATGAAAACTCACTATCAGGCCCCTTGTCAGCGCGACTCAAAGTAAAGTGCTTTTCAATAAGGCAAGCCCCTGACTCGAAGCATATTCCATGCTTTTTTTAACCACGTGTATCAATCTCTCTTTAAGCTCGTCATTAGTGACCCCGCTCTTTGATGTAAAACATGAAAAGTACGCATATAGTACGGTTAAATCAGTCGGGTATAAATCCACACCGCTAACGCCATCAAACAACCTGTGGAATACACTTGTTCCAGACTTTCTATGTCCAGTTAAAACCACTAAAGGTAATTCTTTTTTAGTTAAACTCACGTAACCATGCTCCACGTAATTGAGGATCCTTTTTTTATACTTTTCCCAACTTTTTTTCCAAGAATTTTATATAAATGTTTTGGAGCTAAACCATACCCAGGGCGAATACTTCTTACATGCTCACCAGTAATAATCTCACCAGCCTCTATATTTTTTACAAAATACAGCGATCGACGAAACTTTACATTAGCTTGTTCACTTGATTTTCTACCATAATCAATTTTTCCAAGCGACTCCCATGCAGTTTTAGCCCCTACACACAATTGCTTTAATTCTTCCGATTCAAGTGAAAAAGAATCATCAGGGCCGCCGCCGTTTCGATCTAGAGTTACATGTTTTTCAATAATTGATGCGCCTAATGCCACACTGGTTAATGCAGTTGTATTATCAATTGTATGATCTGATAAGCCCGTAACTAATCCAAATTTGTCCTGCATATCAGTCAGTGTTCTTAAGTTATAATCTGCTGCTGGTGCAGGATATCCGCTCACACAATGAAGTATAGCCAAATCTTTACACCCACCTTCTCGTGCAGCTTCAATAGCCTCTTGAATTTCTTCAGAATTTGCCATGCCTGTTGAGATAATCATAGGCTTTCCAGTTTGAGCCACATATTTTATCAAAGGAAGATCTACTGCCTCAAATGAAGCAATCTTGTAGGCTGGCGTATTCAAGTCTTCCAATAAATCAACAGCTGTATTATCAAAAGGTGAGCTAAATATTGTAATACCGATTTTTTGTGCATATTCAAACAAGGGCTTATGCCATTCCCACGGCATAAAAGCAGATTCATATAGTTCATATAAACTTTGTCCATCCCATAGTCCACCTTCAATCATAAATTCAGGTGTCCGCATATCCATTGTAATTGTGTCTGGCTTGTAAGTTTGCAGCTTAACTGCATCTGCCCCTGCAGTTTTAGCCATATCAATAATCTTATAGGCGTTGTTAATATTGCCATTATGATTAGCTGACATTTCAGCAATTATATATGGTGGATTTACAGGATTTATCTCTCTATTGTTAATAATCATACTGTTAATTAATTAAAGATTTTTTTATAACTTTACAAATCTTTTTTACTGTGGGAAGTACTTCTGATTCCATTGGCATACACGAAGGAATAGGGCAGTCTAAAGCCCCCAATCTTTGCACTGGAAGATCAAGCGTGTCAAACGCTTTTTCATGAATTACACTAGAAACCTCCGCCCCCCAGCCACCTATTTGATTCCCTTCTTCCAATACAAGAACTCGGCCCACTGTTCTTGCTCTATCTATAATTAAGTCAATATTCAAAGGTTTTATTGATGCCATTATTAACACGTCCACCGACACCTCTTCATCTAGAAAAATTTTCCTTGCACTTTCCACTGCCATTTCAGACATTCCACCATAAGTAATAATAAGAATGTCGCTCTTGTCATCGGGATATAAGCTTAGATACACATCTTCAAAAATTTCATTTTTAATTCTCTGAATGTAAAAATCCTTATACTCATTTCCGATTACTAAATCTTTCGGATAACTAGCCTTATTCTCAATAAATAGGCACGGATTATCGTCTTTAGTTACACATTTTGCTAACATTGCACCCGGGTCATGAAAAATAGACGGGGAAATTATACTTATTCCTGATACAGATAGAAACATAGACTCAAGCGACTGACTATGAGTAGGGCCATATCCGCGCCCTCCTCCCATTGGAGTTCGAATCACTAATGGTACGCTAATTTGTCCGTTATACATCCAATTATATTTTGCTGCGTGATTCACAATCTGATCTACACAGAGAGTTAGAAAATCACCGAACATTATCTCTACGATAGGTCTCATATTGCACATAGCCATGCCAATTGCTGATCCAACAATAGCTTGCTCACTAATTGGTGTAGATATAATTTGATTTGGATACTTTGTAGACAGCCCCTTACTAACTTTAAATGCGCCACCATAAGGATCTTTAAGATCTTCACCAATCATTACAATATTGGGGTTTACACTCATCATTTCATGTAAAGAATTATTTATTGATTCTAAATATGTCATTATTATCTCTACTTTAATTTTGAAAAAGGTAGTTTTTCAACTTGAGCTTCAATTTTGGATAGCCTTTCATTTACTCTATCTTTAATATTGTCTCTGCCATTTTTTGTAATATGGCTGTCAAAATAGTTCAATGGGTCTTTTTTTCTCCACAAATCTATTTCATTTTGATCTCTAAAATCATCCCCTTTACTATGCGCATTATATCTATAACAATTAACTATTTCCACATGTGGTCGACACTCATTCCTTACTGAGTTAATCAATCTATTAAATCTAGGGTGAAGCTCAGATATATCATTACTCTCAATTTCACCTACACTAACATCAAAAGCCTGGACTCTTTTTAATAATGATCCAGCAAGGTTATCACGAATAGGGGTAGTTTGCGCATACTGATTATTTTCAATAACTATTAACAGAGGAACCTTCCATAGCGAAGCCAAATTTAATGTTTCATAAACCGTCCCTTCTCCCATTGTTCCGTCACCTATGAATGCAACCACTATATTGTTATTTTCAAAATGTTTTTCAGCAAAAGCTACGCCAAGGGCATTTGGTAAGAATCCACCCTGTATTCCATTAGAGTAAAATTTATTTTTACACAAGTGTTGACTTCCACCTCTTCCATCGCAAGTAGCCCCCTCTCTGCCCATTACCTCCGCCAATAGGCCGAACGGATCATCTTCTTTGGCTAGATAATGTCCATGACACCGATGATTACTAAAAACCGTATCTGAATCTCTTAAATTAGATATGACTGATACTGCTGTTGCCTCTTGACCAACATAAGTATGCGTTGTACCAAATAATTTTCCCGTAGAAAAAAGTTCAAGTAAACGTGTTTCAAACCGTCTAATCGTATAAGCATCTTCATACAATTTTAAATATAATTCTAGCTCCATATTGTCACTACCCCTTTGTTTTTCCAATAACCCTTCCAGGAACGCCGTCCACAACTGAGAAATTATCAATATTTTGTGTAATAGCTGCCCCGACTGAAATAATACACTTTTGACCTATCTTTATATTGGTTGAAATGCTTGCACCAATGCCAATAACGGTATTTTTACCAAGATGTATTTTACTGCCAAATACTGCACCTGGTGCAATATGACATCCATCTTCGATAAGATTGTCATGAGCAATGATTACACCATTATCAATAATACAATTATTGCCAATAATAGTATTTGTATCTATCAAAGATCCTGCTTTGATATGATTGTTCACTCCAATTTTTGCGGATGGGGATATATAAGAGCTGGGGTGTATAGCATTTACAAGTTCAAAGCCTATATCAACAATTTTTTTAGCAATTTTTGTTCGAAGAATACCATTTGACACTCCTGTAATTGCATGTTTGACGCCCATGTTTAGAATTTTCTCCATAGAATTACCGCTATATACAGGCACCCCATCCAACTCCGATTGTAGTTTTTTATTATCATCTATATAGCAAACTACTTTATATACATCACCCATTGACAATGTTTCCCTTATGGTAACCCCTCCAAGCCCAGCACCATATACAGCGACTGGAATCTTATTAGTTTCAAAATTTATTGACACTTTTTTATTTGTAACACTGTTGGCTTGTATGTATTCTAAAACATCTGACTCTCTAATTATTGACCCAGTTGATGGGGTTATATCTTTTAAACTAACCTTGTTTTCTTTAGCAATACTTTCTGCTTTTTTTGTTGCGCTTGTATCACTCTCCATTTTTTCTTGTATTGCTTTATTCCTTATAATATCTCTTTCATAAACAGCCTGTTCATATGATGAGGCAATAATTGCTATAGGATTATTAACCAAAACCTTGTCATCCTCATCTGATAAAAATGCAATAAATCCACTATAATCTGATTCAACATCATAAGCCGCCTTAGTAGTCTCTAAAATACATAAAACATCGCCTTTTTCAATGCTACTCCCTTCGGAAACTTCCCAGCTAACAAGGTCAGCCTTTTCATCATTTACTCCAAGCTGAGATACTAACACTAACTTAACGTCACTCATACCCCATCTCCTTTACCTGTCAAAAATTTGAACACTTTATTACAACCAATTCCATCGGTTATATTCATTGCTTTATATACAATATTCATATAATACTTTTTATTATTCAATCTACCCAAACATCCGTCAAGATCATTATTTTGTTTTATTAACTCAATAACACCTGCTTTATCAAGAGATTTTGCCAACACACTTTGGTTGTTTGCTGTTATTACTTGGATTGTTGGCAGGCCAAGACAACACCTTTCCCAAGTGGTGGATCCAGATGCCCCTATAGCAACATCAGAATTTGACATAATTTCAGCCATATTGCCCACATCAACTTTAACTTCTGTTTTATAAGGCAATACAATCGCCTTAGACTTAATACTCTCAAGATGAGGTGCCGAACCCCCCATGACAACGGTAATTTTCAAGTCGTTTGGCAAGTTGCATATTGTTAATTCATCTAGAACCTTCTCGGTAACATTGTCTACATCAACACCGCCCATGTTAATAAGCAGTTGTTTAAACTCTGGTTTACTGCGGCGCTCTAAACTAATCCCTCTCCATTCGACAAATTCAGGTCTTAGCAGTGCATATTGTGAGCCTAATAATAATTTACAGTCTTCCGGAGTGAGGGCCAAATAATCCTCTTGTTGGCGGCCAAATGTTTGGTCAAGTAAAATATCGCAATCAAATTGCCTATCTGCCAAATCATCAATCACCATTAATTTTTCATAACAAGGTTTAAGTCTCTTTTGCCACTGCTCATCTAAGGCGTAATGATCAACAATTAACCAATCAAGTTTTTCTGCTTTGAGTATATTAATACAATCATCAGCATCTTGTTGCTGGGTTACTCCTAGCCAGTGAGAATGTGCTAATTTATTATCAACTTCAGCCTCTTCAAACACCTTTAACTCATGAACAACAAACCCATTCGATCGAATCTTGTTTATTAAGCTTCCTTCGTGTTTTCGACAAATAAATTCAACTTTAGCGCCATTGTCTTTTAGCGTTTGAGCTAACGTCAAGCAGCGCATTACATGGCCCGTACCCATCTTTAGAGAAGCATCTACGCGAAATATTACTTTCATTAATTTAA
>Ga0233439_10002811_pt1 | contig 19022 bp, 14 predicted proteins | sample SI_123_September_6_FD_182713 | JGI IMG/M metagenome (GOLD analysis project Ga0233439, IMG submission 182713) | Seawater microbial communities from Saanich Inlet, British Columbia, Canada - SI_123_September2016_100_MG | ecosystem: Environmental > Aquatic > Marine > Inlet | place: Canada: British... | reverse complement strand
TGCTATCACCGGCGGCATGAACATTCCTGGCCTTATGTAGCCAGCGTTTCAGCTTCGGCTGATTCATCAGAAAAACACGAATGCCATCTTCCGACATTGCACCTTCCGCTGCTCCTCCAGTCGCCCGACTCATCGAGGCGTTTCACAGGCTGCCTGGAATTGGGCCTAAGAGCGCTCAGCGGCTGACGTATCACCTGATTCGGATGCCTCAGGACGAAGCGGAAGAGTTTGCTGCCGCTATTTTAGGTGTGAAAGAGCGAGTCGTTCTTTGCGACACCTGCGCCAACATTGCGGAAGCGGTCGAGTGCACGATTTGCGGTGATCTTCAGCGTGATAGCACTCGAATATGTGTAGTTGAAGAGCCTTTGGACGTTGTGGCTGTGGAGCGGGCGAGGGTTTATTCGGGCAAGTACCACGTTCTACATGGAGTGATTTCTCCGGTAAACGGTGTTGGACCGAACGATTTGAAACTACGTGAGTTGTTGGAGCGACTGCGCGACGGCACGGTGGTTGAAGTGATCGTGGCGACGAATCCGAACCTCGAAGGCGAGGCTACGGCAATGTACATTCAGCAGCTGATAGGTCCGCTGGGCGTGAAGGTAACTCGCCTTGCTCGTGGATTGCCGAGTGGATCGGATATCGAGTATGCCGACGATTCGACTCTTGCTCACGCGCTGGAAAGCCGGGCGGAGATTCCCCAACGCCAGACGGGTACGCCTGAGTAGCGATACACGGTAACGATAGACAACAGTTCTCGATTGTGGCTACACGGTTTCGGTGGTTGATCTGGACTTCCTGCAATTCGCTACCCGGTATCGGCGTACTTCTTTCCGTGTAGGCGTTTCGACTCCCACAGTGATTTCGATTATTCGGTGACATCCGCTGTGGTGACGTTTACTGTGTAGTCGATCTACCCGTTCAAACCATTTGGCAGCGACCGTCGTATCGAACTTCATGAGTCACTTCCGCACATATACATATCGCCGAACAGGCTCACTGAGTGTTGTGCTTTTTTTGTCGCTCTTCGCAATCGCCCTAGCCGCGTGTGGCACCGAACCATTGCCAGTTGCGGGTCGACCTGATTTTCCAGTAGCCACGTTCGCTTTGCGCGAAGTGACTCCTGCACCGATTTCACCAACCGCTACGCCGTGGCCGAATCTTGCGGACGACGACGTGCGGGTTATTCCTGAAGGACTTGATCCTGAGTTTTACTCGCGAGCCGATTCTGATGAAGTTGTTGCCCTTTGGACGCAGTTCCTGACAGGAACTGTTTCGAGCGCAACGTCGGGTCGGTTCTACTTCCGTAGCCGCCGAAGTTTCGAAGGGGATCTGCACTTATGCCCGGGCGGTACTGGTTTCCTCTCGGGCGATCCTGATGGTCCGGTGAAGTGGGCTGTTAATCCTTCTGCTGGGTATTGGTACGAGGTCACGCTTTCACATGAAATTCCGTTTACTGGCGATACGGTGACTTATGCAATTGGCGTGAACGATGGCAATCCGGCGAGATCGGGTAGCACGACGCCGATGGAGTTTAGGTTGAGCGATAGGTGTGCGCTCGCCAACGCTGGAATTCAATATGCGTTTACCGATGAAGAGCGAAAATTAGAAGAGCAGGTAGAGCTCGAACAGATTGTTATCGATGAAATTCCGTGGACAGACGGCGAGCGCGAATTTCCTTCACAGATAACGGTTGAAGGGTCGAGCGAAATCGATCAAACCCTTGGTCTCGACTACTGGAGAGCGTATTTGTCGGGCGCGGTAGTCAATGCTGTTGCGTACAACTACGCTCAGTATTCGGTTACTGAGGCGTTTTCTGGCGATCTACATTTGTGTGCTGAACGCGTTGCGGTGCTCGATGGAGATCTTTTGGGTATTGGCGAGTGGGCAGTTCAGCCATCAGGATCGAATCCGTACAGCGCGAAAATTGTCTTTACTTTGCCTGGGGATTCTAAGTTCAGGACGATCGTTCTTGGCGTTGATGGCGACTCACCGATACGGATGGGTCGTGATGCCGATACGGGGTTGATCGCTGCGACTCCGCTGGAAGTTACCGAATCGAGCGAATGCGAGAGTGCGAGCGAGAGCTGATCGTTTTTGTTTACGGACAAGCGACTAGCGTGGCTCAGATATCGTCGGCAAACCCATATGATTAGCCAACTATGACTTCGAAGCGGCGACCGGTTACATATACGACTGATGGCGTGGTTGTTCGCACCAGCAACTTGGGCGAGGCCGACCGGATTATTACTCTGATAACGCCGATTCATGGGATAGTCAGAGGCGTTGCGAAGGCGGCTCGTAAGCCGGGATCGAAAATGGGTGGACATCTCGATCTGCTGAAGCACGTGAGCGTTTCCGTTCGAGAAACTCGAACATTGCACGGGCTTAGCCAAGTATCGACCGTGAACGGATATCGTGGTCTTCGAGACGATCTTGATCGGTTTTCGAGGGGCTCTTACATTTCTGAAATGGCAGAGCGTTTTTCGGTTGAGAACGGTGCGAATCAGCCGTTGTTCAGACTACTTCTCGATGTGCTTAGTACTTTAGAAGTAAGTGACAACCCAGAAATGGCGATTCATTTCTACGAAATGCGTTTACTGCAGCTAAGCGGATTTGCACCTGAGCTTTCACGATGTGTTGAGAGTGGTGTTGAGCTTGAACCAGCGAATCATTTGTACTCAGCGGATCGAGGCGGACTAGTGAACAATGAGTCACGTCCGGTTGGCGAAACAGCGTTACTTCCGGCAAGTTTGAATACGATCAAGTTGCTCAGATTTTTGTCTCGTGCCGACATCGCTCAGGCAACTGCTATGAAGTCGGGCGAAGACGAGAATAGGCAGCTTTCTCGGATACTTAGGGCACAGATTCATCACGTTCTCGATCGTGGATTGCGATCAGAGGCGTTCATGGACGAAGTGCGTACTCGACCGGGTCACGGGAACGGAATTGGACGAACGACGAGCGATAGTTCGAACGAGTGACATCGTTCGCCAGAAAACTTGCGTCGAGTTGTTACACTCGGTTGAACTGATTCTGAACTAGCGTTGCAATGCTTAGTGGGCGTTGAACGCGATGGAATGAATCGCCCGAAATCATTCGTTATTTTCTTGAACTATTAACAACTGGCCGTTGAAAGATGTGCTTCGGCACCTGAACTATGACCGACTCTGACATCGTCATTCGCGGAGCCCGCGAACACAACCTGAAGAACATTGATATCAGCATTCCTCGTGACACTCTGACGGTGATTACGGGTGTTTCAGGTTCAGGCAAGAGCAGTCTTGCGTTCGACACGATATTCGCTGAAGGACAACGTCGGTACGTGGAATCATTGTCGGCGTACGCTCGGCAGTTCCTTGGACGAATGGAAAAGCCTGACGTCGATCACATCGAGGGTTTGAGTCCTTCGATCTCGATCGATCAAAAAGGTGTTTCGAAAAACCCGCGTTCGACCGTTGGAACCGTGACCGAGATTTACGACTATTTGCGATTGCTGTTTTCGCGAGCAGGTCGCCCACACTGTCACAACTGTGGACGTCCGGTTCAGCGACAAACGATTCAGCAGGTTGTCGATTCGATCTTGAAATGGGACGAGGGAACGAGGCTGCAGGTTCTCGCTCCGATGATTACGCACATGAAGGGCGAGCACGTTCAGGTGTTCGAAACGGCACGGCGTGATGGGTTTGTGCGAGTACGAATCGATGGCGATACGCGCGAACTCGCTGAAGAGTTAAAGCTCGCAAAGACGAAGTGGCACGATATTGAAGTGGTAGTCGATCGAATCATCGTTCGTGAAGACACCGATCGTGGTCGGCTCACTGAGTCGGTCGAAACGGCGCTTCGACTCGCAGGCGGGAACCTAATCGCTTCTAAGCTCGGGACCGGCGCCAACGGTGCGGACGAGGACGTTGTCTATTCAGAGCACTTCGCCTGCGTTCATTGCGATATTTCAATAGCCGAGCTAGAGCCACGCAACTTCTCGTTCAATACGCCGTTCGGAGCTTGCCCAACTTGCACTGGACTCGGTTTCAAGTTGGAGGTTGATCCTGATCTCGTGATTCAGGACAAATCGTTAAGCCTGAACAATGGTGCGATTACGCCGTGGGCACGATCGGGCACGAACTCGCCTTGGTATCACTCGACGCTCGAATCGTTGTCGCAGCACTTTGGTTTTTCGATGGACACCCCGATTCGAGAGATGGATCTCGAGCACCTGAGCGTGATTTTGTATGGAACGGCCGGCAACAAGCTCGAAGTTTCTCATCAGACTCAAAAGGGCAAGGTTTACAGCTGGAATACTGCGTTTGATGGCGTAATTCCGAATATGGAACGACGACACGTCGATACCGAATCGGATTCAGTTCGTGAGGACATCGCTAGGTACATGACGCAGAGGGCGTGTGCGACTTGTGGCGGTGCTCGACTCAAGCCGGAAGTACTCGCAGTAACCGTTCTCGGTATGAACGTGATGGAAGTCACCGGGCAGTCGGTTGAGAATGCGCTTCGTTGGGTCGAGGCGTGCCGTACAGGCGTGTGGCCCGGCGAAGGTGAGCACGATGGGGATGCTGAAGATCCGCTGAGCAGTCGTGAGCAGTCGATTGCTACTCAAATATTAAAAGAAGTCGAAGCACGGCTTGGATTCCTATCGAGAGTTGGACTCGACTATCTGACGCTTAACCGTGCGGCGGCGACTCTTTCAGGTGGCGAAGGTCAGCGTATTCGGCTTGCCACGCAGATCGGATCGGGTCTCATGGGCGTTTTATACGTCTGTGATGAGCCCTCTGTTGGACTTCACCCTGCCGACAACGACCGGCTTATCGGAACGCTGCAGAATTTGCGTGATGTCGGAAACACAGTCCTGATCGTCGAACACGATGAAGCCGTAATGCGAGCCGCCGACCATATCGTCGATATGGGTCCGGGAGCGGGTCAGTTCGGTGGCAGCGTTGTAGTTGAAGGGCCTATAGAAGCCGTTCTCGAAAGCGAAGAATCGCTTACGGGCGCGTATCTGAGCGGTCGTAAATCTATTCCAGTTCCGAAAAAGCGTCGCAAAGGCAATGGCAACGAGATCGCCATTGTTGGAGCACGAGCGAACAATCTGAAGAACGTTTCGGTGGCGATTCCGCTTGGCACGTTGACTTGTGTGACTGGTGTTTCGGGATCGGGCAAAAGCACGCTCGTGAACGAGATTCTCTCGAAGAAGCTCTCTCAGCACTTCTACCGTTCGAAAGATCGACCGGGAGAGCACGACGATGTGCTCGGGCTCGAACACGTCGACAAGGTGATCAACATCGATCAATCGGCGATTGGTCGAACTCCACGATCAAATCCGGCTACATACACAGGTGTATTCACGAACATTCGAGATATTTTTGCTTCGATGCCTGAATCGAAAGCCCGTGGTTACAAGCCGGGGCGTTTTTCGTTCAACGTGAAGGGTGGTCGTTGCGAGGCTTGCAGTGGCGCTGGTTACGTTCAGATCGAGATGCAGTTCCTGCCAGACGTCACGGTTCCTTGCGAGATTTGTTTGGGTGCGAGGTACAACCGAGAGGCGCTTGAGATTAAGTTCAAGGGCAAGTCGATTGCTGAAGTACTTGATATGACGGTTTCAGAGGCTGCGGTCGTCTTCGAGAACATTCCGTCAATTTCCAACAAGATGAAAACGTTGACCGATGTGGGTCTTGGCTACGTGCATTTGGGTCAGCCCGCGACGACCCTTTCGGGTGGTGAAGCACAGAGAATCAAGCTGGCATCGGAGCTTTCTAAGAGGTCGACCGGCAAAACGGTTTACATTCTTGATGAGCCGACGACGGGTCTTTCGTTCGATGATGCTGCGAAGCTGATGATCGTGCTTCATCGATTGGTGGATGCTGGAAACTCGATCATTTTGATCGAACATCATCTCGATTTGATCAAGAATGCCGATTGGATTCTAGAAATGGGTCCACTGGCTGGCGAACGTGGCGGGCAGGTCATCGCAGAGGGAACGCCAGAGTTTGTGGCATCTGTGAAGAAGTCGTCGACTGGTCAGTACTTGGCCGAGATGAATGGCATAAAGCCGAACGCAAAGGCAGCAGGTACGACGAAGGCGCGCAAGTTCAAGACATCGGTGAACGGTAGTGCTCATGACGAAATCACGTTACCGGATAGACCTGCCACGTCTAAGAACGGCGCGTCGAAGTCGCGTAGAAACACTGGCCGGTATCGCAGGCGTCGTCGCGGTGCCGCCGCCGCTCGATAGCTGTATCCAACTGAAAATACTGGAATCGCACTCGTAATGGCTCACGCCGGCGAGCCAGGTGGCTCATTCCTGTGGGGGTTGGCTCACAACCGCGTTGTGTAGCTAGCTCGGAGCCGCCTACGTGTCAGAAGCCTAAAGTTGTGGGCATCAGGCAAATACGCACTGACAGGGACCCAAGGGCAATTTGGGGTCTCAGGGCAATAAGGGCAAAACAATGACACTCATCAGCATTAAGAACACTTCAGCCGGTAACACAATCATTCCAGCACGAGGCGGATTGGGATTGGTACTAGGAGCTGGTGAAGAGGGCACTGTTTGTCCTGAAGGTCTACGAGCTCAGGGCGCATTTTTCGACATGGTTTCTCGGGGTCACATCTCCGAGCAGGCTCGATTGGGTCGGGCTGCACGAGTAGTGAACTTTTCACACTCAGACGACGATCACAACCAGGCAGCTTAGTTCCGACTCAACTGCCCATATATCGAACGGACAATAACGTTCGTATTTTTTAGAGAGACCCGCTTTTTGGCGGGTCTTTTTTTGTGTTTGGTTTTGTTGCAGGAGAGGGAGGTAGGTCGAGAACGAGTAGTCGAACTTATCCGTCGCTTTGGGCGGCGTTTACGAGGTCTTCACAGGCTGAAATATCGGTTTGGCAGAGCATGACGACGTTCCCGGCTACGAGATAGGCGTGGTAGCTGGTGCGATTGTTACCCGAGGTGATAATTCCGCCAGCTGAGTTCGATGCTGGAGAGCGACCGAGTATCGCAAGCGCCGATTCAACGCCAGCTGACATTGCATCGGCGTGCGAGGCGTACTTCCTGATCTCGATATCTCGACGACTGGCGAATCCGTAGTAGGCGTTCGTAGCCAGAGGAACGGTGGCGGTATCAAATTCTTGGTTAAGTTTGAATCCAACTGCTTCAAAGTTTTCGACCGTGAAGGTCTCGTCGATTCGAAGAACCAGTGCCGCTTCTTCGCCGTCGTTAGTTGTCGAGACGGAGTCACTTGTGTCGCCTGATCCGCAAGCCACTATGGCGAGCATGGCGATGGCGATAAGAAGAACTGACGATGATTTGCCGAATTTCACAGATATTTCCTAGGGGTGGAGATTGCCACGCCGCCTAGCTCCTCACAATGACAAATATCCGACCGGGTATTCGGCTGGATTGATCGCTGGCTGCTTACCTGTGATCCTTCGAGTGCCTCAGGGCCACATTTTGGGCAGCTGGTTCCAGATGGGAGTTACGTACGAGCTAAGCGATGATTTGGTTACTTCGCCGAAAGCTTAGCAAATACTAACGTTTTCCGGCTGCCAGATTCAATGCTTCGGGGAGTGAACGTAATCGGAGCATCGCAGCGGTTCCGACGACGGGTCCGAGGGCGAGCATTGCGAATGCCCAGCCCCAGCCTGAGGAGTCTTTTACTATCGGCAAAAGCCAGATCGACACCGCGGTTAGCGCGAACCCTATTCCGGTTTGGAACGTCAGCATCGTTCCCCGATAGGCAGGGTCGCTCAGCTCAGTCATCGCAGTCGAAAATTGCGCTGAGTCGGCTATCACTGAAGCGCCCCATATCATCGCTAATATGACTATCAATACTGTCATTTCAGGGGGAAGGAATCCGATGAATGCTGCCACTCCGCCACTGATCACCATGGCGATGCTGGTGACTGCGGTTCGTCCGATTTTTTCCGACCATACTCCCGCGAATGAACTCGCAACTGCCCCAACTGCGAATACAAGGAACGTAAGCGCGCTCGCGAGGTCGAGACTTTCACCGATGAGCGATTTTTCGCCAATGACATAGAGCAGGAAACTGCCGATCCACGCCCACATCGCGTAAAGCTCCCATTGGTGTCCCAGATAGCCGGTTAGTGCCAGTCGAGGACCGCGTTGCGAAATGGCGCCGATCAGATACTTCGGGTTGAATTTGGCGCCGTTCACTTCGTGAGGACCATCTTTCACCAGGAATTTGAGGATCAGCCCACCTGTGATCGCAAGTATCGAGCTTCCGATGATTACCGCCTGCCAGTTTTCTGAGAATACAGATCGCAGCAGATGAGGTGAGCCGGACCCGATGGTAAGCGCACCGACCATCGTTCCGAGTGCGAATCCCCTGCCCTTCGTGTACCAGCCTGAAATGACTTTCATTGCCGGGGGATAGACCCCGCCCAGAAAGGCGCCGGTTGCGAAACGAGCTGCGATGAGCGCAGGTGTTGAATCGAGAGGGATGACCAACAGGTTGGTTAGCGCAGCAAGCACTGCTGCATAGGCGAATAGAGTTCGGGCGTTTACCAGATCGGACAGATTTGTGACGGCGATAAACAGTGTGCCGAACACAAAGCCGAGTTGAACGGCGATAGTGAGTATCGCCATTGATGATTCGTCGATCGACTTTTCAACTTCGAGCGCGCCTGATATCGCGTTGGTCGAGAACCAAACTGATAGCGAAAAGAATGTGGCGAGCGAAACGAGAACTAGTGCCCGTGATTTTGAACGAGATGGGGATTCAGGCTGAGTCATGAAGGTTTGATGTACGGGCTATCGGGACAGATGTTCTTAAGATTTGATGGGATGATCGAGTTTGCAGAAGTTCCATGTGCTTCCACGTGTTGATCTGGCACGGTATTGTTTGTTGCAACTTACGTAAAGCCACGAGAGAGATTTAGTTTCGAGGAGCAGTATGAGCCAGAGTGAACTTGAACGCACTTACTTTCAGGACGGTCTGCACGGCAATCACTGTTACGGCTGCGGAGCTTGGAACGCCAAGGGGCTACGGATCAAATCGTATTGGGATGGCGATGTTTCAGTGTGTGTTTATCACCCTGGTCCGCACCATGCAGCGATGCCGCCTGATGTGATGAATGGCGGAATGATCGCTACGATCATCGATTGCCACTGCGTTTGTTCGGCAATGGCGGATGCGTATCGAACTGAAGGCCGTGAAGTGGGTGAAGGCGATACGATTTGGTACGCCACGGCTTCACTGACGGTGAACTATCGCAAGCCCACTCGAATCGATGGCCCTGTTACGGCACGTGCTCGCATTACTGAGAAAACCAAGACCAAGACTCTCCATTCGGTCGAGTTCTACTCGCATGATGGCGTGCTAACTTGCGATGCAACTGTTCTGTCGCTTCGAGTTCCTGACGAGTGGGCCGATCCGACAGGGTTATTTCAGCACTTATAAGTTCGATGTAGCTAGGTTTAGTTATTTTCATCGACGAAGGAACTTAGCAGAGCTAGTGTTTCGTTGATTTGGCGCATGAAAAGGGAGCTCGGGATGAAGTTGGCAGTTGGCGGAGACCATGCAGGGTTTTTAATGAAAGGCCCGGTGGTTGAGTATTTGAAGTCACAGGGTCACGAAGTTACCGATTACGGAACTTACTCGGAAGAGCCGGTAGATTTTCCTGACATTGCACAGCGCGTAACGTCGGCGATTCTTTCGGGGGAAGCCGAACGAGGGATTCTTGTGTGCGGTACGGGTGTAGGGGCGGCAATCGCCGGTAATAAAGTTCCGGGAATTCGCGCTGCTCTGACTCACGATACGCACTGCGCACATCAGGGCGTTGAGCACGATGATGTGAACTTAATTTGCATGGGTGCGTGGATTATCGGAATCGCTGTTGCGAAGGAAATTCTCGATGCGTTCATCTCGGCAGAGTTTTCGACTGATCCCGATTTCAGGCGTCGTGTAGACAAGCTTGCTGAGATGGAACTGAAGTACGCAAGGGAACTTATTGGGTAGTAGTTTTACACCACGCAAGTAATCGGATTTACGTGTAAAACAAATGTCAGTTCGTTAAAAGTAACTTCTGGCTAGAGTTATTCACCGACCAGAATGAGCAATACAAACGATTTCGACTCAGATGGATTGAGCCAGCGTGACTGATACTCCACCAATTCAAAATAGCGACCCTGCCGAACTTCAACGGCTTGTTGATGAACAGCGTCAAATTGTGGAGATCGGACGTCTTGTTGGATCGACTCTCGATATTGTTGACGTGTTTCCTCAGGTGGCAGGAATCTCGCGCGAGTTAGTCTCGGCAGATCGCATGGTGATCGCGGTTATCTCTGAAGATGGACTCGAACTTGTCGATCGCCATATCCATGGATTTATAGTCCCGGAAGACGAGTTCCGCGGCCGGCGACCGATTAGTGAGTCTGACGCCTATCACTCACTCGTTATCGACAATGTCTCTGTTGTCTACAGCGGTGACGATCTTAAAAATTACAACAGTAATGCTGAGGAAGAGTCCGCTCGCAAGCAAACCGGCTTGAACGCGTTGATGATGACTCCGCTCATATGGCAGGGAGAATCACACGGTGTTCTTGCGTTTCGAGCGTTTGATTCTGATGCTTTTGGCCCGCACCAAATTGAACTTGCGCAACAGATAGCGAACCAGATCGCAGGCGGGGTTGCATCGGCGAACCAGTACGGAAAGCTTGAACGAGAATCGCTGGAGAAAGAACAACTTGCGGAAATTCGCCGGATCGCAGGTTCAAGCCTAGTTCTAGGCGATATTTTTACGCCTTTCGCAAAGCAAGTCAGACTGCTGGTCCCAGCCGATCGACTGATACTCACTACGATAGATGCTGACGGAGCCGTGATCGATCGATATGTCGATGGCGTCGATGTTCGAGATTCGATAACACCACCAAAGTCCTTTGTACTTGATGCTTCGATATTTGAGCAGATAAGCGAGAATCTAACCCACTTCACCTCGAATGGAGAAGAGTACGAAAAGTACGTCCTAGATCGACCAGAAGAAGTGGCTCGGTACGCGGCAGGGCTTCGCGCTATACTCTCGCTCCCATTGGTGTGGCGCGGGGAGCTGGTTGGCAGTCTCACATTACGGTCTACCGACCCAGAAGCATTCGGTGAGCAAGATATAGAAATTGCGTCGCTGATCGCTAACCAAATAGCGAGTGCGATTCACGCTGCGAACCAATACAGGCTTCTCGAAAACGAAGCGTTGAACCGCAAAAGGCTCGGCGAGATTGGCAGAATTGTTAGCTCAACACTTGAGTTAGACAGCGTGCTTAGTGCATTCGTTGATACTGCACATGAACTGGTGCCATTCGATCGATTAGCGATTTCATTGATCGACGCTCAAACGGGGCACATGTCTCAGGCCAAAACATTCCGCAACCGTACCGTTCTGACGTAGTTACGCTCGAAGCAAGCGTGCTGCCGACTTCCGTGTACCGAGACCACGAGGTTCTAATTGCAAATTCTGCGGATTTAGCCGAGCGAGCTAAGTCGGATGAATTAGACGACAACAGACTAAGAATCGCCGAGGGTTTCATTTCGGCGATGATGGTTCCTGTGGTGCTTCAAGCAGAATTGGTCGGAACACTGATTTTCCGATCAGTAGAGGCAGACCCCTACACATCGGTGCATGTTGAAGTTGCTGAGCAAATCGCCGCTCAGATCGCCGGTCTAATCGCATCGGGCCAGCAAAGAACTCTGTTGCAGGCAGAATCGGCCGAACGGCGTCGATTAGCGGAAGAGCAAAGCCGTATTGCCGAGATCGGCAGGATCGTCAGCTCAACTCTAGATCTCGACAAGGTATTTTCACAGGTCGTCGATCAGACTCGTGAGTTAGTGCCGTTTGATCGTGTGGTTATCACTCTGCTAAGTGAAGATCAGCAATCGTTGATAGATGAATTTGTCGAAGGGCCAGGAAAGAAGACCGGAACTCAGCTTCCTTACGGATACAACCCGCTTCAACAACACGTGATAGAAACCGGGACATCATACGTGTGGAACGGAGTTGATTCTGACATTTTGGGTGAAACAGATTTTGATCAGCACTTACGTGATTTAGGGCTGAAATCTGTTCTGATAAGTCCGCTCAAATGGCAGCAGGAAGTGTTTGGTCTTCTGTCGTTCCGATCGAAAGAGTTGCGCGCCTACGACGAGCATGATCTCGAATTGGCCACCCAAATCGCCGCGCAAATTGCAGGTGCTATTGCGATGTCGAAGCAATATCAACAGTTGGCGCAAAGCGAAGCGACTTATCGCGACTTGGTTGATAGCGCTCATATTGTTATTTGGAGATTGGATGCTGAAGGTCGTTTCTCATACGTGAACAACGCATTTGAAGATGCCTTGGGATATTCACCTGCAGAGATTATTGGCACCTATCACTGGAACCTTCAGCCAGCGAATCAACGGGTTGCTGCAGAGCAGCGATACCTGAATCACGCTAGGTCAGGAACAGACAGGTCGGGTGAAAATACCTACATCAACAAGAGCGGATCCGAAGTTCACATGAGCTATAGCTCATTTAACTCGGTTGATTCCGATGGAGTCTTCAATGGAGTTCGCGGGGTTGCATTGGACATCACGGCTGAGCGACAAACCCGGGAAGATCTGAACATTCAGGCGACAGCACTAGAAGAAGCCAGTGACGCGGTGGTCATTTTGCTACCAGACACGACGATCGGCTACGTAAACAACGCGTTTGTTGAACAGACGGGCTATTCCAAAGCCGAGGCGATCGGTCAACCATCGAGCATCCTGAGATCCGGATCTAGCTCAAATGCGGTTTATGACAGGATCTGGGAGGCTGTGAGAGAGGGCAATGTTTGGCGGGGAACGATCTTCAGCCGTAGGAAAAACGGAGCGACGTTCACGATTGATTCGTCGCTCAATCCGGTGTTTGGTGAAGATGGAAGCATTTCTAGCTACGTCTCGATTCGTCGAGATGTGACCGAACGGATTCAGGCTGAACAAGATCGGCAGGCTCGGGCGGAACTCGATGCCCAGAACCAGCAGCTCCAAGAAATGAACAAACAGCGTGATGAATTTTTCTCGACTGTGTCACACGAGCTACGCACCCCACTAACCGCGGTTACTGCGTTTTCAGACATTCTGAGTAGGAATCGAGCCGGAAATCTGACGAGCGGCCAGTTGGACCAGCTTGACGTGATTCGCCGGAACAGTCGCAGCCTTATAAACCTAGTTGAAGACATGCTCGACATGTCTCGACTTAACAGTCGATCACTCAGGATGGATCGCGCTTCAGTCGAGGTGGATGAAATGATTCTTTCGACCATTGAATCGCTTGAACCAACCGCTCGTGAACGCAATCACCTGCTGAATTTCTCTTCGAACACTGAAGGGTTAGTTATTGATGCAGACAAAAGTCGGCTTATTCAGGTGTTGTCAAATTTGCTTACGAACGCCTGCAAGTATTCGCCTGACGGCACGCAGATAGACATCTCGACTGGTACGGATGGGGAATGGGTTGTGCTTAAGATTGCTGACTATGGGTTCGGGATGTCTTCAGTTGATCTCAACGGATTGTTTTCGCCGTTTTATAGATCCGGGCGGGACGAAGTGCGAGCGCAGGCGGGGACAGGATTGGGAATGTCGATTTCAAAAACTCTCGTGGAACTTCACGATGGAATAATAGAAGTTGAGAGCGTTCTCGACGAAGGCACGACTGTAACTGTTAGGCTGCCGGGTGTGGTTACCGACTCCAACTCAACGTCGTAATACTTGGTGTCATCGAATAGTAGTTATAACTGCCAAATAGCAATAAAACTCTCTATATAGTGACTACGATAGTATTTCGCTTGGTTTGTGATGTGTTCACGGTCGATAGTGGGGTGGTGAAATGTCGAAAGACATATCGAGAAAAAGTGAATTTGAGCTCGCCGCCGATCAACAGCGTCGTATAGCTGAGATTGGCCGTATCGTCACTGCATCGACTGATCTGAATGTGGTGTTTACTGAATTCGCTGAACAGGCAAAGAATCTTGTTCCGTTTGACAGGTTGGCGATATCAAATATCGACGCTGAGGCACAGATAATTTCGGATGCCCACATTGCTGGACTCGAGACTACCGAATCAAACTACACGGGTCCGTACACACTCGAAGATAGTGCTTTACCGGCTGTCGTGTACGAGAATCACCAAGTTTCGATAGCCGATGCCAAGACTCTAGCGTCACATGCCAAAACAGACGTTACCGCCGACAACGGTTTGAGAATCGCGGCAGGTTTACGATCAGCGATGTTCACGCCAATCGTGCTTCAGGGCACCCTCGTTGGTTCATTGGTTTTCAGATCGAAGCAGGATAACCCGTACGGTGAAGCCGATGCCGATCTTGCTGCTCAAATCGCTGCTCAAATCGCTGGAGTTATTTCGACCAACCAGCATATTGCGTTGCTCGAACAGGCTTCTGCGCAGCATCAGCGTTTGGTTTTTGAACAGAGCCGAATCGCTGAAATCGGAAGAATCGTCAGTTCCACTCTTGATATCAACGAAGTGCTTAGCCGGTTCGCCCAGGAAGCCAAATACTTGGTTCCGCACGACAGATTGGTAATTTCGGCTTGGTCAGAGGACGGCGCGTCTTTGATCGAGCAGTACATCGAGGGCATAAAACTTGAAGGCAACGTTTTGGTCGTGTAATTGAGGTTCCGAAGGACGATGTGTGGCAAAAGCTATACGTAGAGCAATTGCCATGGGTCGCGAGAGGTGAAGATTACGCTGCGTTCAAACAGAAGAACGATTTGGAGCAAAAGAGGTACGAATCAGGACTACGCTCGGTGCTGATGGTCCCACTTTTATGGCAGGGCAAGAACACCGGGTCAATTGCGTTCCGGTCCAAAAACCCCAATTCATTCGGTGAGGATGAAGTTAAATTGGCGGTTGAGATTGCCGCTCAAATCAGTGGAACTGTCACTACCATAAGCCAATATCGCCAGATTGAAGAGCAATCGAGCGAACGACAGCGACTCGCCGATGAACAGGCGCGAATTGCGGAAATTGGCAGGGTCGTAAGTTCATCACTCGATCTTGACGAAGTGCTTTCAGCATTTGCTGAACAGGCGCGTGCTCTTGTTCCGTTTGATCGAATGGTGGTATCGGTAGTAAACGAGGAACTTACTGAAGTTACCGACATTTTTGTAAACGGTGTTGGCGTTGGCCACAAAAACGATGGTGTTCGCCTTCCGTTCCCGTCTGCAACGTTGCTACACGATGCAATCTCAAATCAGACTGAGTTTGTAGCGGTCGGTGATGCATACGATGAGTACATCAGAACAGTAAACCCGAAACGCAAGATGGCTCGCGAGATACTAAAGTCGTTCTTGCTCGTTCCGCTTCTTTGGCAAGGACGACCGGTCGGATCGCTCAACCTTCGCTCGAAAGATCCGCATGCGTTCGGTGACAAGCAAATTACGATCGCAAAACAAATTGCGGCTCAGATAGCAGGTGCGATTGCGACTTCTAATCAGTTCCGATTGCTCGAATCGGCTCTCGAAGATGTACGGCTTCAGGCGACGGCACTCGACGCGGCGGAAGACGCATTCATCATTCGCAATGCTGATACTTCGATCGCCTATGTGAACCCCGGATTCGAAAAACAGACCGGGTTCTCGCGAGAAGAGATACTTGACCCCGAATTCACTTATCCAGAACATGTCGATATCGACCCTGAAGTCGTCGATAGAGTTTGGCGCCAGCTTCGTAGCGGCGAATCCTGGCGGAGCATAGTCCCTAGTACGCGAAAAGACGGTACAGAATACATAGTCGATGCCACGCTGACGCCGATTTTCAATGCTGCCGGTGAACTCGACAAGTTCATGGGAGTTCGCAGAGATGTTACGGAGCAGATAAAAGCCGACGAACTGAACAAAACGCTTGCTGCAGCGCTTGAGTCGGCTGACGAAGCCATGATGATCCTGAACGCTGACACATCCATAGAATGGGTAAACGAAGCGTTCGTGCGAGATACCGGCTATTCGAGAGAAGAGGCAGTCGGAAAAAGTTCACCGTTCCTAAGGTCTGAACAAAACGCTCCCGAGTTGTTCGAAGGTGTGTGGGAACAGGTGCGTACGGGCCAGACGTGGGCAGGTCGGATTTGGACCAAGCGCAAAGATGGCTCAGAGTATTTGTGCGATTCATCACTCTCACCCGTATTTAGTGAAGACGGTGCGATTGCCAATTATGTGGGTATCCGTCACGATATCACCGCGGTAATTCAGGCTGAGCAAGACCGGGAAGCACGGCGCGATCTCGATGCACAAAACAAGCAATTACTGGAGCTCAACGATCAAAGAGAAGAGTTCTTCTCAACCGTTTCTCACGAACTACGCACTCCGCTAACTTCGGTGATGGCTTTCGCAGATATTTTGAGTCGTGATCGAGATAACACTCTGACGGATACTCAGAAAGATCATCTCGATGTAATCAAACGAAACAGCCGGAATTTGAACGAGCTGGTCGAAGATATGCTCGACTTCTCTCGAATGACCAATGACCATCTCAAACTGGAGAAGTCGGAATTCGAATTCCACTCTCTCCTAGATTCTGTAGTTGAATCGATGGAGCCCATAGCGGCAGAGCGCGGCCAGAGCCTAATAATTGAGCCACATACGCAGCCGGTGTGGATTGTTGCCGATCACGGGAGAATCGTTCAGATCATTTCGAATCTCATAAACAACTCCTGCAAGTACTCACCTACAGATACGAAGATCACGATAATTGTTCAATCGGCATCGAGTCAGGTATCGGTCACAGTGTCAGATCACGGTGTAGGTATTCCGCCAAAAGACCTTGAAAGTATCTATTCGCCATTCTTCCGATCGAATCAGCTAAAGGTTCGAGAAGAAATCGGTACTGGACTTGGTCTTGCGATATCGAAATCGCTGGTTGACTTGCACGACGGAACAATCGAGGCGAAAAGTGTTATCGATGAGGGAACCGACATAACGGTCACATTGCCGGGAGCTTCCGACTCTCCGACCGTGAACGCTAAGGCTTAGTTCTACAGATCCATTAGCGCCGATTCGAGTGCCTTCTCGTTTACCGTCAGGCCGAGCCCGGGTTTGTTCGGAATGGTCATTTCACCGTTTTTGAATTCCCATGGATCTTCGAACAGTTCGTCAAGATCATCCCGTTGCCCTGAATACTCGTGCGGTCGATTAGAAAGCGGGAGCGTTGCGCAGAGAGCGAGCGAGGCGGCGTTACCGATCGTCGGCTGGGTCATGTGAGGCACAACCGACATGTCGTGCGTTTCGGCGAGAGTGGCGATTCGCTTGCCCTCGGTTAGACCAGCGCACTTCACGACGTCGGGCTGAAGAAGATCGGGCTTTGCGACGTTGATGAGATCGCGGAACTGCCATCGTGTGTATTCATGCTCGCCCGCTGATACCGGCACGTCGAGGGCTTCAGCGACTTCGCGAATGCCTTCGTAGTTGGTTGGCGAAACAGGTTCTTCGAAGTGGTAGATACCAAGATCTTCGAATTTCTTGCCTTGCTGGATCACAGTTGGGACTGAGTAGCCGTTATTGGCGTCGAAGCTTAATGGAAAGTCGTCTGGCAGAAAGTTTCGGCATTGGCGGAACATTTCGAGGTCTTTGGCGGGATTCACGTCCTGGCGGTACTTCCAATCCATGCGAATCTTGATCGCCTTGAAGCCTTCTTCGTACGCTTCTTCTACTCTCGCCAGCATTTCCTCAGGAGTGTTTTCGCTGCCACCGCCCATGCTCTTGTACATCGTGAAAGTAGTACGCACTGCGCCGCCGAGCAGTTGGTAGAGAGGCATTCCGGCGACTTTCGCCTTGATGTCCCACAACGCAATGTCGACTCCGCTGATACAGCTTGGCTGAGTTCCCGATGTTCCGAGTTTGTAGGTGCCGAAGAACATATCGTCCCAAAGTCGCTCAACATCGAGAGGGTTCTTGCCGACGATGAGGGGCTTGAGGGCGTGCTCGACGAAGTAGCACATGATTGGAACGTTCATCGGTGAGCATTCGCCGATGCCTTCGATTCCTTCGTCGGTAAATATCCGAACGAGTGCTGTTCGGGTTTTGAGTGGGTATGCCTTAACGTCGGTGATTTTCATGGTGTGTCTCGTTAGTCGCGGTCGTCATCGGATGACTCGGCTCCGCGTCGCAATTCTCCTACCCCTAGCCCCTTCCATCCAGAAGGGGGACTGATTGTTCCAGCGTTGAACTGGTAGGCTTTCTCGGTGTCTACGAACCGAAGTTTGGTTCTTCTTCTCGTTCGATCTTGGCGGGGTCGAGATCCATTGTCATTCCGACTCCTGACGGTGCGTGAATCGATCCGTTGACCGGGGTTACTGGGTCCTTCAAGAAGTGCTGATGAATGGTGTTCCACTTCACCAAATACTCCTGGTATGGAGTGTGAATTGGCGACTGTGTGACCGAGAAGTGAATTCCGGCGTTGGTCGAGTGACCGTGCGGAATCGTGATTAGGTCGAACGTAGTAGCGAGAGCCGCTATTTTCAACACTTCCGATAGTCCACCAGCCCAGTAGATGTCTGGCTGGATGATGTCGAGTGCTTCGGCGTCGATGAACTGCTTCATGCCCCAGCGGGTGTAGTGATGCTCTGCTCCCGATAGTGGAATGTTCGTTGCTTCGCGAATTTTGCGATAGGAATCGATACGGTCAGGCATGGCTGTTTCTTCGAGCCAGCGAGGGTGGAATTCCTCGATCTGCTCGGCGAGTTTGATCACGTAGTTAACGTCCATCGACTGCCAGCAATCGAGCATGATGTCGTCGTCGTCTCCGAGGGTTTCTCGAAGCGTTCGAACCATGTCGACGTTCTTCTTGAAGCCTTTTGGACCAGACATCGGACCGTGTCGGAAGAACCATTTTTGCGCCGTGTAGCCCTCGTCTTGCTTCTCCTTGGCCCGTTCTGCGACGAGCCCCATGTCGAGTACGTCGTAACCCAGCATTGAAGCGTATGCAGGCACCTCGGTTCGGGTCGGCCCACCGATGAGACTGTAGACGGGAGCCTT
>Ga0233439_10002809_pt1 | contig 19039 bp, 16 predicted proteins | sample SI_123_September_6_FD_182713 | JGI IMG/M metagenome (GOLD analysis project Ga0233439, IMG submission 182713) | Seawater microbial communities from Saanich Inlet, British Columbia, Canada - SI_123_September2016_100_MG | ecosystem: Environmental > Aquatic > Marine > Inlet | place: Canada: British... | reverse complement strand
ATATATTTTTGTTTTTTATTTTTTGTTTTTTGTTTTTTTAATCTAAATTACGTAGACTTTACAGTTATTACAACGACATACTATATCTCGTTTTAAATATATACATCCACATATACTCAATTTTTTAACGTTACTCAAGATACTTATATCTCTAGTTTGGGTATGTCCTAAATCCAACTCTTCAGCATTTACCAAACTCGTAACATCTTCTACATCTGTATATCTCAAATCTAATTTACGTACACCTGTCAATTCGCTTACGTCTGATATATTACAGTACGCTAAGGATAATGTATCTACGTTCTTTAATTTACTCACATCTGTTATCCTTTTACAACCAGCCAATTTCAATTTCTTTACATGTCCCAGCATACTTACGTCATATATTTTGGTAAAACTCAAATCTAATTCTACTACGCTTTTCAGGTTATTTGTGTTTTTAAGCTTTTCACAGTACAACAACTTCAATATTTTTACGCCAGATAGCATACTTACATCTTCTACATCAGTATAACTTAATGTCAACGAATGTACATTAGATAAAACACTTATATCAGGCAAGTTCTTCATACATGACAAATTTAATTTGTGCACATTATTCAACCCCACAAAGCTCTTTATTCTTTTACAACCAACCAAGTTCAATTCGTATACGTTATTTAAAGATGAAATATCTTCTACATTTGTATGATTTAAGTCCAGTATTCTTACATTACATAAAGAACTTACGTTCATTACCTTCTTACAATATGATAAGTCCAATTCATATACATTTCTTAGACTAGATACATCTACGATTTCATCGCAACACATCAAAGAAACACTACGTAAATCCTTAAAAACAATTACATCAAATATTTGTGATGGTGATATACTAGCGACTATACCACTAATCGACAATTTTTGTTTAAACTCTAAATCCAAACTATCACGGTACTCTTTATTATGTACAAATTCTTTTACACCCAGTGATGTTAACTTATACAAACCCAAGTATTTTTTCATCTCATACATCTCTATACAAGAATTCAAAAGTGGGTCTATCTTTACATATTCACGTATTAGACGCATAATATCAACATTACCCCCTATTCTAGACACAAACAACGACATTTTAAACTTAATGTTTTAATTAACTGAACGAAACGACTAACCTATTATAGGTATATTTGTTATTCCATTACTATCTCTTTTCTAATTCATTTTTTTTGAAAACTCTCTATTTTCTCTCTATAAATATTTTTTACTAAAAAAAGATATAAAGAAATGACTATTGATTAGTATAAGATACTATAATAAGTATCTTGCACACCAACATGCCCCGTTAGCTCAGCTGGTTAGAGCGTACGACTGTTAATCGTGAGGTCACAGGTTCGATCCCTGTATAGGGCGATGTATAAAGTAGCAACATAGCTCAGAGGAAGAGTATCTGGCTCATAACCAGAGAGTCGGTTGATCGAAACAACCTGTTGCTATTTTTATTTTGTGTATAACTATTACATTATAAACAAAATAATTCTTATGTTATCAAAATGTCAGTCAGTTAGTTAGTTAGGTATTTAGCTAGTCTTTGTCCTGTTTTGTCTAGGTCTGTATATCTCATCAAAATTTAACATTTCTGGTCTTCTAATAAAGACACTATCGTCATTTACATTTACGCTTGGATCGAAATTATATATATCTACAACTTGTTTTACTAATTTGCTTCTTTGAACATCCTCTTCAGTCAACGTAATAATTTCTATCAACCTATACGTATTATGTTTCTTATAGTACGTACGCATCTTGTCTACAAAATCTTTCAATCCATTATCCTCCATACGATCGGATTGCTTCAAGTCACCTGTAATAACTAAACGACTATCCTTACCTATACGCGTGGTTAACATTTGCATCTGACTCGGCGAACTATTCTGCATTTCATCTGCTATAACAAATGTTTTTTTGAATGTTCTGCCTCTCATAAAGGCAAGCGGAGATATCTCAATAACCCCTTCAAACAACATTTTCTCCAACTCATTACGCGAGTAATACTCTAAAAATATATCAAATACAGGACGAGTCCACGGGTCCATCTTTTTTATTATGTTACCTGGTAAAAAACCCAACTCTTCCTCTACTGTAACCAGAGGTCGAGTGATTACTAGTTTATTCAATTCACCAGTCAACATCATTTCTATACCTTTTTTACAAGCAAATAATGTTTTACCCGTACCAGCAGGTCCAGACGCTATTACCATACGATTATTTATATCATTTAAAGCAGAAACATATATATATTGATTAGTTGTTTTGGGAGAATAAAATTCTTCTAATTTTTTAGGAATATAATTCTTTTTGCCCACATCTTTCTTCATAACTAAATTCAAACAAACACTACGTTCTAAGCAAGACCCTAATATACCAAACAGTAATATTACGTTTATGATATGCATAATATAATCACTTATTATTTGTTTATGTCTTATAACAAAGTTTATTTATTTATTAGACGTCCTGAATATAGGACAGATACATATTTGTTTGTTAGATGCAAAAAAAGATAGAACTATAGTTTTGTTTTGGTTGTCTCCTGTTTTTGTATAGTAAATAATCGAATAAATTTCTTTTTTCCGTCCTTGTCATAACCATTCGATACCTTCTTAGGTACCATATTATAGTGATAGTTCTTTAATATCTGTCTTATGAGGTTAATCAAAGGCCATCTCTGTTTTTCAGATGCATTATCGTGAATACTAGTCATAAATGAAGAACTAAATGTGTGTTTTATTTCAGGTATCATTTTTTGTATTTCACTATATTTATCATTACATAATAAATTGTCTCGATAAATAGTCAAGCCATCTAGTTGATTTAGTTCTGTAAACTCAATACCGACATTTTGTAGTATCTCTTTAGAAACTCTCTCCATATACATCAGTAGACAAAAAAAATAATTTAAATTATTAACTTTAAAATTCAATAATGTAAAATTAAATATTATACAAAGGTATACTGTATTCGCCATCTAGTGTTTTTTCATATTTGGCTATTACCTTTGGATTCGTCTTATTCAAAGCTATATCTTCTGTATCATAAACATTACTTGCGCTATCTATATAATAAATTATTCCTGAAATATCTTGTGCCCATACTTCTACTTTCTCGCTTACCAAAGTACCTTCTTCACTATTCTGAAGAACTATACCATGTGGAGTACCTTTAATATGTGTTCCGCAATAATTAAAACCTTCTTTTTTGCGTCTTGTACACTGTTCATTAGTCGCACGTTTAGCACAACACCTATCGTATAAAGGTATATGATTTTTAGTTCTCTTTCTTTTCTTGAAATCGTTTTCATCAATCAATATTTTTTCATAATCATATATGAACTGTAATAATCGCGTAGATTCTTCGCTTGTCATTCCTGTTTCAGACATCTTGGTCTTAATGGAATCCTTGAATTTTTTTGTGTACTCGTCAATCTTTTTTGATAACCTTTTCTCCATATTCGTTTATTAATTAATTAACTCATAATTATCAATAATCAAATCATTTTTTTAATAAATTAAAATAATAATAATAATTGGAAATAATAATTATAACTAAAACAAGTATTATAATTATTTGTATTAAATTATCACATGATAACACAAGGTTAATGACAATATACAATCATCATTTATGCTACTTTAATGTTTGGATATTCATGGGGCAATATTAGAAGACAAATTACAATAACAATAAAAAATATTAAATATCCAGCATATACCTCTTTACTTACACCTATAAATCCTAATATCTGACTTAAACAATACATAACTAAAACTGAAAAAAATAATGCTGTTTTTGGACCAACCTTCATATTACTATGTGTCTATATAAAATATTTGTAAAATAATACCATACGTACGAAACATATGAAACATATTGTTTTATCTATTATCCTAAAATTACATAATCTCGTAGTTTGACATGAACTCATATTCTTCTCCCATTTGTTTCATATTCAACAAGTGATAACTCAACGGTTTTTGTTGTTCATATTGTTTGACTACATAAAATGGTACACCGTATTTTTCTTTACCTGGAAGTTTAGATTGTAAAATTACAAAAACACTATCGTATACATTTGACCATTTACCCTCTTTATCTGCAATTTTATCTACAAATGATGTATATTCCGTATTATCATTATTACCAGTATTTTCATCAATTATTTTCATTTTATTCATAAATAATGCTATACGAACTATGCCTCCTCTATTATATTTTCCATATTCGTTCACGGTTATTAATTTGTCATTTCTGTATTCTGGCTTTTGGTCAGGCGACCATCCACCTTCTTTTGTTGCATTATAATAATCAGTAAAATAATAATAGGAACCATATATCTGGTTATCATCTGTTTGGGATAAACCAAAATTATAAACATAATTCAAATCTGATGAATGTTTTCCACAATAAGCTATTACAGGTATTTCCACCTTTCTGTTGTTTTCGTCAAATATAAAACAAAATTTATTGTTGTTAGTTAAAAAATTAGTTACTGTATCATGAATCCGCATGTTACATATATTCTTTTTATTTACTATTTCATCTATAGTACCAAACCATATTTTGTCACTAGACAATAAGGAATCGTAAACCGTCCATCGTGTTTGCGTCAAATCTAAAAATATAGATATCTCTTTATTCACGTCATCATATAAAAATCCTTTGAATTCTACATTTTCACATTCTCTATTGTTTGCATTTTGCTTTTTAATAATACTAATGAACTCCTTCTTGCAATAATTTGCCAACTCATCGCTGTTCATATAATCTTGATTAAACAGAAAAATAGTTGGTAAAATAAACGTCCTTTTTATATTCAACAAGACATAATTCAATATTGGCGTATCATAATGAGGAGTAATCTTATATGCAAACACCTTGACATAATAATGTGGATTATTGAGTATATGTGTATCTATATTTTGTGATAAATCCGTAATACCATCAAGATAGTATTTGGCAAGTTTATTTGACATTATATAACTTTTCAATATTTATTTAAATTATTTATTTAAATTATTTATTTAAATTATTTATTTAAATTATTTATTTTGTATAAGGTCTCCATTATTTCTTGTGTATTCATTACGTGTTGTTACATATTACTTATCTATACGGTGCTTGATGACGTCTTTGACTGATTCTTGACGACTATCTAGGACAAATTGTGTTATGTCCTTTGCTACGGTTGGGTCTGAATTTTTATCTTTATAGTATTTTTCGAGAGCAAATAATAAAGTCTTACCATTTATTGGTTTTTTTACCTTGTTTTGTTTATAAAGTATAGAGCCCCCAGTAATATCAAAACAATCTATCTCATTATTTTTCATCGTGTTTATCAACCTTTCAGATAACTTTTTTTTTAATGTATTGTATTCTTTTATTTTGCCTCTCAGTTCCTTTATTTTATTTTCCGTAGTAATCCATTCTTTTATACTTTTGACTAGTTCTTCTTTGGTTTCCATCTATCTTTAATATAACAACAAATATTTATATTCATTATTTGTTATTATTTATTTGTTGCTAATTATTTGTTATTGTCCTGATATATTTTATTATTTATTCATTTTACTAAGTTTTGCCTCCTGTTTGGCCTTCAATTTAGCTGCCTTTTCTTCTACCTTAGCTTTCAGTTTAGCCGCCTTTTCTTCTTCTTTGGCCTTCAATTTAGCTGACTTTTCTTCCTCCTTAGCTTTCAGTTTAGCCACTTTTTCTTCTTCTTTGGCCTTCAATTTAGCTGCCTTTTCTTCCTCCTTAGCTTTCAGTTTAGCCGCCTTTTCTTCTTCTTTGGTCTTCAATTTAGTTTCCTTTAGTTCTTTCTTAGTATAAAATTTAATCATTTCCTTTTTGTGCTTGGAACAATAAAAATTGTAATCACCATACGTATTTACGCCATAATTTATGGACGTCAAATGTGTGGTTACGTAACATGGGTATGTTAAGTCGTATCCACATTTAGAAGAATTGCTTAGGTAATTAACACCTATAATTTTATGACACTCCGAGTTTTCAATATATGGCAGCAATTTATCTTGTTTAGTTCTGCAGTACGGGCATCTTATTTGATTCATAGTTAAGTGTCCATCTACAAATGATTCTAAAGAATTAAATTTTAGTTTATGATTTTTAATGTCATTATACAAAGGTATATAGTTAAATTTATGCCCACATTTAAGCTCGACGGAATGGTCTGTTAACTTATCTCCTGTAATTAAACAAATGTTATTTTCATTAATTGCATTACATGTATTATTAGCATCACTATCACCTGCATCTTTGTCAATATTAACGTCATTAGATAATGAATTTAATTCGGCATAAAAATCAATTTCGCCTTCAATAGAATATTTCATAATTATCTAATTACATGATAAACTTTAAATAAAAATCGTTATATATAATATCATGACACGACCTGAAATTTGGGGGCCTGCAGTTTGGATATTATTTCATACATTAGGTGAAAAGGTAATAGAAGACAAGTTTCCTAGAGTAAAAAACCAGTTATTTAACTTTGTTAAAATGATATGCAAATACTTACCATGTCCTTTCTGCTCATATGACGCTACTAATTTTTTATCTAAAATAAACATTAACAAAATAAATACCAAAAATGATTTTGTAAATATAATATATGTATTCCATAATTATGTTAACAAAAAAAAGCGCAAACCACTAATGAATTACACTGACCTAGACCAATTATATAACCACAAAAATCTAAGGAATGTAATTATAAACTTTACAAACAAATATAATACCAAGGGAAATATGCAACAGTTGAATGAAACATTCCACAGAAACCTGTTAAGGAAAGAGTTCGTAAAATGGATTAAAACAAATCATGATTGTTTTAACTGGGGTATATCTACATAGATCTCTTTGAAGGCATAGAACCTATCAATTCACCATTCTTGTAAACAGAACATTTGAATGTTTGGCTATCTGGCATAGAACATTTTGGATTGGAGGAAGAAGATGATGACGATGATGATGACGATGAACTATCACCAAAGAATAAAAAGTCAGAAGAACCTCCAGCATACATAGAACCTACAATCATAGATGCGGCAGTAGCACCTGCTAATACGTTCAATAGTGCGTCGACATTATCCTTGATACATCCTTTAAATGACTTAATACCCATATCTGACATGAAATACACTAACAAGGCAATAAAAATAGGGAAATTGGGGTTTTTAGATGCAAACATAGGGATAGCCATATACACAATAGTAAATGCAAAGACAAAAGCACTTACGCCACTATTACCATATTTACTGTATTGAATAGACGTACATATTGACCCATCGTTCTCTATAGGATCTGCTCCGCCAACCATATAAGCATAATTACGTAAAACTAAAGAACCTAATAAGTAGCCAAAATAAATAAACCCTTTGGCATTTTGTAAAACAAATGATAGTGAAGTTATTGCAAAAGCTACAACGACAGGCGAATAGAATGATAAAAATACAAGCATGTTCAAGGGTTGATAAAATTTAAGCGGAGAATTTTGTTCCCCACCTCTCTGATTATGTTTCATTTCTTTACTCATATAATAATAAAATAATAAAATAATATAAATTTTATTATTGCAAACTATTCTTTACTATTCTTTTACTACTTCTAATTATTTTTCCAAAATTAGGTCAAGTACATCTTCAATCTTTTCGATACAGTGAAACTTGATACCTTTGATTATATCTGAGTCTTTATAAACATCCATTATCTTCTTGAAGTCATATTCATTCTCCTTGGGGTATATAAATTCGGTGATTCCTGATGGTATTGAATGTATTATTTTTTCTCTTAATCCTCCTATTTCTGTCAATACATGGTCAAAACTAGTTTCGCCTGTTATACCAAAGTAATTCTTAATTTTAATGTTGTTAAATAAACTATATAGTATGACGGTGAACGCTGTGGTAGCTGATGGTCCATCTTTCTTAGTACTTATACTTGGACAGTGAATATGTAATCCATATACGTTGTTTTTTGATGGATTATTATATTTCTTTATCAATTCATTTTGTACTGATTCACTAGTTAAGTTCCAGGCATTTGTCAAACTCACTTTGATAGATTCTTTCATCACATCACCTAATGAACCTGTCAACGTTAAATCCAAAAATTTACCAGCTGGAATAAAAGAAACTTGCAACGGTAATACGCCACCTTGACCTAAATCATTTGCCCACAAAGCATTTATTACTCCTACCTGGCTGATAGTATGTATTTTATGTAGTTTTACATTTCGTTTGTCTTTAAAATAGTTTTCCTTGATATCGTCTATAGTTATTTGTATAGGCAATTCGTAAACGTTATGATTAGACAATATGTCCAGGTTTATCTGACCTATTATTTCAAATAATTTTTCTTTGAGTTTTCTTACACCAGGTTCTAAGGTATACTCTTTTATAATAAACTTCAATACATCGTCGCTAAATTCAAACGTATTCTCCAATCCAAATTTCTCGTACAAAGCGGGAAGTAAGTGGTCCTTACTAATAATTATTTTGTCTTCTATGCTCAAACTATCGAACTTGATTCGGTGAATACGGTCTAACATTACACGGTCGATGGCTTCCACATCGTTATAGGACAGTATGAACAATATTTTTGAAACATCCAACTCTATACCCGAAAAGTACTTCTCCTGGAAGTGTTTATTTTGTGTGGGGTCTAATAAATGTGTCAATACACCAACAATCTCGCGACCATGTTCAGTTTTAGATATCTTATCTACTTCGTCTATTACTATTATAGGATTCATGCATTTGGTATCCATCAAAATTTGGACTATTTGCCCCCACGTACTTCCTACATACGTATAAGAATGCCCTACTAAAGTCGATGAATTTGCATCACCACCAATCGCAATTATAGACAACGGACGCGTGTTTCCTTCATGGTCTACCAAACATTTAGATAACCCCTTAGCTAATGTAGTTTTACCTATACCTGGATTACCCTCAAACCCCAAAACACATGCTTCTATTCCATTATTAGTACCATTTAACCACTGACCAATTATCAATTCTATCTGTTTTTTTGCGTGTTTATGACTATGTACACAATCGTCAAGAGTTTTTTTTACTTGCTTCGTGTAATCTGATATTTCGGTCATTTTGCTAACTAATTGATTCGTCATTTTTGTTGCTTCGATCAATTCATTTTTTGGTATATTATATTTATTACTACCTAACAAGTAGTCTACAAATATTTTTTTAAGTTCGGTTATTTTATCATCATTTTTGCACATTTCTATCCATTTTGATATATTTATAACCAGGTCCTTCTTGCTTTTATTTGTCTCAATAACCGACAACGACATATTTCTGTTCTTCATGTATTCATTAACATTATTAACACAATTCAAAATATCTGGTTTATGCATAGAAGTAAACAATTTGTATATCAGTTTACAAATAGTATCATTATACTTGTCGTCGTTAATAATTTGTTTCATACGATTTATCAAAATAAGTATATCATTATTAGTTAAAACCTCCTTACAATTTATGGCGTTAAACAATTTACAATTATTGATAACCAATATGTCATTTCTTATTTCGTTAATCTTATTCAATATGGGTTCTTTTTTATAAACGTTAAATGGTATTTTTAGTAGACCTTCTAAGTAAAATCGTGCCTTAGACCCTCCATCCTCTGACTTTGATTTGACTTCTTTATATTTTATCATGGCCTTTTCTTTGACACTATCTGATACGTTCATCAAACATATTTGTTGCTCTAATGGAATTTTTGTGTTATCAAAATCAGTAAGGTTTGTAGTATAATTTACTGTATATTTCATCGCATTATTGAATTCCTGTTTTATGTTGTAAGGTAAGCTATTATATAAGTTCAACTGTTCATTATTATCTACTTCGCCATTATTATCATTTGAAATGATATCATACAATAAATACGCCAAATATTGATTTTCAACTATATCAGAATATATTAGCAAATTGATTAGTATACTTCGTTTAGTATAAAGCGAATCACTAATGAAGTCACGTACTATATTGATGATACTTTTTTGTCTTAAAGAAGTCACGTGTGTGATAATACCGTTGTATGCTGCATAAAACCTATTAATATCCTCTTTAACCAAAAAATCCTTAATAGTTAATGACTCCACAAATATAGTAAACGACTTAAGCTTGTTGTCATCTATAATTTTATTATCATTTTTAATTAAGCATTCTATTTTATCTTGAATAAATTTATTATTAATCATCGTAACATAAATATCATCTAATATTCCATATATAACCATTTTTTTACCCTTACTGATTTTTAGTTCAGTTTTAATTCCATAACACAACATTTTAAATTCGTCAAATTCGCTTGATATATCTAGACATTCTATCAAATTATTCATATAAACGGTATTATTTTCTTCTGATGTAGCTACCTTTTTGTTGCCCTTTTTTACAAAACATTCGTTTTTTACATTAACAATTGAGTAGGATACGGGATGCAAATATTTCAATAATAACTTCCATTTATCTTGTGAATCCTTGTCTATTATTATTTTGTTATCCCCTACACATATTTTTATCAAGTCGCTCAAAGTATCTGTGCCACATTTTTTCATAATTGCCGATATATCATTATTAATAGCTTGAAGTTTTGATACTATTGTCGTTTGTGTAATATTACTATAATCCATCTTCTGCAAATCATTAATTTTTTGTTTAATGTCTAACCAAGATGAAATATAATTCATAAACTCATTAGATGAAATTATTTCTAAATGTTTGGAATTGTGTATATGTTTTATAGTATTTTCAGCAATTTCTTTGTAATTTTCCAACTTATTCATGACTATATTGAATAAATTCTTAAAATCCTCATCTTTTTTAATACTATTCTTTATTTTTGTCATAAAATATAATAATATTTTATTACACACCAAAAAATAATTACATTTTACTCTCATTTTACTATTTTGCGTAAAGTTAACATATATCTGCAGGTAACAACATGTGTAAATAACTTAAATATATCTTACACTATTATAATAACCAACTAAAATGGGTATTCCTAGTTACTTCTCATATATTGTAAAAAATCATACTACAATTATTAAAAGAATATTACCAACAACCCAAACCGATAATTTCTATCTAGATTGCAATTCTATAATATACGATTGTATACATCAATCAGAAACGCCTTTTACTACTATAGAAAGCCTTATTAATAATGTATGTGTTAAAATAGAGGAATATGTAAAGGATATTAGACCTAACAATATACTTTATATTACTTTTGATGGGGTTGCTCCTATTGCAAAGCTAGACCAGCAGCGAGGTAGAAGATACAAATCAACTTATAACGTAAAATCTGATACGAATAGTGACAAAGAAGTAGATGAAACTGAAGTACAAACTATCGAAACATTTAACACAAGTCAGATTACACCTGGAACACAATTTATGAAACAGCTTAACTTATCTGTAAAAAAATACTTTGAAAATAAAGCAACATCTTATAACGTCACAAAAATTATACTATCTATGAGCGACGAACCAGGTGAAGGTGAGCATAAAATATTCGATTATATACGCAAAAACCCAGAACAACATACTGAAGATACTAATACAGTTGTGTATGGTCTAGATGCAGACCTTATTATGTTATCCATAAACCATCTACCAGTTTGCGAAAATATATTTTTATACCGTGAAACGCCCGAATTTGTGAAATCAATTAATATAGAATTAGAGGCAAACAAGAGGTATTTATTAGACATAAATCTCCTTTCCAAAGAGATTGTATCTACGCTAAGTAACGGTGTGGAATTAACACCTAAACAACAAGCCAATTGTATATACGACTATGTATTCATATGTTTTTTATTAGGAAACGATTTTATGCCTCATTTTCCATCTATAAACATAAGGACAAATGGTATAACAAAAATAATGGATGCATATTATCAAGCAGTAGGTTCTGAAAAGGACGTTAATTTAACGAATGGTAAAGTAATATATTGGAAAAATGTGAAAAAAATGTTATCTGTATTAGCTGAAAAAGAGGAAGAATACTACAAAGAAGAGGTACGTATACGCAAACGTCAACAGAGATTTGTAGCAAATGTAGACGCTAATGATAAACTATTATATGCCTCAGACAAGTACAGTTTAGAATTAGAAACATATATAGACATAAATGTAGACGGTTGGCAAGATAGGTATTATCAGGCATTATTCAATATTGATATTGATAATGTTAGACGCAAACAAATTTGCATGAATTTCTTAGAAGGTCTTGAATGGACTATGAAGTATTATACATTTGGGTGTCCAAATTGGGATTGGAGATATAGGTATACTTATCCTCCGTTGTTAATCGATTTAATAAACTATATTCCGTATTTTGAAAACGAATTAATCACCAATAAGCCACCGAACCCAGTAGACGAATTAGTGCAATTAATGTATGTATTGCCTAAAAAAAATCTATACTTATTACCAGACAAAATACACGGTTACCTGTTGTTGAATCATGGTGAATGGTATACAGAAGATTGTAAATTTATTTCTGCTTATTGCAAGTATAATTGGGAGTCACATGCTGAATTACCCGAGATAGATATAAACGAACTAAGAAAAATTGCTAAGCGGTTTAGGTCTGCAAAATAATCGCAATATGGTCTTTCAATAATAGTTAAAAGTTGTTTACGCGTTTTGTCAATAACTTACATATGCAAGTTAATGACTTGAATAAAATGGAATACGACAACCTATTAATCTATAAGAATTTGTTTCATACCTCTTGTAATCGCAACATAATATATATTTTCATCTTCACAAATGTCAATATCATTTGCTAATCTGATATTGTCGTCTTCCATACCTTTATATGAATGAGTTGTATAAAATTTTATATTACTATCTTCAAAACTTACAACATTATTACTAATATTATTTAATAATTGTTCTAATTGATATGCTGTAATAGATTTTAAAAATTTAGGTAAATCATCCTCAAATTGATCATCTGTATAATTTCTATTTTGTAATTTTTTATGTAAATTTCTTATTTCGTTTATCTTTTTATCATAACTATAAATCCATATATTATTTGTTTTTTCTGCTGTTTGTAATAAAAAACGCCAACTTCTAAATAAATAAACATATTTGTCATCTGGATCAAATGAATTTACAAAATTAGTTTTATTTTTACTTTTAGAAACCATCCAACAATTTTTAAATTTACTTCTAATTTCATCACATGCCGGGTTACCTATTCTAAATGTCGAATAAAATTCTATAATTAATGATTCTTTTGGTAAATAATTAAAAGCATTTACACATCCTCTAAAATCGTAAATAGATTGTTTTGGGTCGCCTACAAATATTTTTGGAATTGTTGTATCATTCAATAACATTTTTAACATTATCATATCAAAATCCTGTGTTTCATCTATCATAATAAAATCATAATTATCATCAATAAATTTTGTGAACCATTTATTTATATATGATTGTTTTCTAATACTTTCAAATGTTATTAATTCTTCTGTTATTACCTTATCCCACAATTGTTCTAATAAAGGTTTTTTGATACCTAGTTTTTTCAAACAGAAAGAACGAATATCCTTATTATCAGTATCATTACAAAATTCTGTAAATTTTTTACAATAATATTCTCTAACATTATACGGTTTTCCATCTAAAAATGGAATAATTTTACCAATAAATTGAGGTCTTAAATTAGTAATAACTGGAATATTTGTGTTTATTGATAAATATATTTTGTATAATAAAGCATCAAATGTAAAAGGAAACATATTTTTTATATTTTGTTGCATGATTTTATCCTTAATTTCAGTTATTAAACTTTTATTGAAAGCAATATATAGTACCTTTTTATTACTATTAATTTTTGATAGGTTCAATAACGTTGTTGTTTTACCGCTACCTGCTACTGACTTTATTGCTACAATATCATTTTTTTTAAAATTATGATTATTTATATATTTTCTGTGTATATCATCTAATAAATACATAGATTTTTTACATCTAGCATAAATAATATTAACACTATTAAGTTTATGCGTCAGATTATTAAAATAATCAATACCTTTATCAGTAATAATATCTTGTAAACAAGTATTATCTAAAACATCTTGAAAAGAACATAATTCACCAATCCATGCATTTCTTAATTTATTATCAATCTCAATTCTGTAATTTTCTCTATCACTTAACCATATCCACTCACTACAACCAGTATATAAAAATACATTTTCATTAACAACCTGTACTGCTTTTTCCCAATTATCATGTGGTATCTCACATATAACTTGATTACTAATAGTAATCTTTTTTATGTATTGATTTTCAACATTAAAAATCCAATCTAATTCAGTTGTTTTATCCCTACTAATTATATCTTCAACCGCTATTTTTGAGTTTTGAAATTCTATACCCATATTACGCTGTTTATCATAACCATCTACAATATGTTTTTTGAAATCATTTATTCTCACTATTTCCTTACATTCATTTTTAACAAAATTAGAAAATTTACTATGAAACTCACTCATTTCTTTTTTTACCTTTTCATATGTATTATTATCACAATCTATATGTGTATCTTTTATTGTGTTTTGATGGTAAAAATGTTCTGTATATTCTTTATTACCATTACGTGATTGTCTAAAATGTAAGCGTTTACCACAGGTATAACATATAAATTCATTATTTTTATCAATATTAAATTTATAAATATCTTCTGGTGTTGTTAATTTATCTTTAAAAATACAAAAATTAGGCATAATTGTAATTAATATTATTACTTAAAATGTTTTTAAATAATAATATTTATCTTTTTGGATATTACTATTCACTATCTTGTGCTTTTACATATTCCATACAATATTTTATAAAGTCAAAATAATCATATACATTACCTGCTGGTTGTGTCACTAAAAATATGAAATATTCGGTGTGATTAATTCTTACATCTTTATAACTTTTTCCTTTATGTTTTCCTTTAACAAATAACGTATTATTCATCTAATTTACACCCTTATAATATTCCTAAATATTTTATTTTAAGTAATTTAACGAATAAAATATAAAATTGAAACAAAATAATATAAATATATTTAACAATAACTATAAATGAACGATATTATGATGTCACAATATATTTATTTATTACAAGAACGAGAGTTTATAAAGACAAAAGAGCACGTTTATAAAGTTGGAATGACTAAAAAAGAAAACCATAAAAGATTTAATCAATACCCAAAATGTTCGGTTCTGTTATTTCAAATTATTTGCAATAATTGTAAAAATATGGAAAAACTTGTTCTTAAAAAATTTAAAGAAACTTTCAAACAAAGAAAAGATATTGGTAATGAATATTTTGAAGGTGAATATAAAGTCATGATTGATATAATTTATTCAACTATAAAAGATGAATTAAATATTCACGAAGAAATTATAAATGATGAAGAAGAAACCATAAATACTGAGGAAGAACAAGAACATGAAGAAGAAGAGGAAGACGATGATGAAAAAGATGAAGAGCAAGAAAATAAAATAAAATTTAATTTATTATGTGAAAAAATATGTAAAATATTTCCTGATTATAAAAATGACGAAAGTTTTGGAGGAAATAAAAAATATATAAAAATTAGCATATTTGATAATGAATATGTTGTATATTATATAAATTCTAAATTAATGGATTATCTACATTATTATAAAACTGAATGTGAAACAATGTTTGACGACTATATTATTAATCAATATGAAATAAATGAAAATGTTGCTGACAAATTACAATATTTTAATCATTTAATTAATAAAAAGTTAGTATGTGTTGATAAAATATATGATATAAATTCAACCGAGTTTATAAGTAAAATCAATAAAAGTAAATTTTATATAAATATTGAAAATTACGATGATTTCCAAATCCATCTAACAAATATTAAAATTTATTGTGAAATAAGAGAAAAATTTAGGCAATTATTTCACTGCAATACTATTGTTAATACTTGTTTATATTCTACTATGGTAAAAGAAGACGAAACATATAATGTCTTAAAAAAAATTAAAAATCTTAAAGATTTTGATAATTTTAGAATAGATGTAGGAATACACGATTATAATATGATAACATTGTATAAAATAAATTCAAAATATTATGATTACAAAACATTCTTACTAAAATATATACCTTATGTAATTCAGTGGGATATTAACAATAATTATTATATTGTTAATCGTGATTATGAATATATTGGATTAAATAGTAAATCTATTGATTATACAAGGAAGGGTCAATCATATTTGTTTAATGATGGAAATAAGCCATGGGATAATAGAAATAACTATATTAGATTTTGTAATGAATACAAAAAAATAATCAAGGAGAATTCATTAAACGAATGTTTAAACATGCATAATTCAACTACAACTATTCTAACATTATTGGATTAATTCAAAAGTATAAATATGTGTTCTAATATATTTTCCGTTTTCTGTAAATTGAAAATCTTTACTTTCTATATTATATTTTGTCTTGATTAATTGTTTTATAATACTTAACCAAGGTCTTTTTATTTTACTTGGTTCGCCTACTGCCTTTAATCCATTAAACGAGAACCATTTTCTTATTTCAGGTATTAATTCCATGATTTTATTTTGTATTTCTTCATTCTTATCTAATTCATAAAGCGTATATGTATTTTTATTGGTTAAATCTAATATGGATATAATTTTTCCTATAACCTCTTCTTGTTCTTTTTTATATAATGCACTTTTCAATCGCATAGGCATCTTAAATATACTTAAAATAACAAATAAATTTTAAGTATATTATTTATAAATTTTTAATTTTCTTTTTCTTGTAGATGGTTTCCTTATAAATTCTATTTTTTCATTCATTCCGTATGCGTGTTGAAAATAATTTTTATAATTTTCAGGTTTTACTTTTTCTATAGCATTTTCTACATTCTTTTCCAATTGTTCGTAATTTTCAACATTTCTATTCTTTTTCATGTATGTTTTGATTTGGTTAAAGTATGCCTCTATTGGATTATTGGTTTTAGGTGTATAAGGTATCGCAAATAAACATTCATTACCACTTTTGGTAATCGCATTTTTAATCAATTCGTTATTATGACTTTTCGCATTATCCAATACTATCAAATATCCTTTATAATTTGGAAAAATATGTTTTTGTAAAAATTCCAAAAAGCGTTCAGCAGTCATTCCACCCTTTTCATACATTTCCTTTCCTACTATTTTTGAATTACTTATTGCTACTAATAAAGTAAATTTACGAAAAACAAATTGATTACTTGTTTTTATTCTACATCTTCTTCCCAAATAACAACGACTATAAGTAGGATGCAAAGCAGAACCTACACTTGTTTCATCTAAACAAATTATTTTATTTAATGGATAATGTTTTATTTTTTGATAAAAGGCATTCATTTCAGTTTGTTTATCTATTGGTTTTTTGTATCTTTCTTTTGGGAAATGTTCGTGTCTTGTTCTTTTTCTTGTTTGGTTATTATCCCTAATAATATGTCCTAAATGTTGAGGTGTAATATCAAAAGTAGGATATTTTTGTTTCATATCAAATGCTAATTCATTCATAGTAAGTTGTTCGTTTTTCTTCAACAATTCCAACGCAGTTTTCACTTGTGGTTTAGTAATCTTGTAAGAAATTGGTTTTCGGTTTCTTCTTGTTAGATTTTTGGAAGTATTGTATCTTTTAATCCAATCTCGTAAAGTGGATTTCTTACAATCAAAGATTTTACATGTTTTCTTATATCCATCTCCTTTCTCATTATTTAAGTAATATTTAACAGCAGAAATTTTGTAATCTTCGGTCTTATGTTTAGTCATCTGTATTATTTTGAGAAAAATATAAAAAATAATTAGGGGTGCGGTTTTAAATCTTCAAGGGTGTAAATGTATTCTCGATATTTATCTATACCATTTTGTGATAAAGATAATGCAAAATAATTAGGGTGTAAATGTGATATTATTAGAAAAAACCAACTATTTTTTTATGTAAAAAATGTAAATATATTAAGCTGTCAAAAAAGATTATAAAAAATATTTGTTGACAGCAAAACATAAATATAGAACACTTTTGAACGAAAAATCCCATTTTGTCCCAAATTTTATTTGTGGGTGTGACGAGACATATAAATCATGACATGGATTATGGTATCATAAACAAAAGTGTAAATTACTATTTATTAACTAGATTGTAAATTCAACTATTGCTAAAGTTCCCGAAAAATCGGATTTTTAACGCAGTGGAGGGTTTTTTTTATCCGAAAGTATTTTGCGTTTTTCAAAAATGGACAAAAATAATGTCCAATTTTCAATATGGCAGAAAAAAGACCCGAAAAAAACTCAAAAACTCACATCAGAGCATAATGCTCTAAATTTCATTTTTCGCCGAAATATTTTGTTAGCATATTTTTTTGTATTATTAAAAATGGTCCTATACATTTTTTTTAGGGGATTTTTATGTTCTAATATTATAGAACATTGAGAATGAAAAAATCCCAAAAAATCCCATATGAATTTTTATGTAAAAAATGCGAATACATAACGCTATCAAAAAAAGATTATAATAAACATTTATTGACAGCAAAACACAAACATAGAACACTTTTGAACGAAAAATCCCATTTTGTCCCAAATTTTATTTGTGAATGTGGTAAAACATATAAATCACGGCATGGGTTATGGTATCACAAACAAAAATGTAATTATCTATTTATAAAGCATGATATTGACGATAATAATGATAATAATGATAATAAACAACTGAAAACTTCGAATGGTGATTTTGTTATTGATAAAGAGTTTGTGTTGAATATATTGAAAAAGAATAATGACCTACAGACACAAGTATTAGAAACGCAAAATCAGGTTGTTGAACTGCTAAAAAACGGTACACACCAAATAACAAATAATACTAATAGCCACAACAA
>Ga0233439_10002807_pt1 | contig 19046 bp, 16 predicted proteins | sample SI_123_September_6_FD_182713 | JGI IMG/M metagenome (GOLD analysis project Ga0233439, IMG submission 182713) | Seawater microbial communities from Saanich Inlet, British Columbia, Canada - SI_123_September2016_100_MG | ecosystem: Environmental > Aquatic > Marine > Inlet | place: Canada: British... | reverse complement strand
TGCCGCGGCCAGGTCCAGCTGTTCGTTCTCCTCCACCAACGGGCAGACCCAAAATGCCCGTGCGCCGCTGTTAATAGCCCGCTGAACCCCTGCGACGACCTGATCCAGCCTGGAGAGCGCCATTGCACGGGTATCCACAGGCTTGCGGCCCGCCGGTTTGCCGTGCAGGAGGGAGATATCCATGTCGCCATAGACAGTCAGGGACAAGGTGCGGGGGATCGGCGTGGCCGTCATCACCAATATGTCCGCTGCCTCGCCCTTGTCGCCCAGAGTCAGGCGTTGATGAACCCCAAAGCGGTGTTGTTCATCGATCACGATGAGGGCCAGATCCTTGAACATGACGTCCTCGGTAAACAGGGCGTGGGTGCCGATCAAAATATCGATCCTGCCGTCAACAAGATCGTCCAATAAAGCCTGGCGTGGCCGTCCCTTGTTGCGTCCGGTCAAAATGGCAATCCGAATATCCAAATCCTGACAAAGCTCCGTCAGGGTCGCTAGGTGCTGGCGGGCCAATATCTCCGTCGGGACCATGAAAGCTGCCTGTGCGCCGGTTTCGACCGCCGCCAGCATGGCAAGGAGCGCGACCACCGTCTTGCCGCTGCCCACATCCCCCTGCAACAGGCGCAACATGCGCAGGGGTAATGCCATATCACCGCGAATATCATCCAGCACATCCCGCTGCCCCTGGGTCAAGGTATAGGGCAGGGTGGCCACCAGTTGGTCCCGCAGGCGGCCATCGCCGGCAATGGCACGGCCCGATCGTTTGCGGCTGGCCGCCCGGATCATGGCCAGGGCCAGTTGGTTGGCCAACAATTCATCATAGGCCAGGCGGCGGCGGGCGGGGTCATCAGGCTCCAACGCAGCCAGGCTTTCGGGTTCGTGCACTGCCAACAGCGCCTGCCGCCAGGGCCGCCATTTTTGCTTGGCCAGCCAGGCCGGGTCCTGCCACTCCCCCAGGTCAGGGGCCAGGGCCAGGGCAGCGCGGACGGCCTTGTGCATAGGCTTGGCCGTTAGACCTGCGGTCAGCGGATAGGTCGCCTCCACCTTTGGCAAGTCAGCCGCCTTTTCGGGGTCCACGATATGATCGGGATGGGCCATCTGGATCTCGTGTCCGTAGCGACCAATCTTGCCTGACACCACCCGGCTGGATCCGATGGGCAGGATTTGATGCAGGTAATCATCCTTGGCGTTGAAGAATACCAGACTGACGGAGCCGCTATCGTCGCTACAGATCACCTTGTAGGGCAGGCGGCGGTTGGCAGGGGGCCAGTGTTCATCCACAGTGACCGTCAGGGTCGCCACCACGCCGTCGGGCGCATCGGCCACTTTGGGTTGGAAACTGCGATCGATCAGGCCGGTCGGCAGGTGCCAGCATAAGTCCACAAGACGGGCGCCAATGGGCGTACCTGTGGGGCCGCCCAGTAATTTCTCCATCAATTTGCCCATGCGCGGTCCCACGCCTTTAAGAGTCGTGGCCGGTTTGAACAGGGTGAAAAGTATTTCGGGGCGCATGCTATTCCGGTGCTGGTATGAGTGCTAGGGGTACGTTATATCCTGTGGCGAGAGGTGGGAAGTGCGATGGAAGAGAATAGCGACGTTCAAGAGACTGTGGAAATTCGCCGCAAGCGTTTGCGCTATCACAGCTGGCATCGGGGCACGAAGGAACTGGATCTGGTTCTAGGGCAGTTTGCCGAAAAACACCTGCCTACCATGGACGAGGCGGATATGGATTTGTACGAAGCCATCATAAACGAAAACGAACATGACATTTATGCCTGGCTGGCCCGGCGGGAGAGCATTCCGCCCGAGCATGACCATCACATCATGAATCTGATATTAGACTTTAAAATAACGCCATAAGATTTTGAATTATAAAGATAAAATACTAAAATCCGGATCGCGATACGAACTCACCGCCATGCCCGAAGGTCTGGACGCGCTGAGCTTGGCGGAGCTGGCGCAGGCGATGTCGGGGCAGGGGGGTGGTTGGCTGCTGCATATCGCCCGCGATGAAGGCCGCATGGCCACCTTGGCGGAGGAAATTGCCTTTTTTGCGCCGGGTATCCATATTCTACGCCTGCCTGCCTGGGATACACTCCCCTATGATCGGACCTCTCCCAACCCGGAGATTTGCGCCACGCGGATGAACACTCTGGCCCGTTTGGTTGGGCAGGAGGCACCGAAAGCGCCTTCGATCCTGCTCACCACCATCAATGCCTCCCTACAACGCCTGGCGCCGCGCAGCTCCATCGCTGGCGCGGTATTTCAGGCGGGCATTGGCGTCGAGGTGGTAGTCGACGAATTACTGGAATTTCTGGTCCGCAATGGCTACAGCCGCACAGGCACGGTGATGGAGCCTGGGGAATTCGCCACCCGCGGCGGCATCGTGGATATTTATCCTGCCGGGGCCGAAAGCCCGGTACGTCTGGATTTCTTCGGTGATACTTTGGAAAGCATTCGCCTGTTCGATCCCCTGACCCAGATCACCACGGGCACAGGGCAGACCCTAAACCTGGTCCCGGTATCCGAGGTGCAGTTAACGTCGGAGACCACGGATCGCTTTCGCCAGGCCTATCGCGAACTATTCGGCGCAATCACCGACGAAGATCCGCTTTATGCTTCCATCCGGGAGGGTCGCCGCCATGCCGGCATGGAACATTGGCTGCCGTTGTTCTATGACGAAATGGAGACGGTTTTCGACTATGTCAACGAAGGCATTGTCACCATGGATCATCAATGCCTTGAGGCCCGTGATGATCGTCTGGCCCAAGTAGAGGATTATTATCAGGCCCGGGTTGAGGCGCAAAAGAACCCCTATGGCGGGGCACCATCGTATAAACCCATTCCCCCGCAGCGTCTGTTCATGGACGTCACGGCCTGGGATCAGGCCATCGCCGCACGGCCGGGCGGGGTTTATTCCCCCTTCAGCACGCCGGAGGCCGCGAACGTCATCGACTTTGCCGGACGACAGGGCCGCAACTTCGCCGCCGAACGGGCGCAGGCGGAGATCAACGTCTTTGATGCCCTGCGCGGCCATGTCAACGAACAGCGGCAAAGAGGCCGCCGTGTGGTTTTTGCAGCCTTCTCCATGGGCTCTGCCGAGCGCATGGCCCTGCTGTTGGATGATCATGGCATCGAAGGTGTCCAGGCCGTCGATCATTGGCCCGGTGTCCTGGCCCTGGAAACCGGCGTCCCGGCCATGGTGGTTCTGGGCCTGGAGCATGGTGTTGAGACCGATGACCTGGCCATTATTTCGGAACAGGATGTCCTTGGTGATCGTCTGGCGAGGCGCAAACGCACCCGCCGTGCGGAAGATTTTCTGACCGAACAGAACCAGCTGTCCGATGGTGACCTTGTGGTCCATGTGGAGCACGGCGTCGGGCGTTATATGGGCCTGAAAACCATTGAAGTTGGGGGCTCGGCCCACGATTGCCTGGAACTCCACTACCACGGCAATGACAAGCTGTTCCTGCCGGCGGTTAATATCGAACTGCTCTCCCGCTACGGCTCGGAAGATGCCGGTGCCAATCTGGACAAGCTTGGCGGGGCGGCTTGGCAGGCCCGCAAGGCGAAACTGAAACAACATATTCGCGATATGGCGGATCAGCTAATCAAGGTCGCCGCCGAACGGGTGCTGCGCGCGGCCCCTAAGATTGAACGGCCCGAGGGTCTGTACGAAGAATTCTGCGCCCGTTTCCCTTTTGAGGAAACCGAGGACCAACTGGGCGCCATCGAAGACATCTTTGGTGATCTGATGCGGGGCACGCCCATGGACCGCCTGGTTTGCGGCGACGTTGGTTTCGGCAAGACAGAAGTCGCCCTGCGCGGTGCCTTTGCAACAGTCATGACCGGCAGTCAGGTCGCCGTTGTGGCCCCAACCACTTTATTATGTCGCCAGCACTATAAGACCTTCACCGATCGGTTTGCCGGCCTGCCGGTAAAGGTCCGCCAGCTATCCCGTCTGGTCAACACGGCGGAGGCCACCGCGACCCGTGAAGGTTTGAGCAACGGACAGGTTGATATTGTCATCGGCACCCATGCCCTGTTGGGCAAGAAGATCGCCTTCATGAACCTGAACCTGCTGGTCATTGATGAGGAACAGCATTTTGGCGTGGTTCACAAGGAACGCCTGAAACAACTGCGCAGCGACGTTCATGTCCTGACCCTGACCGCGACGCCGATCCCGCGGACCCTGCAAATGGCGTTCTCGGGCGTTAAGGAATTGAGCCTGATTGCCACCCCTCCCGTAGACCGCCTGGCTGTGCGTACATTCGTGATGCCGTTCGATGGGGTGGTGATCCGCGAAGCAATCATGCGGGAGCATTATCGGGGCGGGCAATGCTTTTATGTCTGCCCCCGTATCAAGGATCTGCCGGAGGTCGAGGAGTTTCTGCGCCAGCATGTCCCGGAGGTCAAATTCGTCACGGCGCATGGCCGCATGGCACCCCGTCAGCTGGAAGACGTGATGGAAGCCTTTTACGACGGTGCCTATGATGTTCTGCTGTCCACCACGATTGTTGAATCCGGCTTGGATATACCCACCGCCAATACATTGATCGTGCACCGGGCCGATCATTTCGGCCTGTCGCAGCTTTATCAGCTGCGCGGGCGTATCGGCCGTTCAAAAGTCCGGGCCTATGCCTATCTGACCCTGCCGGCCCGGGCCCGTCCCACAGAGGCGGCGGAAAAGCGCCTGAAGGTGCTGCAATCCCTCGACAGTCTGGGCGCAGGCTTTACCCTGGCCAGCCATGATCTGGATCTGCGCGGCGCAGGTAATCTATTGGGAGAAGAGCAATCGGGTCACATCCGCGAGGTCGGCTTTGAACTTTATAACCAGATGCTGGAAGAAGCCCTGGCCACCGCGCGCAGTGGTGCGGCGGGAGAGATCAATCCCAGCGATCAGGAATGGTCGCCACAAATAAATCTAGGTGCAGCTGTATTGATCCCAGACCATTTTGTTGCCGACCTTGATGTCCGCCTGGGGCTCTATCGTCGCCTCGCGCATTTGCAGGATGCAGCGGAAATCGATGCCTTTGCCGCCGAACTGATCGACCGCTTCGGCACCCTGCCTGAAGAAGTGAATAATCTGTTGGCCATCATCACCATCAAGCGCATGTGCCGGGAGGCGAATGTGGCCAAGATCGATGCCGGCCCGGGCGGGGCAAGCGTCACCTTCCACAATGACAATTTTGCCAATCCTGGCGGTCTGGTCGCTCTGATCAACGAAAACAAAGGCACGGCAAAACTACGCCCGGATCACAAGCTGGTCTTCCAAAGGCAATGGGGGGAGGCGGCGGATCGCCTGAAAGGTGTTAATTATCTGATCCGGCAGTTGGTGAAGCTGGCTCAACTGGCACCTTAGACGCCTGTATTTTCTCATGATCCTGCATGGCCAGATCAAATACGTGGGTCAGAACGGACGGGTCCTGGGCACCGGATATGGCGTATTTATGATCGATGACAAAGCAGGGCACGCCATTGATGCCCATGCGCCGGGCCACGCCTTCTTCGGCCATGACAAGATCCCGGTCCGCATCCCTGTCGTATAATTCGCGTACCAGATCGGCATCCATGCCACAGCTTCGCGCCAGTTCCACCAAAGCGGCCTGATTGCCCACGTCCACCTGTTCGCAGAAATAACGCTGAAACAAAGCCTCGACCACCGCATCCTGCAGCCCGGCGGATTCGGACCAGCGCACCAAACGATGGGAATCAAAAGTATTTGGCTGATGGGGGATGCCGCGAAAATTGAAATCCAGGCCCACGTCTTCGCCAGCCGTCGTGACCGCCTCGTAAACCCGGTCAGCCCGTTCAACGCCGCCGAACTTCGCGCTCAAATATTCCTGCCGCGGCACCCCTTGGGGCGCAATTTCGGGGTTTAACTGAAATGGCCGCCAGCCGACCTGGAATTCATAATCCGGGCGCAAGGCCGCAGCCTGCTCAAACCGCCGCTTGCCAATATAGCACCAGGGGCAAACCGTATCGGAAATGATGTCTACGTGAATCATTTCGCTATAATACGCATGCTTTTGTTCAAGGTTAAGACCCATAAGCCAAGAATATGGAATATGGAATAGAGCAAAACCGGGGCCGAGGCGTCAGGTACCTTCGATATTGGCCCGCGCCCGGGCGATCAGGCTTTCAGCCGTGTCATCGTCTTGCAGCTGGGCGGAGCCGTTTTTCAGGCGAACCTTCACCGGCTCGCCGGCATTAGTAACCGCGAACTCGGTAAAATTGATCACGCCGGCGATGCGTTGCAACACGGGCCGGGCGGATGCCAGGTCGGTATCGGGCAGAACGATGCAAAACTTGTCACCACCGAACCGTGCAGGCAGATCTTCGGCCCGAACAAGGCCGCCAAAGGCACTGCCAATCTGGCGCAACAACATATCACCCGCCACATAGCCATATTCAGCGTTGAAGGCGGTCATATCGGCAATGTCAAAAAAGCCCAGGGCCAGATCCTTGTGCCGGCTTTGGCTTTCGGCGATCTGTTTCTGCAAATGCACATGCAGATAGCCATGGCCAAACAGCCCGGTCAGAGACTCGGTCGCGGCGTAGTGCCGTCCCTCGCGATAGACGTCCTGCATGGATTGGCGATAGCGTTGTTGCTTGACCAGATGCTGCAGGCGGGGCGACAAACGCGCCATCTCGCTATCCAAATCCAAAACATCAGAAGCACCGGCTTCGTAGGCCTGATCGTGGGCCGCTGTATCGTTACTATCACTCAATATCGCCAAGGGCATGTTGAACAAATTGGCGTGATTGCGCAGGACGCGGCAAAAATCCAACAGTCCGTCTACCTCGTCCGTGCGAACCGCAACCACGGCGTCAAAAGGCGCCTGCAACAATTTTTCAATAGCATCAAAAGGGTCTTCGACATTGTCAGACGTCGCGAAAGGCGCGATGATTTTCGCGATGCTCCGCTGCAAATCCGCGTTTTTGCAAATCACGAGAATGCGGGCACCTGCGACGGTACTGGGAGGTGCCACGTGGGCCGGCGCGTCGACGCCATAAAGCTCTGATGTTTCCGAGCGCAGATCCAATTCCGCCTGCATGGTCACCAGGCGGGAAAGCACCTGCAGGCGCGAGAACAGTTCCGCATCACGAAACGGCGCAGGCAGGTATTCCGTCTGCAGATTATCTTCCGGGGTTTCGGCCCCCGCACCAATCACGATTGTCGGAATGCCGCCCTCCGGCCGCAATGCCAACAGCTCTTGCCGCAGACGCCCGGCATCATCGCCCGTCGTCGCATTGACGATGGCAATATCGGGATATTCCCTGTCAACGATGCGCAAGGCATCTTCGTGGGATGTGGCGGGCAACGGCTGGAAGCCGTGCTTCTCAAGTTTACCGGCCAATTCGCCACTGTTGTCCGTATCGCTGTAAAGCAGAACCCGCGCGTTTGCATGCATAGACATAGTCTCCTCTGTCGCTTGAAGATAGCTGTCGTCGGTTAATAAGCCCTTTACACAAACTTCGGTTTTGCAATTGTGTTGTGCCGCGCTTCGGGTCACATTGGCATGGTATTTGAGGTGTTATTTTGCAGTTTTAGTCGCGTGATGAGGTTTTGTATGCCCGAATTGACCTATAATCTGAATGGTAAGGTTGCCCTGGTTACGGGGGCTTCATCCGGCCTGGGGCGGCAGGCGGCGATTGCCTTGGCCGGCGCGGGGGCACAGGTGGCCGTCACGGCCCGGCGAACCGATCGACTGGATACCCTGGCGGCAGAGATTGCGGCCGCAGGCGGCCAGGCCACAGCCTTTGCCCTGGATGTGCGCGATCCCGATGCCATCGAACGCGTTGTGGCCGCAATCGAAGATACCCTGGGTCCGATCAATATTCTGGTCAACAATGCGGGTGTCTCCGTGGTGAAACGTCCCGAAGATTTCACCATGGAAGACTATGACTTCGTGCACGAGACCAACGTCAAGGGACCGTTCTTTTTGGCCCAGGCCGTGGGCCGCCGCATGATCAAACGGGGGATGGGTGGTAAAATTATCAATATCGCCTCCATGATGGCCTTGCGGGCCTACGGCAAGTTGACCCTGTATGGCATGTCAAAAGCGGCCATTGCCCATATGACCAAGCAATTGGCCTTGGATTGGGCCCGTCACGATATTCAGGTCAATGCCATTTGCCCCGGCTATATCGAGACGGAGATGAATGCCGATCATTGGCTTACCCGCGATGGCCAGGGCATGATCGCCGCCATGCCACGCCGACGTGTCGGGACGCCGGAGGTGATGGATGGCACCTTGTTATTGTTGGCCTCATCGCAATCGGACTATATGACCGGCACCTTGATCCCTGTTGATGACGGCCAGCTCCTGATGTGACCGAAGCCGCTACCAGCCTCCGGTTCGTGTCCAGCTGTCGATGATTTCACCACTTTCATCAATGATGTGATAGCGGTCGTACTGCGCGGCTGTCGAACAGACATGGTTGGGTAGCACGCGCAGGCGGTCGCCAACACGTAAGGCCTGTTTCAGGCCGGGCAGAAAACCGTGTTCCTGGTTCGTCTGACGAATGCGTAAATCGCCGGGCAGGGGACGACCGTCCAGATCAGCCGCCATACCATAGGCGTAATCACCGTTCCCGTCCGGGGCACCTCGATCCAGTGACAAGGCCAAGGCGCCTGCATCGACCATGGCGCGCGCTTCGTCATCTCTCCAGGCGATGACCGAGGTCAGGACCGACACGGCCAGATCCTCCAGTTCGCAACTGCCGATACTCTGCTGAAACAAATCGCCAAACATAAAGACGCCAGGCCGCATTTCCGTCACACCTGTCAAATGCTCCGCATGCAAAGCGGTGGGGGTGGAGCCGACGCTGACGATCTCACATGGCAGACCGTTGGCGCGGATTATCTCTGCTGCGGCGACCACGGCGGCACGCTCAGCCTCCGCCACCTCTCTCATCGCGGCGATGCTATCGCAGTTATAGGAATGTCCGGCATGCGTCATGACACCGCGCAGTTCGCAGTTCCTGGCCCCATCCAGCAACCGGGCGATCTGCAACACCTGTGCATCGTCGGGCAATAAGCCTGTGCGATGTTGGCCGCAGTCGATCTCGATTAAGAAGCCGAAACGCCCGGACAAATCATTTGTCCGGGTCACGACATCTTGGGCGCAATCAAAATTGTCCAGGATCATGGTCACTGTCGCCCCCAGATCCTGGATGGCGTCGACGTCGGCCAATTTGTCCCGTGTGATGCCGACGCCGTAGAGAATATCGGTAAAGCCGGCACGGGCGAAATAGTCGGCTTCCGCCAAGGTCGAAACTGTTATGCCGCCCTCTTGGCCTCTCGTCGCCAGCTTGGCGACCTCGATGGATTTCGCGGTTTTCATATGGGGCCGCAGATTGACGCCCAGGGCCGTGGCACGAGCGGCCATATGGTCAAGATTTCGTTGCAATTTGGCCTGGTCCAGCAACAGGGCCGGGGTGCGAAGATCGTTCAGATTGGGCATGCGTTCCCTCCACTAATTCCTAACCGATCATAGCACGACTATTGACAGGCACTGATAGCTGGCTAGCCTGAGGCAACAGTTCTGACTTTAGGAGAGTGGTCATGGCATTTGTAATTCGCGACGACGTCAAAGTTTATTTTGAGGATCATGGGACGGGGCCCGCTATCTTGTTGAGCCATGGTTTTTCTCAATCCTCCACCATGTGGCGGGAACAGATCGCCGACCTGCAGGACCGCTACCGGGTCATAACCTGGGACATGCGGGGACATGGGCAAAGCGACTATCCGGAGGACCCGGCGGCCTATACGGATGCTGAAAGCGTCGCGGATATGGCCGCTATTCTGGATGCCTGTGGCGAGCGAAAGGCGGTCATCGGCGGATTGTCTTTGGGCGGCTGTGCCTCGCTGCTGTTTCATCTGAAATACCCGGAACGGACGGCCGGTCTGATGCTGTTTGATACCGGACCCGGCTTCAGGAAGGATGCCGCCCGGGATGCCTGGAACGACGTTGCCCATAAACGCGCTGCGTCTTTTGACAAAGTGGGCCTGGATGGGCTTGGCGATGGGCCGGCGGCAAAAATCGCTGGACACCGCGACGCCACCGGGTTGGCCCATGCGGCCCGTGGCCTATTGGCCCAGACCGATGCATCCATGATCGAAAGCCTGCCCAATATTGCCGTGCCCACACTGGTGCTGGTGGGTTCGGAAGACGTAAATTTTCATGCGGCGACGGATTATATGGCCAAGAAGATCGAAGGCGCACAAAAGGTCATCATCGAAGATGCCGGGCACGACGCCAATTTGGATCAGCCGGCCGCATTCAATAAAGCAGTGGGCGGGTTCCTGGACGGCCTTGGACTAAATCACTAGCGGTCTATTGAATTGTGTAGGTTACGCCGGGCGGCAACATAAATGCGCTACAGACGCCCACGCCCGTCACTTGAAATTGCAATTTGCTGGCCACATCAAAGGCGATATCAAACGTCGGCGTGGTTGCAGATACGGTAAAGGCGGCGGCCAACGCCTGGGTAAAGGTCATTGTTGTGCTATCGATGATCGCGATGCCCTCCGCGCTAAACGATGTCGTTAAATCCCCCGCATAGCTGCCAGTTTGATCGGGTACGACCAAGGTTTGACCGCCCGCCAACCCAGCCGCCGTTGCCGCCGATACGACGCTGGTACCGGCCACGCCAGCCGTCGTCGTGGTTGATGTGCTGTCAGTAGAATCTGTATAACAAAACGCTGACACACCCGCCCCGCCGGCATTGGCAAGTGCCGTTGTCGTATTGCCGGAAATCACAATGTTACGGGACATGGTGACCTTTAGGTGGGAGAAGCTATCGCCCTGGGTCAATGTAACATTTTCGATATATGCCCCCGAGGCAGCTCCGGCAGAGCTGGCGGCAAGATCAAACGTGGCGCTCCGTTCGCCCAAAACAAGTGTGGAGGCGCAGGTAGATTCTCGACAGAGTTCAATTTTTTGCACCTGGATTTGATACTGGGCTGGCGTGACGGAGGTCTGCGCCCGAACAACGTCTATCGAAAGGGACAGGGCGACCATGGTCAACAACAAGAACGAGAGGCATTTCATGATCATGTCCCCCTGGAAATTGTCACCGAGCCACGTACCGTGATGGTTCGTTGAACAGTGATCTCGTTCTCGCGCCGAACCTTGCTCAAAGTCTGCTCTCGCATGTTGCGGGGGCGGAAGGCGACGCTGTCTATGGGATTGCGGCGTAACAAAACCGGGCGATATGGACTGGCCGGCAAAAAGCGAACACGCAGGAACCATTTTTCACTACTGCTGTCGTCATCATCTATACCGAATTCGAGTTGCAGGTTTTGATGCAGGTCCACTTCAATTCCGGCGCTCCAGCCATCCAGGTCCGATGCGCTCGTAACGTCATAATGATAAAACTTCGCCCGTACCCGCGCCGATGGTAAATATGGGATTTGCGAGGCGATTTCTCCGTCATAGCCGTCCAACGCCTTTTCCGTGGTGTTTGGATGTACTTCGAATTTGGTTCCGGAAATGGCGTTGTAGTAATTGGCGTAGAAATCAAAATTGTTCCAGCGCGCCTCTGCCCCCAGCCCGATCCGGCTGTGATCGCGTTGCCATTCATGATCAAAAAAACTATTGGCACCAACCATGATGGTGTCGTTGAACAACAAGCGGCGATAACCGATACCCAGATTGGTGGTTGTTCGCGCTTCACCAAACGGGTGGTTCCTCAAAGCACTGATCTGCGTGAACACGGTATCGGTCTGCATCAAGGATTGGTATAGTGGTTGCACAGTCAGGATTGACCAATCAGGCTTGTTATCCTCCCGCAGGCTCCATTCGAACTCTGTTCGTTGCAACCAGCCAGGGGCCTCCGATCCAACGCCGGGCAATAGAAAATCGATGGTCGCATCGGCTGCTTGATTTACGGCAGCCCGTTCGCCGCCCGCTGCGGCACCTGCGGCAGCAGACATGAGCCGATTGCCCAATGTCTTCGCCTTGCGCTCCAAAGCGGGGCTTGCATCAAGAGCATCGCTGCCAGCGATTTTGGCCGGCATGACGGAAAAAACCGCTGCGCCAATGATGCCGGTTAGCAAAGAAATGACAGTTCGAACTCGTCTTTTACTGTGTATTTGAAGAAGGAACATGGGATCCCCGTATCCGTATGCACGCTTGAATAATGCTGCAAGTCAGATGAGAGTTGTCATAATAGAGAATTAACCACAATTCATTTCACCTCTTGGTTCGTGATATTTTACCAGTTGTGGCGCATTAGCCACATACTGTTCGTGGGCTGGCTGTCGCAGCCTCTTCCAACAACCAGTCACGAAAGGCGATCAGGCGTTCATCTTTTGCTTTGCCATCGGGATAGACGATGTGGAAAGGGTGGTTGGAACGGCGTTGCATATCAAACAGACGTACCAAACGGCCCTGCGCCAAATCCTCGCGCACCAGGGCATCGATGCCGATGGCAACGCCGATACCTTCAATGGCTGCCTGAATGGCCAGGTTCAGGCTTTCGAAACGCAACTCCCGCGCGCCATTTAATGTCGGCAGGCCTACAGTGGTCAGCCAACGGCGCCAATCCGTCGGCCGTGGGCCACTGTGGATCAAGGTATGCTCGACCAGATCGCTGGGCGCGTTTATGCGCGCGGCAACATCCGGGCTGCAAATCGGATACGTATCGACGGAGAGGAATTGATGCGATTGCAAACCAGCCGTCTGCGCATTCCCGCCCATCACCTGGATGGACAGATCATAGTCATCACGGCTGAAATCAACCGGGTTTAGAGATGTGGTAAGGCGCACGTCCACATCCGGATGGCGGTCATAAAAACGGCCCCAGCGTGGCAGCAACCAGCGGATGGCAAACGTCGGATAGGCGCAGATGGATATGGCCGCGCTATGGCGTTCACCGCGCAGTCGCGCGGTTGCAGCTGCCAGATGATCCAAGGGCGTGGAGATTTCCGCCAGATAATCACGTCCCTGGGCGGTCAATTCCACCCGCTTGTGGTGACGATGAAACAGCCGGGTGCCCAGCATCTCCTCCAACCCCTGGATTTGCCGGCTGATGGCACCCGGGGTCACGTTACGTATCTGGGCCGCTTGCAGAAAACTCAAATGATGTGCCGCTGTACGGAACGCTAAAAGGGCTGTCGTTGATGGAATATCGGTCATTTCTTAAATATTTCAGTTGAAAAAAACTCAATCAAACGCCTCAAACTTATCGTTTGTCAAGGAACGGCGTGTGAGCCACATTGTCGAAACATCAACGCAGCATGGGGATATCCAAAATGAATACGGGCGCATTGGCAGCACAGATTGAGGCAATGGATCTGAACGATTGGGTCGCACCTGATTGTCAGGGACAGAATTTCTTTGAGGTGGACCATAGCCTTCAGGGTCTGCTGAAGCTGTATCTCGATGATAAGCTGCGCAATCATATGGAGCCGCATTATCGCCGCCTGGGCGAGATTGCCGGCGGCCGATTGGATGAATTATCCCGCACCTCGGACCGTCACACCCCCATTCTACATGCCCGCAGCCCGAAAGGCGTTGATGAGGATTGGGTCGAATTCCATCCCGCCTATCGGGAGATGGAACAGATTGGTTTTGGCGATTTCGGCATTCATTGCATGTCACGCAAGGCGGGCGTATTCGGTTGGGATGCCCCCGTGCCGCCCCTGGCCAAATATATATTCCAGTATCTGTTTGTGCAGGGTGAATTCGGTTTGATGTGCCCCATCTCGGTCACCGATACCTCCGCATTGCTGATTGAACGCTATGCCTCGGAAGAGGTGAAGGCGAAATTTCTGCCCGGCATGCACAGCCAGGACATGAGCAAGATCCTGAAAAGCGCCCAGTTCATGACGGAAAAAACCGGCGGCTCGGACGTCTCCAACATTGAGCTGGAGGCGCGCATGGAGGATGGGCATTGGCGTCTGTATGGCGAAAAGTGGTTCTGTTCCTGTGTTGACGGTGATGTAGCTCTATTGCTGGCCCGCCCCGTAGGTGCTGCGAAAGGTAACAAGGGCCTGGGTCTGTTCGCACTGCCGCGCCACCTTGATGATGGCAGCCGCAATAAATACCGCGTCGTCCGCTTGAAAGACAAACTCGGCACTAAGTCCATGGCCTCAGGCGAGATTATCTTTGACGGTGCGCTGGCCTATCCCTTGGGTGAGATCGGCAATGACATCAACAACGGCCTGAAATTGATGATGGACCAGGTCAACATGTCACGCCTATCCCATGGTGTCCGTGCTGCTGCCATGATGCGCCGCTGCCTGAACGAGGCGCTGGTGGTGGCCCGTAACCGAATTGCGTTCGGTGAAAAGATCATCGACAAGCCCTTGTTGCGCCGCCAGTTGATGAAATTGATGGTGCCGACAGAGCAGGTTTTGTCCATGGCGCTGTTCGTGGGCCGGCAATTAGAACTGGCGGAGGCGGGCGATGAGAAAGCGGCAAATCTGGCGCGTATCCTGACGCCTTTGCTGAAATTCCGCTCCTGCCGGGATAATATCACGGTTGCCACGGGGGCAATGGAAGTTCGGGGCGGCAACGGCCTGATCGAAGACTGGGTCAACTCCAAACTGGTGCGCGACGCCATGATCGGGGTGTTGTGGGAAGGGACCTCCAATATCAATGCCCTGGATGTCACCACCCGGGCCATTGCCAAAGTTGGCGCGCAGGTTCAAATGGCCGAGGCCATGCATGACATGCTGGCCGATACCACGAGCCTGCCGGGCCAGTTCAAGGGTGAATTGGACAGTACCATTGACCGTGCGGTGGCCTTCGCCGAGAAAGTTGCCATGACCGGTAATGAACCTATGGCGCGGAAAGCCTCCGATGCCTTGTATCACATGGTAACGGCAGTGTTGCTGGCCACGGAGGGGGCCCGATTGGGCGAAATGGGCGAAGATGCTTCCCGTCTGATCCTGGCCCGCATGGTCATGGATCATCGCCTGCGCGCAGGCGATCCCCTCGCCATTGAAGATGACAATGACGCCGCCGTAGCAGCGCTGTTGGGTGAGGAGAAAGTAGACCTGGCGACGGCACAGGCCTTGGCGGCGGCCTAGAATAGTCAATGACCACGTCGCTGCATCAGGCGCGGTTGGATCTGGTGATAGAGACCCTGCGGGCGCATGCTGCCCGCGGGGTGCTCGACCTTGGCTGCGGCACCGGGCCTTTGCTGGAAGTCCTGGCTCAGGATAATTTCTTTGACAACATTGTCGGCCTCGATACCTCCCGCCAGGCGCTGGAGGATAGCACCCGTCTGCTTGAAAGAGCCGGCGTAAAAATCGGCGGACGGATCCGTCTGATGAACGCATCCTTTACGGATGCCGATCCAAACCTCGCGGGTTTCGATGCCGCCGTGTTGTTGGAAACGATTGAGCATATCCCCCCCGACCGTCTATCGCAGGTAGAGCGGGCGATCTTCAATAGTTTCCGGCCCGGCCTTGTCATCATCACAACGCCCAATCAGGAATGCAACGAACTTCTCGGTGTACCTTCCCATCGCCTGCGTCATCCTGAGCATGAGTTTGAATGGAGCCGGGCTAAATTTGAGGCTTGGGCCGGCGGCGTTGGGACCCGCAACGGCTATCGGACGACCTTTCAGGGGATCGGCTGGTCCCACCCCACCCTTGGCGCGGCCAGTCAGATGGCAATATTTGTACGCGCCGAAGCTTGACGTTGCAGGCCCCGTCAAAGCAAACTGCTAAAGGTCTGTTTAATCTATTGGGGAACGAAACATGGAACTTAATGAAGCCATGCGTACGACATTTTCTGCGCGGGAATTTACCGGCGAAGAGGTTCCGGATGATGTCGTCTACGCACTCATTGAAAACGCCCGGTTCGCCCCGTCAGGGGGCAATCGACAGGGTAACCGGGTCATCGTTGTTCGTGATCCCAATACGCGTGAGGCCCTGGCCAAACTGGCAGAGCCAGCCGCAAAACGCTATGCGGCGCAAATCAAGGCCGGGGAAAATCCGTGGAATGCGGTGATCCCGACGAAGGTAACGGCAGCCGAAATCGAGGCAACGCCCGCGCCCACAATGCTGACCAATTCCTTTCGCGACGCCTCGGTCGTGCTGGTGTTTCTGGTCGACCTGAAGGCCGTGGCCTCCATGGATCAGGACCTGGACAGGGTAGGGGTTATATCCGGTGCCTCGATCTATCCCTTCGTCTGGAATACATTGCTGGGTGCCCGGCAGGCCGGCTTTGGCGGCACCATCACCACCTTGGCCTCGGCCCGTGAGGGAGAGGTGCAGATATTATTGAATATTCCTTCACACTTCGCCGTCGCCGCCGTTGTACCCCTCGGCAAACCCAAGAAACAGCTGACCAAACTAAAGCGAAATTCGGTTGAAGAGATCGCCATGAAGGAACGTTTCGACGGACCGGCATTTGAAAAGAGCTGATACTGGCTTTGTTGGCGTGCCTTTCAACAGGGCGTCCCACTCACTATACCGGCGAGTCCGGCGAATGAATTAGGTTCCCATTCCAGCGTTTCCAAATCTGCCTCCCTATTGCGTCTGACGGCTAAGACACGCAAACTAATGGGTGAAAACAAAAACAATGATCGAGGGAAACGCAGACATGTCAGCCTCACCTGAGCTACAGCGCGAAATGTTGCGCCAGATGCAGACCATTCGTCGTTTCGAGGAGCGCGCCTCGGATGATTATCAGAGCGGGGCCATCTATGGCGTCGTCCACTGCTATATTGGCGAAGAAGCCGTCGCAGTCGGGGTTTGCTCCGCACTGAAGGATGGCGATCAAATTATCTCCAACCATCGCGGCCATGGCCATTGTATTGCCAAAGGGGCCGATCTGAACCGCATGATGGCGGAACTTTACGGACGCGAGGACGGCTTTTGCAAAGGCAAGGGCGGCTCCATGCATATTGCTGATTTCTCCATTGGCATGCTGGGAGCCAACGGTATCGTGGGTGGTGGTCTGTCGATCATCACGGGTGCCGGGTTGGCCGCGCAGATGGATGGGGATGGCGGTGTCGCGGTCGGCTTTTTCGGTGACGGTGCCTCGAACGCCGGTTCGTTCCATGAATCCCTGAATATTGCGGCCAGCTGGAAATTGCCGGTGATTTATGTTTGCGAACATAATTCCTGGGCCGCAAATACCGCTGCCACGATGACCCATGGCGCTGCCGACGTCGCTGGCCGGGCCGCGGGCTATGGCATGCCGGGCATCGTGGTCGACGGCAATGATGTCGTCGCCGTCTACGACGCGGCGACGCAGGCCATCGCCCGGGCCCGCGCCGGTGAGGGGCCGACGTTGCTGGAATGCAAAACCTATCGCCATCGCAACCATACGGAACGCCCCGGCGCAGTGGACCCGCGCCCGGCTTCGGAAATCGCCGCTTGGGTTGCGCGCGATCCCATCCCGATGTTGCTGGAACAATTAAAACAGCAACAGGGCCAATTCAGTGATGCGGAATTCCAGGCCATGGATGATGAAATTCTGGCCCAGATCGAAGCTTCCGTCGCCTTCGCCGAGGCGTCTCCATTCCCAGCGCCGGAATCGGCGCTGGATGATGTGTTTGCGGATTAGGAGGGATGACAATGCGAGAGATATCTTATGCCCGCGCCGGGATGGAAGCGGTCACCGAAGAAATGAACCGCGACCCCAAGACAATTCATCTGGCAACAGACGCCCCGCCGGCCATGGTGGAAGAATTCGGTGCCGCCCGGGTGCGCGCCACACCCATTGCCGAGAACGCCTTTTCAGGCATCGCCATCGGGGCGGCGGGTTCGGGTTATCGCCCCATCGTGAACTGGTCCATGGTCACATTTTCGTTCGTTGCCATGGATCAGATCGTCAATCAGGCTTCAAAAATCCACTATATGTTCGGTGGCCAGCAAACCTTCCCCATCGTCTTTCGGTCTTCGGTAGGCGGCGGCACAAATCTGGCGGCCCAGCATTCGCAAAGCCCCTATTCCATGTTCATGAATTTGGCCGGCCTGAAGATGATCCTGCCCTCGACGCCTTATGATATGAAGGGCCTGTTGAAATCTGCGATCCGGGACAACAACCCTGTTTTGTCATTCGAATCCACCCGTCTGATGGGTGTCAAGGGGGAGGTGCCGGAAGATGATTATACCATTCCCCTTGGTGTGGCCGATGTAAAGCGGACGGGCAGTGATATCACTGTCGTCGCCCTGGCCTGGTTGGTGCATGAAGCATTGGCAGCAGCTGAGGTGATGGAGAAGGAGGGCGTCTCGGTCGAGGTTGTCGATCCCCGTACCTTGTACCCAATGGACAATGACACCATCCGCGCCTCGGTGCAAAAAACCGGACGTCTGGTGATCGCCGATGAGGCGGGACCCACGGCAGGTGCATCGGCTGAAATCGCTGCGCTGGTGACGGAGGACGCAACCACGTTCGCGGCTATGAAAGCGCCCTTGTGCCGGGTTTGCGCCTTGCAAGTGCCCATCCCCTATAGCCCCGGGCTGGAAGATCATGTCTTCCCGAACCGTCACCGTATCATCGCCGGCATCCGCGAGGTTATGTCTGCCGGCTAATTTGTGAGTACCCGTAATGGACGTTATGTGGCTGGAAATTCTGGTTGTCGGTGTCGTTGCCAACATTTTCACCGACATCTACGAACTGGCATTGGAACACAGTCTGGAGAAAAACCGGGATTGGAACCTGGTGGGCCGATGGGTTGCCAATCTGGGCCGGGGTGTCTTCAGGCATGATGAAATCACGGACGCGCCGACCGTTCGCTTTGAGCTGGCCCTGGGTTGGGCGTTTCATTACCTGGTCGCCTTCGTCTATGCGGAAATTTACCTGCTATTCATGGTGGCGGTCATGGAACAACCGGCCAGCCTGGTAAGCGGATTGGTTTTCGGTGCGGTCACCGTGCTGGCACCCTGGCTGATCCTGATACCTGGTTTGGGCGGTGGTTTCTTTGCCGCCAAAACCGAACGACCGAACTTTATCCGTATGGCCAGCCTGTCCGTGCATGTGGTATTCGGCGGCGGCCTGTTCCTTGGCACAGTGGTGTTCGCCGCTATATGAAAGCAGCCCCAATGAAGCAGCTCTATTGAAGCAGGGGGG
>Ga0233439_10002805_pt1 | contig 19070 bp, 15 predicted proteins | sample SI_123_September_6_FD_182713 | JGI IMG/M metagenome (GOLD analysis project Ga0233439, IMG submission 182713) | Seawater microbial communities from Saanich Inlet, British Columbia, Canada - SI_123_September2016_100_MG | ecosystem: Environmental > Aquatic > Marine > Inlet | place: Canada: British... | reverse complement strand
CGATTATTAATTTTTATTTTATTTTATTTTATTTTATTTTAAATAGCAGTTTCAGTTTGTTGTTGAGTTTCTTGATTTTGAATTTCATCTACCTTACGGTGTTTCAAATTCAAACAATACATAAGAAGTCGCGCAGGTAGATTATTTACGTATTCAATAACATTATTTCTCTGCATAGATTGTTTTCTGGGTGCAAGTTCCTTAATATAAACATCACGATGGATATTAAACATATGAGTTTTATATTCGCTTCCAAATGTAAATAGAGGAGCCTCCTTTTTAATATAACATGATACATAATTGTTGTATAGATTAATAGTAAAATTATGGATCTTTTGTTGATAACCATACATCTTACTTGAATACTCAGGATAATATTGCAAGAATTCTTGAAGATTACCATTCTTTCTAAGTTCTAGATAATGATATTCTAGTTTTGGTTGATTTCCACGTAAATTACGGATGTATTCAAAATGAGGGTTTCTAATTTTGGTTCTTTCACCCGTTAGTTCATTTTTGAGAACAACTCCCATTATCTGTGGAGGAACATGATTTGTAAAATACGTACATAGACCATTATATCCGTTTTGACTGACTTGTTCTTCATAATTATTAGTAGAACCAGGTGCTTGTGTTGTATATTTCATGTGTGGATATCCTTCTTGTTGAGGAAGTGCTTTCATATAACAAAGGGGCATTTTAATTGGAATTGTAAAATTACTATTTATAGAAGATAAATGATTATAAAGGTTTGCTTTATTATACTCGTAAACATTCCAACCATTATCATTTCTTTCAATTTCAAATAAGGAAATTAAATACAACGATGCATTTTGGATAACAGTTACAATACGATTGTCTGGGTGTTGAAAGACAAAATTATAGCATAGCTTTTTGTCAAAATATTCAAAATCAATACCAAAGTTTTCACAGATATCGTAAAACATTTTTGAGAATGTAATAGGATTACCATCACTCTTAAAGAAATGATTATTTGCACCTACAAAACTTTTTGTAGAAATTTCCCAATTGTTAGTAGCCATATTATAAAATACAGTAATCATTGTTCCTTCAATAAATTCTTCTGCAATTACAGACTGGTCTAGGAAATTATTTCGATTAACAAAGTAGTTGTAATCCACACTTTTAGGAGGAGTAAAACAAATTAATTCATTATTTTCATTAAATATAATGGACCTTGCTTCACCGACGTGTAATGTATCACACACAATAGGACCCTTCTTATCTTGGTCTAACATATCCTTTTTATAACTAATAATATTATATTCATGAACAATCTCTTCATGATTTTCATCCTTTTTTTTGTAATTTTTTATTTTAAAAACATCCTGAGATAAAATATTATCATATTCAGGGATCTGATAGGTTGCTTTACTTGGTCGTGCCATGAATTCTGTCATCTTATTTACAAAGTATTCTTACTATATTTTTAAATCAATTTTTTTAGATTAAACAAATAAATTTAAATAATATATTATATTATACTAATGTCAATAAATGTAAAATTAAAACTAGGTGATATAATAAAAATAGATTCACCAGGAAATAGTGATTTAAATGAAAAACAATTTATAATCGAATATATTGATAAAAAAATGATAAATTTACTATCCCCCGATATTGAATATATATTAAAAATAGAGGATGATATTTTAACGGATAAATCAATTGAAAAAATTATTCTATTAAATAGAAACGATAAAGAAGGTTTTATAAAACAGAATAATTTAGATGTTAATTTATGGATTGATTTAAATTTTGGAGGGGATTTACCTGAAACGTTTACAGGTAAAATAACAAATATAGAAAATGATATGATGGAAGTAACTAGATATCCTCAAACCGACCAAATTATTTATATAGATTTTGCTTATTCAGGAATACCCAAGGATTTACAAATAAAAAAACCATTTATTGAAATACGTGAGAGTCCAAAAAAGATTAGTGATATTAATTTACCTCAGGAAGAACCTGACCAAGAAGAAGAAGTGGATGAATATATCAATGAAGACGAAGATGTATTAATAGGTGATGCATTAACAAATTTAAATGATTTTGTATTAGGTGAGGAGTTAGATGATTTGATACAATATCAAAAAGTTTCAACAAAAGAAAAACGTTTTGGTTTAGATATACAAGAACAAGATATTATTGATTCTATGATTTCTAAATTAGAAGATAAAAATAAAACAGATAAAAATATTAATGCTATACATAAAGTTGTTGGTTCATTTAAAAGATTAAGAAAAGAATATTCTAATTACGATATTAATGGAAATGTAACTTCAATATTGAAAAAGGGTTCAAAATATAAACCGTTGGTTAAATCATTATCGGAGTTGAATAAAAACTTTAATTTTATACTTCCTGTTATTAAAATAGGGCGTAATGTTCATGATATTGATGATGGAATAGATGGTAGATTTGATGTATATAATAGTAATCAAGCTGAAATTATATCAGAATATCAAGATATATTTGATACATTTCGCAATAATGATGCAAATTTAAGTGAAACAAATTATAATAGGTTTGTATATAGTATTAATAAATTGATAGACCCTTATTATAAATTATATGATTCTGATGATACATTTTGTAAAGAAATAGAAGATGATATTGAATGCATAACAAGTAATTATGAAGATTTTATATCATCATCATTTAATCATAATAAATTAGATGATACTAAATTTTCAATTTCACGGTTTAATAAAAAAGTAGATAAGAAAAAGTTAGAAGAAGATACATTCAAGGATGACCAAAAAATGTTAAGAAGTAAATTAGTTGATGGTGATAATATTTGTATATCATCATTCTTAATGCTACCTAAGCAAATTATTCAAAAATCAACAAATCTTAAATTAATAAATTTATTAGAAAAGGTCAAAAGACACGAAGCCTTTTTTAATAATTATGTAAAAGTTTTCAATAAAAATACAAATATAAAAGAGCATAACATTACAAAAATAGATGGGGAAATAGATTATGATTTTGATAATATAAATTATTTTAGATTAGATGATACAATAATGAGAAATCACACATTAAGGAGAGAACTATTTAATGAATTTTTAAATGTTATAATACCTAATACTAATAAGTTAATACAAAAATTTGATGTTGATTTGGAAAGAAACCTATCATTAAATGATATAATTAAATTTTTAGAACCATTTTTAATTTATCATGAATGTTTAACATTTAAGCAATATGAGTATATAATGACATTAATAGAAAGAAATAGAAAATTGTATGTAAAACGTTTGAAACAAATGCATAATAATTTTTATGAATATAGAAATAAATTGAAGGATGGAACTAATGAAAGATATGGTTATAAAGAGGAGAAGAATAAATATAAGTTGAATTTTAATTATAAATATGCAATATTAGATGATAATATTAATTATACCGAAAGTGAAATAATTATAGGTTCATTATATACAGATTATTCTAATACATTAGTAACATCATTAATAGATATTGAATTGTTAAATGAAGAAAATGCTAATATGTTAATGGATTATTTTAAGAAAAAATATAGTAAGGATAGTAAGAAAAAAGAAGATAAATGTGACCCAACAGTTGTTGTTGCAAAAAGATATCGTTCAATAACACATTTAAATAATGATAATGATGTTGAATTATATTTTGATAATGAGTATGATGATACAGTATACGAATTAAATACTGTTTATGAAAAAGAAAAATTGAGTTTACCAGGTGGTGAATATAAACAATTTCTTAGAAAGAAACTCGCAGATATAAATGGTATAAATGAAGAAAATGTTGACTATATTGTTAATACAATAGTAGATGGAAAGAAAAAAGTTATTGACGGTCAATATGGAATATTAGAAAAATTTTCTGATGATGAGGATGGTATTGATAGTTTATATTATAATTATTATAAAAGAGATGAAAATACTTGGGTATATGATAGTGAATTAACTGATAAGAATAAATTCAAATTATTACTTAAACCTGAATGTGATATAAAATCTGGGTGTATTGAAGATGATGGAATAATGATTAATGAAAAAGGACTTGAAAGAACTATGCGTGCCGAAGAGAATTGTATTAGTAAAAATGATTACTTGATGAATATTAAGAAAAAAACTTTGAAAAAAATGATGACGGAATTTGAACACACATACGATTATTCAAGTGAAAAAATGAAACAATTTATTCAAGATAAAAATAATAAATTTTCAATTGAATTATCGGATAAAATAAGGATAAATTCTAAAAGTGGATTAACATATAATAATTTTTTATACCAATTATCATTAAGTAGTCCAGAACATATTGATATACCAAATAGTCCTGTACAAACATTATTGGATACAATTTTAAAACAAGAAAATATTTATAAAAAAAATAATGATATATTATTATTTTGTAAGAATTTTACTAGAGATGCGGTTAATGATGAAAATAAGTATTGGAAGTATTGTAGTGAGACAGGGGTTCAATTATTACCAATATTCAGATATGAATTGGCATTTGAATATATAAAAGATACCAGTTTTTTTAAGGAAAATTATAAAAATGCCTTAAATAGAATACGCAAAGATTATGGTACATTAAGTGAAGATGGTGATAAATGGGTATCTAAAGAAGGGGGATGGAAAATAATAGATGTTGAAGATTTTGATGGAGAACAATATAATTCATCGGGATATAAAGAAACAAAAGATAGTATAGAACTAGATGATATTGAACAAAATGAAGAAGATATTTTATTAAATGATGTTTCAAGTATATTAGAAAATAAGAAAGATATATTAGAATTTAAACAATTATATTCAAATGTAAATTCAAAAACAATATATGAGTTAATAATAATTTTTATTAAGGAATTGGGTGTATCATTAAATCAAGAAACTATTAATTTTATAATAAAATATGTAAATAAGGCATTTGATATTTATTTTTATAATGAAGAATTAGAACCGTTACAAAAAAACAAGGTTTTATTAATATTAACGTTATCTGTAATATTATTAGGTATTCAATTAAAAGTGAAAAATGTAGTATCTACAAAAACAGTTAAAACATGTAAAACATCATTTACTGGGTTTCCAACTTTTCAACATGATGGTATTGAAGGTGTTCAATATATAGCATGTGTTGCATATACACTTAGAACTAAGAAAACATCATTATTTAAATTATTTAACAAGGTAAAGGAAGATAACATTAAAGATGCTATTATTACCTATACGACAAATTATTTATTAGTATTACCTGATATACAGTCATTGATATATGAATTTAAAAATATTCCAAAAGAAGAAATAGATAAAGATGTCAGTCTAGAAAAATGGAGTCGGTTTTTACCACCATTAAATCCTTACGAAATAAAAACACAAACAAATGTTTCCAGCGAATTTTTAAATGATATTTTTTCTTTAATGAAAACAGGTTCATATGAATATTTATATAACATGAATGTATTATCTGGAAAAACAATTAAACTATCATATGAATTAATGTGGTCAATACAAAAAATTATCACAAAAAAGAGTTTGTTATTAAAAACTAAACGGGGTGATTATTTTACAGAAAATTCTTGTTGTGATGATGATTTTATAAAGACACCTATTGAATATTTTAATGATGAAGATATGTCTATTTTAAATGTTCATGATATGATTTTATTTAATTCTGAAATTATTGATGTTGTGAATAGCATACATAAAGCAAAAATGTTGAATATAGAGTTATTAAAGAAACCTGTTGAATTCAATATGACCAACGCAAAAACAATCAGCGAAAATAATATTTATCAAGCAATTATGCATTATTGTAAAATAGGCGATAATAAAAATGTAAAAAGATATTCGCTAAGAAATGTTTGCAAAGATATAGATATAAAATTTAATAGTCAAGATGTATTAATTGATAAAATTGATAAAATGAAAAATGAAGGCTATAATTTTAATTTAAATAATTTAAATGAATTAATGCAAATAATTAATTCAGAAAATAAAGTAAAAATAAAACTATTAGAAAAGGAAATAAGTAATAGTCAAAAATTAAGAAATATATTAGAAGATAGTAATATATTTGATGATGATGAATTAAATCATAAATTTTACCATATATTGGATAATTATAATGCACATTTAGATACATCATCTGAAGAAGACAATATTAATTTACAAACATATATTTATGATGAAAATGAAAGATTGCGTACCAAAATAAATGAATTTTTACAAAATAATATTACATATTCTAGTAATGATATTTCAAGATTTAATAAATTTGTGAATGATATTATAACATTTAATAATATAAGTGAAACTGATGTTTTATATGAGGACGATTATTACCATAAAAATACAAATTATATAATAAAATTAATTGATAATTTGTCACAATTATATCCAGCTACTATTATAAATAATAATGATATAACTAAATTAAAACATCCTAAGTCGTGGAACCATATGTCAAAAACACATGCTAGTAGAGTTAAATCATTTATAGAAGAAATACCTAAGAAATTAAAACCATTTTTTGGAAATGAAAAAATGAACAATTTTTTTACAAGATTATTACCAAAAATAAAAAAATATTCAAAATTATTAAAAATAATACCAATTTATGATACAATAATTACTAAAAAAAAATTAATTGAACCACTTCTTAAACAAAAGACAATATTATACATTTTTAAGTATATTTATTTGAAAGTAATAGAATGTTATGCTGATTTATGTGATGAAATTGCAGAAGAATTACAGGAAGAAGATAAAAATACATTTAAAAATGATGTAGGTATGTTTATATTCATTATAATTAATAAAGAGATTGATAATATTAAAATAGTTGATGTAAATTACAAATATATAATGAAAAAAGTAAAAAGTCAAATGGAAAAAGAAAAACAAGAAATAACCGATGAATTATATGAAGCAAATAAAAACAAACATATTGCAGAAGTAGAACGATTTAAGAAAAAATATAAAAATGATGGAAGATGGGCGTTGGGTGCTAAAAAGGAATTAACTCAATATGCTAAGGATGCATATGATGTACAGACAACATCTATAGATGATATGAATGTATATTTAGATGCTGAAATGAACGAAAATAATGATATTAGCATGATAGGGGAGGATTATAGTGATGGGGTTGATGCTCACGGTATGAGTGAAGATTAATTATATTCTAACTATATTAAATACATAATACTATATATATTTAATATGGCAAGATTTATTGGAGATAGTGATAAAATGCAACTTGATAATATTGATGATGAAGAAGTAATAAAAAATTTATGTGTAATTTGTAAAGTAGATATGGGGCCTACTAATCCCAGACAATTATGTAGAAAAACATATTGCGAAAATGAAGAACCCGTTAAATTATGTGAAAATATGGATTGTGTAAGATATCCGCCTGACTGGGACGCCGAAAAAGACACTGAGGAGACGTATCAAGAGGATCCGTGGCTAAAATGTAACCAATGTGATGGGTATTATAACAACGATGGAGGTGGGGATATTTTATACGTACAAGAAGAGCCAAATAATCAAGAAGCAGAATGTAGTCTTTGTGGAAAAACCAAAGATATAGTTCAAATGAAAGGCAGTGGGCAATATCTATGTGGTAATGCTTGTGATGAAAGCGATGAAGAAGAAGAAGAGGAAGAGGAGGAGGAGGAAGGTAAAAGAAAGTGCGAAACATGTGCTATCAAAATAAATACTGATGATATCATTGAATTGAGTATAGAAGTCAATGGACACAATTTAAAATTGTGTTTATGTGATAATTGTTTTCAAGATAAGGCGGATACTTTACGAAAAGAAGGGTGGAATGTAGACGATTTCTTTGAGAAAGAGGAAGAGGAAGAGGACAACGATGATGTATGTGATACACCTTTAAAAACTCCAACTATTGTAACACAAGATGATACTGAATATCACGTATATAATCTACAAAATGCCTATAAGAAAACGATATATTCAACCGAGGAATGGACTACAAATCTAAAAGATGGAAAGTTTGTACAATATGAAATAACAACACATTTTTACTGGGGATCTTGTGAAGTTGAATGCACCGAAAAAGATAAAGACGAATTATTAAAAAAGGATGAACTCATATTTAATGCTATTCCTGGTTGTTCGATGGATGAATTAACTGGTGGGTGTGATGTAGAGGGAATTTTAGCGAATGAAGATAATTATACTGAAGAGGAAAAAAAAGAAATACATCGTTTATTATATTTTGACGAAGATGATAAAGAGTCGTATGATCCTGAATGTGACGATGATGTAGATGTTTGTATATTAGAAGCGAATGATTGGTCTATGGATGATACTATATATGGCATAGATACCGGTGGCTGTACTTTAGAATTAATTTCGGATTAAGTATGACATTATTTGTTTTTATAATAATTAATTAAATTATTATAAAAAAATCTTGTAAAATATATATTAATATGAATAGAATGTTTGTTAGAAAGAATATTACATACATATCAATTTTAATGTTCTTAACGTTTTTTCTTGGTATTTATTACACTAAACCTGATTTTGCTTTTAATAGTGATGGAAGTATAAAAAACTTTGGTGTTGGATATAAAAGTAAAACAGTTATTCCACTTTGGTTAATAGTAATTATTTTAGCAATATTTAGTTACTTAGGTGTAATTTATTATATAATGAACCCGAAATTAACTTAATTTTTAATTATACTGTCTAGTTTATTAGCAATATCTTCTAAATGTTCTGCATTTTTATCACACCTAATAGTTGTAATATATCTATTAGATATAGTATATGCAATTGTTGATAATAGTAAAAACCATATAAATTCTGAAACTTTATCCTTAATAGTAATAATTTTATATAATTTCTCTTTATATTGCTGTGCTTCTTCTATATTTCCAAATAATGATGACCACATAGAGTTTATATTTTCTAATGTAATAACATTTAACATAACTGATTGATCTTTATAAATATTATTCATGATAGATTTTTTATCAGATAATGTCATATTTTTAGCTTCAGATGGGTTTTCTTTTGCAAATACTAATGTATTAAATAAGTCTATAATTAATGTATTTGCTTTTAAGAAACGAACAAATAAGTATCCAAACGTATTAGAAAATGGAGCTTTCCATCCAGGAAAATTTCTAAATATTATTGTTATTGTTCCATATACAACTGCCCATGGTAAAAATGCAATTAGGGAATGATAAATAAGTGCTTTATTCTCATTACATTTATTTCCAATAGTAACAAAATTTAATATAAAAATGATAAGTGACATTATTATTCCAAATATTAGAGTAGTAAAACCAGTTTGTCTTTTATTATCAATTTCTCCATTTTGGTCAATTACATAATTTTTAAATGTAAAATGAGCCAAAGAAAATATCGAGAAAAAAAAGATTATTATGTTCATATTAATTGTGTATAATATAATTATTTATTATTATTAAATATATTATACTAAAATAATGGATTTTAGCAAACCATCGTTAATTGAACCAAGTGTAAGAGTTTTTACAACAGGTACATTAAAACACTGTAAGAGATTAAGAGACGAATACTATTCATATATATTTAACCTAGGTGCATTTTTATTATTTATTTTTGTATTATTCCTATTGCTATATTATAAATATAAGGGTAAATTAACACCAGCAGAAAAAGAAAAAAAAGAAACAGAAAAGAAACATTATATTCTTTCTACAATTAAAAAGTATCAAACTATGAAACAAAAATCAAATAATGATCTTATAACTGGGTTACCAGAATGGAATAATGAGTATGATAAGAAATAATCTAATATATAATATATATATATGGATGAATCTATAAATCAAGATGTGCTTAATGCTACTGATAATTTTTATAAATTAAAATCAGAATATGAAGAAAGTAAAAAAAATGTTTTAAAAAAAGCGAAGAAAATGTATTTATCAAAAAGAAAAAATTTAAAGGGTTTTAAAAATTATGTAACTGGTATTAAGTTTCCTTGTGTAAATTGTAAAAGAGACGTAAATAGTATTTTTATAATTAAGAATTATGAATTAAAATCAAAATGTGGTGATTTAGATAAACCATGTCGTTTAAATATAGATATTAATAGAGGTATTTTTTTACCTTATGATAAAATTATAAATGGAGATGGTATAATAGAAGGATTAAAAAAACAAATAAATAGGTTGAAGACATCTATTATAAATGTAAAAACTAAATTTATTTTAAAATTAATATCTGATGTTGAAGCTATTTCATTTTTTGATAAATATAATGAAGAATTACAGGATTTATTAGAATCTATTGCTTTAAGAGAAGATATATATTTAGATTTGATTAATAATGAAACAAATATAGAAAAAATACAAGATAAAACACTTTTAAAAAATAATATAATACAGGATATTAAAAAAGGTGTATCTGAATATAAATCATCAGAATATACAGATAAAGATAAAATTGTGGAAATAATTGATAAATATTTAACAGTATTAATTCCAACTATAAATGAATTGGATAGTTTACAATATAGAGTTTGTGAAACAGATGGTACAAAGTTAAATAAAGTTGCTATTAATTATCATAATACAGAACAAGTTTTTTATGATGCCGAACAACAATCTATAATTGCGAATGATTTTGGCGTACGTGAGGCAAGGAGAACAGAATTTCCAGGAGCGTATGATGACGAAGAAGAATTTGTAAATATAGGAGATTAATAAAAATTTTTTTCATATATCAATGTATATGCTTTTTGATTATATAAATTTCAAGTTTTTTTTAATAAGCTTAGCTGTGGGATTATTTTTCGTTTACATTGTTGATACCCCTAAAAAAGTAATATTTATTACTCCAAATATAGATAATGTAGATAAAGTACTATATAAGGATAATAGCGATAAGTGTTTTAAATATGAAGCTACAGAAGTAACATGTCCTTCAAACCCGAAAAAAATAGAACCACTTGAATTACAAAAATAATATAATAATAATGTATATGATCGCATTAAAAAATATGATGACAAGCGAAAAAGGGAGGATATTTATGTCTATTATATTAGGGTTTGGATTAGCATCTTTATTCAGTAAAGTATGCAACGAAAGAAATTGTCTTGTATTTAAAGGTAAAGATCCAGAAGAGTTGAATGATAAAATATTTAAAACAGATAATAAATATTATAAATATAATTTAGTAAATACATCATGTAATCAAAAAAAGAAAATTATTCAAATTGCGTAATTAAAGAATGAATAAGATGTTATTAAGAATATAATGAGTGGAACAACTTCTTTAGATGATTTACCAACAGGACCTCCTGCTGGACAAGATGCACAAGTTGTAAATGAGATTGTATCTGGAATACAGCAAGCATCTGCAAATGGTGGTTTAGCGTTACCTAATAGAGATATTCCCATGAATACAGCAAATGTTAATAGTGATATACAAACAACACCCGAGTTTATTCCACCTCCACCCGAAGATTATATTGGTACCCATGAAACATCCGAAACTGTATTAAATGATGCAAAAATTGAAGAACAACGAGTTAATAATTTTAATTATTTATATGATAAAGCACATATTTATTTATTAATATCATTTATGTATTTTATTTTTCAATTACCTGTTTTTTCAAAATCTATGATGAAATATTTACCATTTTGCTTTGGAGATGATAAAAATCTAAATTTACAAGGTACTATAACTAAAAGTTTAATGTTTGCATTAATGATATTTTCTTTGGGTGAAAGTATTAATTTTATAAGTAATATGTAATTTAAAATACTTAAATAGTTTTAATAATATAATATGGAAGTATCCCAATTTTGTATGCCTCAATGGCCAAGGGGTAAGGCGTCTCCCTTGTAAGGAGAAGATCGCGAGTTCGAATCTCGCTTGAGGCTGATATTAAATTTATAAATTTATTTATTTATAAATTTAATTATTTACATCGAGTTTAAACACATAGAATAAACAAGACGAATGTTAAAGTAAAGTAAAAAGTTATTCAAAAGTACGAATAAAAGTACGGTGAAGTTCTTTCCCTTGTCCATAAGAGACATAAATAAAGTGGCTAAAGCACCAATAAGTGTTAATAAAGCTAAAATCATAATAACATAAAAATAGTTGCAGTAAACTTTACCCGAAAAAGGGCCCAAAAGACTATCGAGAGACATATCCATTATACTATAACTGTATAAAATAATTGTAATTATTTAAAGATTTAATTATAATATATATAATGCTAAATAATATTAAAAAGTATGGAATTAAATTATTTGATGTATCATTAAGAGATGGCTTACAATCATCTCTAAAAATATTATCTCTTAGTGAAAAAAAAGATATATTTCATAAAATAATTAATAAATATGAACCCCAAAATATAGAAGTTGGTTCTATTATTTCTGAAAAAATACTTCCGCAACTAAAAGACTCAGATAAATTATTTAAACATGGATATTCAATTGGATGTAATAATTTGTTTTTATTAGTACCAAATTTTAAAAATTATAATATTGTTAAGAATAATCAAGATATAAATGTTAAAAATATATCATTAATTACATCTGCATCAAATAGTTTTATACTAAAAAATACAAAAATGTCAGAAGAAGAAAATTTATATAATATTCAAATGATATTAAAATCACACCAAACTACTAGGTCACAATACAATAATAATATAAAATTATATATTTCATGTATTAATGAGTGTCCAATTGAGGGGAAACTAGATAACAAAATGGTTGTAGAAAAAATAACAACATATTTAAATTTTAGCGAGATTAATGAGTTTTGTTTATCTGATACATGTGGTACTTTAAAATTTACAGATTATAAATATATTATAGATAAAACATTAAATAAAATTAAACCAGATAGAATTGGCTTACATTTACATAGTGGTGATAACTTTGATGAAATAAAAGAGATTATAAAATATTCTATTGAAAATAATATAAAAAAATTTGATGTTTCATGTTTAGAAAATACTGGTGGATGTGTAGTAACAATGGACCGTAATAAAATGAATTCTAATTTAACATATGAACAATTAGATAGTTTGTTAAATTAATAATAATATTTTATTTTGATATATTATATGTCTAAAAGCACTAGATTGGGTGTAAATACTAAATTAGGAAATAATGACAATTCTTCCGATAATAAAAATTTTATGTTAGGTTCTATTGGTTCTAGAACCAGAGGAAATAGAAGAGCATTACTTCATAGAGTTGCAACCGATTGTCCATGTGTAGATCCTGATAATTATCCTTATATCGATAAATCAATTGATTTAATATCATTAAGGGTAGAAGAAGCTTTATTTGATAATGATGGAACAGATAGTTATGTTATACAAGGCGGTAATGATTTACAAATTTACAGTGTATCAAAACCATTTACTGTTGAATATAATACAGACATAAAAACTTTATATTATTTGGATGGTGCTAATTCTGGTGTATATGTAGAAGATATAAGTTTTACACCATTACATATTGGTTCAAATGACGACCATCCAAGAACTTGGATGAGGAAAACACCAGAAATTAATATTCATGGTATTAGTACAATTGTAACTAGTAGTACAACAGGACCAGTTAAACCAACTATAGATGGAGGTTCTAGCATATTAACTATAAATAATATGGTAGCATATAAGTATAGTGAGGATACTACAAGTAGTTATTTAGATGAAAATGGTATTACAGTAAATAGAGGTAGTGGTGACTTATTATTTAAACCGTTTTCTGGTAAGACTGATACAGGTGATTTTATTGAGCCTCAACCAGAACCTGAACCTGAGCCAGAATCGGAACCTGAACCTGAATCTGAACCTGAATCTGAACCTGAACCTGAATCTGAACCTGAACCTGAACCTGAACCTGAATCTGAACCTGAACCCGAACCCGAACCTGAATCTGAACCTGAACCTGAACCCGAACCAGAAGGTGATTTCCAAATTGACTTGGTTTCATCAACAGTTTTATCTAGTGATTTAGGTGCTGGTTATCCTGATGATTATGTATTGAATAAGTTATACTTAAGAGTTCAAGATTTAAGAGCAGATACAAGTACAGATATAAATATAACAAGTTTGAAATTAACAGTAAATCCAACTGGACCAACTGAACCAATATTCCAAGAACCATTAATGAACTCAGCAGTTACACCAACACAAAATGAAATTAATTTAGCACCACTAAGAGTATATGATACATATGTAGCATGGGGAGAAGAAATAGCAGCATCAGATGCAGATAGACCAAATTTCCAAGGAGGAACTATAGATAGAGATAATTTATCCGATATTGTATGGTTTAAAGCAGGTAAAACAATTCCAGTTGAAGGATTTTTAATTTCCCAAGTAACATTAAAATCCGCATGTAATGGAACATGGACATTCATTTTTAATCCTGAAAGTGTAGCAGATGTAACAAGTGGTACAATTACTGGTAATATTACAAATGGTGTAATGAATATTACAAATATAACATATAGTTTTAATGGTAATCAAGTACAACCATAAAAATAATAATTTAATATTAATAAGTTTATAATTTTAATATTAAATGATATGAAAAATTAATGAGTGGATATTCTCATCCCACATTTAGATATTACTTAGGAGATTTTAATAATGATTTTATAGTTAGTCAAGGAGATTTAGACTTAATATTATCAAAATATGGGACAATTTATGATCAAGGAGATTTAGATGAAGTACTAGCTTATTACGGAAGAGTATATGTGACCCCCCCTCAACCCGAACCACAACCCGAACCTGAACCTGAACCTGAGCCTGAACCTGAACCTCAACCTGAACCTGAAGCTGAACCTGAGTTTATACCAGGATTTGTTATTGATGGATTAGTTTCAAATTCACAATTAAAATTTATCAATTTAAAGACAAAAACTATTATAAAAGAAAGTAGTACCAATAGTGATGGTGTTTATTTATTCCCAGACGGTTTAGTAAATGAAACATTTTATTACATATCAGCAATTGGTGGTGAAAATATAAACACACAAACCAATTTAGGTATTAAGAAATTTTCTCATATTTCATATTTAGATTTATTAAACATAAATAACAGTGATTATAATATAAATATTTTTACAACCCTTATTGCTGAAACAGTAAATAATAATATAAATATATCACATTCAAAATATGATATAGAAAATCATATAATACAAGTAAAAAATACTGTTTTTGAAATGATTGGTTTGCAATCAGGAACAGATATAAATTCAAACTTTTTTGATAACAATTATTATAATATTGATTTATTAATAAAATCAACAAAACTCAATTGTTTAATTAATATTTTTTCACATGAACTTCCGTATGATAATGTTTTAAATTCAATTATGAATATAATAAATACAAAATTATACAATAATACTTTTAAATTTAGCAATTATTATAATAGTGAAAAAACGTTGTTAGATATACAAAATGTAGATTTTATTATGAGAAGTGTATTAGGTAATCTAGCTACAGAAAGATTAGGCATAAAGTTGTATATAGAACAAATATATAAAGTATTAGATGATATAGTAATTAATAATACATATATAATATCTAGATTAGAGAGTGTTAATGCATTTACAATTTCTAATAACATTACCGATTTATCTAATAATTTCGGAATAGTATTTACTGGAGATGGTGATAATAATACATTCGATCAATTAACATATAATTTAACCATGGAAAATATTAATATTTATAATGTAACTGAACCTCAACCTGAACCTGAACCTGAGCCAGAATCGGAACCTGAACCTGAACCTGAATATCAACTTTATTCACCAGATAGTTTTTTTAATTATACAGGTGATGAACAAGATAAACATACAAGAGTAGTTAAGGGTGGTGCATCAGGAGTACAATCTTTTTATACAAAAGTGAATGCGTCTATTAATAATGATGTTCTTACAGTAACAAGTAATGGAATACCTAATTATATGCCGAAGGTTGGTAATAGTACATTAGAAGGAAAATGGAATAATATAGTATCAACTACAGATGAAAATAATAATATTATTGGAGAACAAAACTTTGTTTTTAATATTCCCATAATTGACCCAGAAGATAATCCTGTTGATGATTTAAGTGGAGATTTAACAAATATAACTGTAACATCTTTACATGACCCGATAGGTGTAAGTGTAAATGGTGTTCCATTTTTCAATCCATTTAGATCAACATTAGGACCATATTATAGTCATTTTAGAGATGTATTTCATTATGGAACATTTGATAGTTTTGGTGGTTATGTAACAGGACCAAGTTCAGGCGTAAATGGACCAGGGCCTTATTATTATCCTGGATATCCGAATGGTCTTGAAACATTAGTAATTGATCCTTCAGGAGAAGCAATAGATAGAGTAGAAATTGGAGATTTATTAAATACACAAATAGATAAAGAAGGATTAGAATCACATTCTCCTATATTAGGTTATATGCTTGATGGATATCCAATTTATGGACCAATTGGAATAACATCTAATTATTTTGATAGAACATTTGGTAAATGTAGAGTATTAAAAAGTAGTTGGAGATATTTTGAAAAAAGAAATTTAGTTAGTCAAGTAATTGAAGATCAAGGATATGAATATGTACCAGGATTAGGAGATTTAGATAAATGTAATGCTATATTTTCTGCTACACCAGAATATCCTCATGGCTGTTATCATTATGTATTAAGTATTGATGCTAGTGGTAATTATGTTAATAGAAATATTAGAAAGGATTTACAAGGAAATAATTTATATCAATATCCTAATAATGTAACTGATTTATCTAAAAATCTTATACAAAGTACATATCCACATACTACTATTTATTATAGAGGAACACCTGGAACTTATACAAATTTATTGGAGTTAGTTGGTTATCCACATGATTTAACATATAATAATTTCGAATTACATATGTATTATGAACCATCATATTTTGTTCAAGATTATGATGTTAGCAACGTAGACTTAGCATTAAAAAGATGGGATGAAATTATAACAAGTATTCCTAAGCGATATATAGAAGGTATTGCATATGACCAAAAAATTAAAATTAATGTAGAATTTAGAGTACTTCAAGAACAAGGTGTATTGGGATATAATTCAACTACAAAATTATTAGATTTACAAAATAAAGATGTATCTAATAGTAACATTATAATTGATTGTGAAGACATAAATGCTTTATATGGAATAATTAATGATAATATTGGAACAAAATTACCAATTGAAAATACAATAGTTATGAATACTCAGTATACATCTCAATTAGCATCATGGCCTCGAACAGATGGAAATAATAGTTATTATTATACATTTTTACATGAAGTAGGGCATTCTCTCGGAATAGGTTCATTATGGTTCTTAAATGGAACAAAGTCAACTTATGTTGACCAAGATGACGGACAAACAAAACATGTATATACTGCAGAACACGGTAAGAGAGAATATCAGTTTTATACATTAGATTTAGATACACAATTATTAAGTGGTATTCCAATAGAAGATGATGGAGGTCATGGAACAGCTTCTGTTCACCCCGAAGAAGGAGATGAAGGTCATATATCTTTAAATAATAGAAAAATTAATGGTGTATTCCATCCTGGTTTAGACCATGAGTTAATGACTGGATTTATAGAATGGGGTTCAGACCCATTACCCTTAAGTCGAATTACTATAGGTTTTGTGAATGATGTTGGTTTTGGAGTTGATTATTTAAAAGCAGACCATTATGTTATAGATGGTTATCCGATGAATTAATAAAATAATTATATAAATAAATATTATATTCAATTATGAATTTAATATTTGCTTGTGATAAAAAATATGGAATTGGTATAAAGAATAAATATTATATTCAATTATGAATTTAATATTTGCTTGTGATAAAAAATATGGAATTGGTATAAAGAATAAATTACCTCCATGGAAAATAGATAATGATTTAGCTAGATTTAGTAAACTTACGATAGGTAATGGAAGTAATGTGATAATTATGGGAAAAAATACATACTTATCTTTGCCTAATAATTATTTAAAAAATAGGCGAAATATTGTTATTTCTCAAACATTATTTAATGAAAATATTAATAATAAATGGAATATTGTAATAAATGATCAAGAAATAGAATATTGTATTTTAAATGATACATATATTTTTTATAATTTTGGACATGCATATATGTACGCATTAAATTATATATCTAATTTTAATAATAATGTTTTTGGTGAAATATGGGTTATAGGTGGTTCATCTATATATGATACTGCTATAGAGTTAAATTTAGTAAACAAAATATATCTTACTTATGTTAAAAAACAATATAATTGTGATGTATATTTGGGGAATAAAACAATAAATTTTTTAGATGAATCAAAAATAACTAATATTGATTATAATAATCAGTTTCACTATGATGAACACGAAAATCGCATATATAATTATAATTAATTGATTAACATATTATACTTATTTTTATAATATGTTATTATTTTTACATAACGATGATTTGGTACTTCATTTTCTATTTGAACGTCTAGTTCTTTTTCCTTTTTTCTTACCTTTTTTAGACTTTGTCTTTTTAGCTTTTGATTTTTTTCCTCCTTTTGTTATTTTTGAGTCTAATTCGTTTGTAAATTTTGTACGTAATTTGTCTATATTTTCACCAGATGGTAACAAATTACTACTAGAATTTTTATGATTTCCATCTTTAAGCGAACTTAGTAATTCATTAACATATGATTTTTTACTTCCTCCTCCTCCTAGTTTCATCTCCGGAAACCAACTTCTATATTCATCTGCTTCAGCGGCCATTATTTGCATACCTTCCTCGCCAACTCTTCTTGGAATTCTTATTGAATCTGCGGCTGAAGAATTATCTCCATCTGGACCCATTTTAGCATTTTGAATTTCGCCATGTACTTTATCTGCTGGTGTAAACTCACCTCCTTTTCTAGGTAAAATATGAACATGAACATGTGGAACACTTTGA
>Ga0233439_10002799_pt1 | contig 19083 bp, 22 predicted proteins | sample SI_123_September_6_FD_182713 | JGI IMG/M metagenome (GOLD analysis project Ga0233439, IMG submission 182713) | Seawater microbial communities from Saanich Inlet, British Columbia, Canada - SI_123_September2016_100_MG | ecosystem: Environmental > Aquatic > Marine > Inlet | place: Canada: British... | reverse complement strand
TTGGAGCACCAAAAGTAATGGGATTTTCAAACATGAATGATATGATGAAAGACTTGAACAAGATGATGTCTGGTATGGGTGGAGCTGGTATGCAATCCGGTGTTACTCAATTAAAACTTGAAATGCACGAATACAAAGAGATAGGTCTTTCAGTTGGAGATAAGGTCTTTTTAGAATTAAGTAAGGCTGAAACTCTCGGTGTATGATCTACCAGATTGTGTTAAAATATTTCCAACCGTAAAATGCTGCTATAGTGCCAATCACAAACAACATTGGTTTCCATGCAAAAACTGGGATGCTGGGTGTTGCAAGTCTTACTTTGTAATTATCAACTATAGCGTGCACATTTTTCTTAATTTTATCATGCCAAATATTGTAATCTACTTGATATTTTTTTAAAATTTCTTCCACTTCATAAACTACTGGTGTTCTCTGAGAAAACAAATGTTGTAGATAGTCTCTTGAAACTTCTACTTCTGCATGAATACCAATTAATCCTTTTTTCAAATCGACCATTCGCACATGCATTTCCCAAGGTTTTTTTAATTTTAAATTTAGACCGCTTCCAATTTGATCTGGTTGTTTGTGTTCTAGTTTAACTTTAGTAAAACCCTCATCTGTGAAAATTTTTGTCAATTCTTCAAAACTTTTCTTAACTACGATATGGAGTTGCTCTACACCATCTTTACTATCAACATCAATTTTGTGTTTTATTCCATCAAAGAATGACACTGTTTTGGGATATGTAGTGAGATATTCCATTGAGCTTTTCACTAAATTCCTCTATTTAAAGAGAACCAGATTTCAGGTTAGAATTTTGGAGGATTTAACAAACCTCTAACGTAAACACATTGATCAGGAGAAATTGCCATCTCTGATGGATTGATCTTTCTATCAGTAAGAGTAGCCTCTGAATTTCTAACTATTGCAAATGGCTTTGATTCTGCTCCCTCTCCCATTTTGTGATTTGCAATTGTAGCGAGATTATCTACAACTGCTTGAAATGTAACTTTTAACGGATTGCCGTCAAGATCTTTTTTTGCTCTCATATCTAAGACTGGCTCAATACCTGCACAAGATACTGCAACACCTGATGTGCCGATTCTTGCAGGCATTAGTCTGCTATCTACAAGAATTACTCCTATGTGGATAAAGAATTTTAAGAAAATTTTTCTACGAATTTCTTCTGCGGTTAGATATGGGTTTGTTGGATATAATATGGCCAACCCTTTTTTTGCATTTGATTTATCGATTCCTGCATTTGGTGCCATAATATTATCTGATGAAGTAATTACAAATCCCCCAATCCCCCCAAAAATTTTATCTGATTCTCTGATGATTATTTCAGCGATTTCTGGCTTTAATTGATATTCCTTTGATACTTTTTTTCCTTCCTCTGAGGTGATGATTTTCTCCAAATTTACGATTCTTCCTTGTGAATTTGAGATATATTTTGTAGATATTACCAAAACGTCTCCTTCTTTCAAAGATTCATTGTTATTTTCTAATGTTTTTAGTAATGTTTCAAAAACATCAAACTTTGTATCCATTCTTTTTGCTAAAAGTGGGAACACCGTTAATTGCACAATATTCTATACGTTCCTTTTCTTTTTTATTGTTGTGAATAATTGGAATATGCTAGGGATTAGTAATGGAACAAAATGAAATAGATGAAATTTTAGATCATATCAACACCAGAATTGCTGAGGATGTTCCTAGTCTTGTAAAAATACTTGTTAGGAAAAAGATATCTGGTTTTCAATCATTTGAGGCTGAATCTTTGCCTGATTCTTTGAGAAATTGTTCTGTTGAGGAGTTTATTTCTATAGTCAAACATGGTCTTGATACTGGAAAATTAAAAATTTAGCTTTATTCTAAGGTACTCCTCTTTTGAATCATAATCCCATGTGAGGTTCTCTTAAGAAAATATTTCAGAGTAATCCTAAGGGCGTCCTGTAAAGTTTGTGGTCATTTTGAGACTTTACATTATCTAAACATGGTTACACCAAAAAGAACCAATAAGGAATTATTTGCACCTGACATGAAAAAAATGAATTGTAGAAAATGTTCATGTAAAAAGTTCCGATAAAAGGGTTAAGTCTCTTACGATTTAAAATTAAAACAAATACTCTACAATTCAGTTTCAATAATTTGCTGTTTAATTTTTATCAAAACATCATCAGTAATTTTGAAAAGAAATCCCATTTCGGAGTCTAATGTTTGGATTTGTGTTTCAATGTTCAATGGTATTCAAAGATTATACGAATAATTTGTTTATAGGGATCATGGAAAAATTGATCAGTAATCGATACCATGATGGACGTTTTAATCAAATCACAAGGGATTTTCTGCAAATGTTTAGACCCTGATGTCTAGATGTGTGTTTTAATATCTAGAAAACCTTTCAGTATGACTAGGATTATTTTGCATAGCTTTACGAATTCTTTTTGCAAGTTCCACAATATGCACATCTTTACATGATTGAGAACAAAATTTATCCATATTTCCTTCAAATGCTTTGCCACAGTGCATACAAACTAATTTCAACATGATTCCTCAGCACAATCTGAAGAGCAATAATCACTATTTCTATTTGAAAATCCTTTGTTGCATTTTTTACATATTTTTTCTACAGACATTTTTTAATTTCCCTTTTTCAAAATATCCAAAATTTCTGAATTACTTTTTATCCAGGTATCCAGATAAGACTCAAAGAGATTTTCTAAATCAATGACTAGTCCTTCCAGTCTAGGATCAGATGCAATTTCTCCTAGTTGTTCATGGACATTTTCTTGGATAATTTTTAGACCTTGATTAGAAGTTTTTAGTTTCTCAATTGCCAATTCCACGCCCATAATGTGTCTAAAAAGAGACCTGCATTTATAGAATGCGTTAAATGTAAGCTTTTAGTAGTAATGTAAACAAATGCCAGATTATCCCAATTTTAAAGAATGGTTTTTATTAAAAAAATTACCCGTCATAATCTGTGTCAGATAAAACAAAGGACGATGTATTCAGTATACGATTTACAAGAGAACATGCAGATTCTATTAAAAAATTAGCACATGAACTAAATTTGTCCCCTACCAAGACTGCAGAAAATATCATTACCAATCACTTGAATATTCTTGCCAAATGTTTCAAGCGTCAAGACATGATCATTCAACGTATAGAAATAAAGAAATTGTACAACAGATTTGAAAAAAAAGAACTAGATAATTGGATTAAAACAAAATATGAACCAACTGTATCCTGTATGCAATTATTTTCTCCAATGTTAAAATTTGAAGAAATGACTGAAACTATGTCTATTTGGTTTAAACAAAACGGTCATCATATGTATTTTGATGATAAAGATGGAGTTAGAACAATAGTATGTGCAAATAGCGATATGGGATATAATTGGCTATATGTTAATGGAATGGTTTATTTTAAAATGTTCAATGATGCTAAACACAAAACTACAGATTTTAAATCAAACGAAAATAATTTTGAATTTAAAGTAAAAATTCCAAATCAATAAAGTTCCACTCCTTAGGGACTTGAACCAAAGAGACAATGCTTCTTGTGAGCATCAAAAGTCAGTTTACATTTTCTAAATTCCAAAATTATGTCCAAAACTATTTTCAATAATTTCAGGATATTTACAGGTAATTCCTTTTTCAGATGATGCCCAGATATGCCAAGTAGCGACATAATCAATTTCATCAATAGTAATGATTCCCATGTATTGCATTATTTCCATATTTTTTCCATTATCAGAACAAAATGCTACAAACGTATCGTATTTTTCTACGGTTTTTGTAAATTCAAATTCTTCAGTTACATGCCACCTAGCAAGTGTTTTCTCAGGATAGTGTTCACTGTTATCTGAAAAAGTAATGATACCAGCGATATCCGATATTGGGGTCATACTACTCATCGTCCAATATCCAGTTATGTTGTGGAGGGGTTCAAGATGCATCTCTCCATTGACACCGTTAGATCCTGAAGGATGAGTGGATTTAAAATCCTCACCCCCTCGCGGGGCTTCATAACAATACTCATTATTTGATGGAGTAACAAAGCATGTAGAATCTTCTTGTTGTTTGATTCGTTGAAACCTGTCAGGATCAGAAGGTATTGCCCTATCATTCAAAACAAAATTATTCAAAGGTAAAGAATATGTGTAGAAATCATGGATTGTAGAATAATTTAATGAAATCAGCAATAGTGGAATCATTATTGTACTAATTACAAATAATATGTTTACAGAATTCATGTTCTATTCAAATTGTAAATTCCATTGTTTTGACCAGCGTCTAATCAAAAATATTGCAAACAATATTGTTCCAATCTGAACCACAACAGAAAAAATGAATTGATTGTCATCTACCCCATAATAGAAAATCAGCAAGTTTGTGAATCCTTCTAGACCTTCAACATCAGTAGGAAGAAAAATAGATGATGCAATAGTAACAGGTATTGCAATTACAAGTATTATTATTGTCAGATATTTTCTTAGTTTTTTAATTCGGTATGCGGCATACATGTCAAGAATTGGAATAATGCAAAAAATAGTTTGAATTGATAAACTTACTTTTCCTTTGTCAGGCATAGTTTTATGAAAATATGAAGATTAATTATGATTGCTACTCAAAAATCTCAAACTAGATACATATTGTTTTGAATTAGATTTTCCATATAAACAAAAGTGGGGAGAGTTTAACTGATCTAACAAAATCCGATGGGGGGTTTTCTTGATTGGTTCAAATCCCATACGTTCCGTAACTTTAATGATATCGTCCAATGCTTTCTAGAGTTTTTTTGATGGATTTTTTGGGTGAATATGTCCGATTAGATATTTCCATATCTGACACTTGGTCATCTTCTGAAATTAAGCCTTTCTCTTTTCTAGGCATCGCATCTGACAAAAACTGTCAGATAGAGTGTCAGATTACATAAATCATAATGATAAACAATAGTGTGGGCACTACAAATTCTACACATTATTTTCTCTACACTTTACTATCGATAAACCAAATTCATCACAATGTGTGCTTGACAAATTCTACATTCTCTACATCTGGCTCTACAAGTACTCTACATTCTCTACAGTATACTTTGTAGTGCCTACATGATTCTTCTTGTAGTTCCTACATTCTCTACTGGAAAAGGTCTTGTAAAGATTCTCTACGTTCTCTACACTTTGTTTCTAGTAAATCCGTTCTCTACACTTTGTTTCTAGTAAATCCGTTCTCTACACTTTGTTTCTAGTAAATCCGTTCTCTATCTGTAATATTTGATCGCAGACACTACGTCATCTTTATCTATAGTATGAAATCCTCAAACAAAAGATATGATGAGAAATTTATTCTTATTTTCATTACTGTTTGTAATTTTATCTACCACTGGTGTATCTGCATGGGCTGTAACTCCCGCACTTGTGATTGATGCCGGTTTTGATGATATGATTGATGAAGGTGATATCTTTTCTGCAACAGGTTCTTTTACAGATACTGATGATGATACTTGGACTGCAACAGTTGACTATGGTGACGGTAATGGTCCTCAAATACTAACTCTAAACCCCGACAAGACTTTTTCCCTAAATCATGAATATTTACAAGATAATGATTTCACATTTGGAACTTTTGATCCTATGGACTCTGAAGATCCAGCCGACTTTGTTCCAGGTGAACCCTATGATGTAACTGTTATCATAGATGATGGAACATCAACATCTTCGCAAACAATTTTTGTCACTGTAGATAACATACTCCCTTTAATTTCTCCAATTCCTGATGACTCTTCTATTGAAGGTGATCTGTTTTCAATCTCTGGCTCTTTTACTGACCCTGGAGATGATATCTGGGCTGGTGCAATTGATTATGGTGATGGTATCTTCGAAGAATTAATCCTAAATCCAGACAATACTTTTGATATCGAACATACTTTTGTAACCAGTGGCATCTATACAGTATCTGTAACAATTTTTGATGGCGATGTCCTCACTGAATCAGTTGAAGAGTTTCAAGTTACAGTATCTAATGTTTCACCTATACTAAATCCTGGAGTAGGCTCAGCAATTTTTGAAGGTGATCTGTTTTCAACCTTTGGCTCCTTTGCCGACCCTGGAGATGATAATTGGATAATCACAGTTGATTATGATGATGGATTTGTAGATACAATTGCTTTTGAATCTGACAAAACATTCTCTCTTGAACATGTGTTTACAAATCCTGGAATATTTGAAGTCTCAGTAACTATTGATGATGAAAATCTTCCCACTGTAACTGAAAAGTTTTTTGTAACAGTAACTAATGTCTCACCCACTGCAAATGCAGGACCTGATGCTATTCTTGATGAAGGTGATACTTTTGTTTCTCTTGGCTCCTTTGCCGACCCTGGTAGTGTAACTCCTACGATAACAGTTGACTATGATGACGGAACAATTGAAAATTTAATTCCAAACCCTGATGGAACTTTTGAATTAAGTCATGTTTACACAGATGATGGATTATTTACTGTATCCGTATCTGTAGATGATGGTAATACTATTCCTATTCCTATTGATGATGCATCTGTAACTGTCACCAATATTCTACCTGATGTTTCAATTTCTGATAAATCCGTTGATGAGAATAAATCATTCACCGCATCTGGCTCCTTTGCCGACCCTGGTGATGATACATGGACAGCATCAGTTGATTACGGTGATGGATTTACTCCTCAATCTTTGACATTAAACCCTGACAAATCATTTTCATTAAATAACAACTATGCATCAAATGGTGCATACACTGTAACAGTTACAGTAAATGATGGTGACGGTGATGGCATCTTGTCTTTCCCTGTGGGTGTCTTTGTAATTGCCGAGAATACTTCTGAATTTACATCTCCTGCAAGTGTTACCATTACAGAGAATCACGGTGCAACATTTACCACCATTGACCAAGACATTTGGAGTCTAACTGAAGGGTCTTCCAGTTGGGAACTATTTGAACCACAATCCTGGGATGAAAGTGATAGTGCAAGTGACTATGTTACTTTGGCTAAAAAGAAACTTGGTGGTGGAATCAGTGCTGGAACAAGTGGACATTTGAGCATGACTGCAAGCGCTGATGAACTGGAAGGTACAATTAATGTGTATTATCCCGGTGATGTTGAAATCCAACATCTTGATATTAATTCATTTTTAGCAGGTGAAAATGTCCCAATCTCAACTCAATGGACTTTGGATGAGGACGGTGTCGATATAGATTCATCCTCTCAAGGTGACCTTACTTTGTTCTTTGATATGGGATTGAAAGCATTCATTGACACTGATGTTTGTTTGCTGGTTGGATGTGAGGATCTATTTTTGATTCCTGACGTTGACTTTGATACTGGTGAAACTGTTTTGTTTAGTTTTGATGCAGCTGAGGCAACTCAAGTAATTCCAGACTTTCTTTCAAATGCATTAATTGGAACCACAGCTAACTTTGCTCCTATCTCAGTTGAACCTTCTGATATTACAGTAAACCCTACTACTGGTCAAGTAGTGGCAGAAGGCTCTAACATATTTTCTGATATGGTACTTGACATTGACAAAATTGATTCTAATCTAAATTGTGTCGCAGCTGGAATCCCACCTTTGCCAAAAATATGTCCATCATGGGGTGCATCCATTCCAATTCCTGGTACTACCATTAGTTATGATTTGTTTGATGCAAAATCCAACATTAATTTTATTGCAAATCAAAAACTTACTTTCAATACTGGAGTCTTGACAAAATATGATTTTAGCAGTCCTGTATCTGGAGTGACTGGCTCAATTGTAGATATAACCACTGATGGTTCTGATCAAATTACATCTGTGATTGCAAGCGATGGCAGTCAAATCAATGTATTATTCCCACAAGGACAAACTGATCCAATCACTGTAACTCCTACCATATTGCTTGATTCTGATAAAACAACATTGCATCAATTTACCGAATTGAAAACAGAAAGTGATATCACCATGAAATCACTTGAGGTGCTTTTACATGTTCCAGGATTTACTGTTCTTCCATCAATTCCAATTTACGATCCAATTCCTCATTTTAAGAATTGGGAATGTCATGGATTTTTGTGTGTTAATGGCCACTATCACCACAGCTGGCACTATCACAAGATCGGTGATACCCCTACAGTAAAGTTTAATGGAAAATTCATCACTCTTCCAGCAGTATGGACTAGTGGACCACAAGGAGAACAGGTAAAGACTGATGTTATCTCTGATGACAAGTTCTCTCTTGATGGATTCAACACAGTAGAGTTGGCAAGCTTTGTCTTGGATCCTGAAGTGCCTCCAACTGCAGTGTTTGGTGGACCATATGTTGTAGATGAAGGCTCTGTAATCTCTATGGATGGTTCTGGCTCATTTGACGTTGATCTTCCTGCACAGACATTGAGTTATTCTTGGGACTTGGATGATGATGGAGTCTTTGAAACTGATGGAATAATTGTTGAGTTTGAAAACACATCTGATGGTCCTGCAGACCATAATGTATCTCTACAAGTATGTGATTATCTCAACTGTACTGTTGATTCAGGAATTGTTAGAGTTACAAACGTAAACCCCACAGTTGATGCTGGGGATAACCAAGAGGCTGTAATTCATGATACTGTATTACTAGATCCTGCAACTTTCACTGATCCTGGATTTGACTGTGTATCTTGTGGTACACTTGAAGATTTCACTTCTCTTGTAAACTGGGATGACGGCAGTGATGTGTTACCAATTTCAGAAATCCCTGGAAGTCTTGGAGTGTTAACTGAGGGAACAATTGACGGTTCCCATATTTACAGACTACCTGGAGATTATACCGTTACAGTAGCAGTAACTGATGATGATTTGGGAACTGGCAGCGATAATTTCACAACAACAGTTCTTGGTGCAATAGACTTGAAGAACAGAGTAATTGATACGCTTGTTCCATTTGAGTCTGATTCTAAAGATGTAGAAAAAGCAATTGAAAAAATCAACAAAAGTCTTGATGCAAAATTGTGGATAGATGCAGTTAATCTAGATATTAAAAAAGGACACAAAGTCTTTGATGAAGAAAAGAATGCAGTAGAGAAATTAATGAAACTAATCAAACATGATGATGAGAAAAAGAAATCTATCAGTCCAGAATTAGAGGCTGCCGCACAGTTTGGTATTGATAATTTGGTTAATGCCGATAGAGTGCTTGCAATAACTGCAATGCTTGATGCAACATCTATTCCAGTTGATAACCCTAAAGACCAAAAGAAAGTAGACAAGGAAAACACAAAATCTTCTGAAGAATTTGTAAAGGGCGATGAAGAACGTGATGATGGGGATTTTGACAAGGCAATAAAACACTATGAAAAAGCCTGGAAACACGCTCAAAAAGCCATCAAACATGCACAAGGGCATGATGATGACGATGATGAAGACGAAGAAGATTGATGCATTTTACGAATTGACCTGAATTAATCCCGTTGGAGTAGATGCCCAAATAGGTGGCTCTGACCCATAGATTTTGTATTTTTGTAAATTTGTATGATTAAATATCCAAATCGTGCAAGTTCTACTCTTGAATCTCTTCATATTGTCGCCATACATGAAACCAAATTCTGGCAAGTGCATCAATTGCATCACCTAATATTGCAGGAGCTGCATCATGAAACTTTTGTTCATATTTACTGCGATATTCTGAAATTGTAACCTTACTTGCATTCACATTCTTTGGAATTATCTGAGTAGATACTAGATATGAGAAATAACATACGTCTACCATGTAATCCCAGACATTTCCATTTTCAGAACCAAAACTTAGTTGGAAATTTCTATTTTCAACATCATCAATCAAGTCTTCTAAAAATGAACCCGAAATGTCTGCATCATCTGATAATTTTGGCAGTCCTCTATAGTCAAGATTGAAACGTTTTTCTTTTTGTGTGGGATCTATCAAAAAAGCATAGTTGTCAGTGATTGTTTCTTCCCAATACTCCTCAATCTCATCGTGAACTCTTTCGCCAAAGTTTCTTGAATCACAATGTAATGGCATGTGTGCATCGCATACATAGTGAGCCAACATAAAGAATCCTAATGCAATCTGATTGTTTGTTGCAATAATTGCAGAACCTGCATTTTTCTTGTCATAAGCTACATCATACAGAATCTTTAGCTGGTCACGTATCTGAAATACTAGGGCTTGACATCTGTCTGGCAGGATTCCTTTGTCTAGTATGATTTTTTCATCGTCTGGTCTTGATGATACCAAATCAGGCATCTTTGAGCGCAAAGGAAGGGTGTGCTTTTGTTGTCGATATTCTTCTCCTTGCTGAGGCCATCTGGTCTTCCAGATGTGACCTGTACTGTTATCGTGAATTATGCTATCTGGAAACCATGCCCCTTGCACAACTCCGTCATTATTTTGCTTTAGAAATTTCAACAATCTGTTTGCAGTCTTTTTGTTTTTCTCACTAAACGTGTCTTTTTTCTCATAGAGTCGTTTGCATGCCATAAGGGCAAGCCATGCATGAGTGTACTGTTTCACACATAGTAAGGGGGAATAATATTAATAAAGTATTACGATCATAATTTGCCATTGCTAGACAATAACGATAATGACATAATTAACAATTTACTCCAAAAAATAGAAGATACAAAAAAAGATGATCTTACTGGACAGACAAAAGAAAATGCAAACAAGCTAAAAACTGCTCTTGCAAAAAAGACCGATCCACGTTTACCTTATCAGAAAAGAACAACATACATCATAGCAAGCGGAATTGCTGCAATCAATCTTGTTGCAATATTGTTGATAGGAGTAAAGGAAACCCAACTTGACATTACAATCCCCTTTGTTGCAGTCATTACATTCTTTGGCGTCATGATGTTATCTGCTCAACACAACCATTCCAAAGAGGAGATGCAAGAAAAACATTCCACGGGTGTTATGCGCCGCTCGATTGCAGCATCTGTAGTTTTGGTTTATCTAATTGCATTTTCTGCAATTACATTTGGTGATTTTAATGACAGAGAATTATCTGGAGAAGTATCTGACAAAACAATCACAAAGATTTCTGAATATTTTGAGAAACTAAAGAATGAAGAAGGAAAGGTTGATGGAGATGAAATCAACAAAATCTTTGGAGAAGAACAGCAAAAACTAGTTGATTCCCTTCAATCAGACATTGAAAATGAATTAAAATCCAATCAGACTATACTTGGTCATTTTACAATAATGACTGGAATTGTTATTGCGTTTTACTTTGGCTCCAAGGCAGTTGAATCTAGAAAGAATGGTGATTCTAAAGAAAAACCCAGCACAAAACCAAGTGATGGGGATGATGATTCAAAACCTGCAGTTGATGCACTTATGAAACTCTTGTCAAAAAACCCCGATGACATGTCTCCTAATGAACATCAAGTTTATAGATTCATCAAGGAATTCCATTAGAATATTTTACTTTCTTTTTCTTTTAATTTCTCTTTTCTTTTGAACTCTTTTCTTTGGTGCACGTTTTTTTAGTTTGAGTTTCTTTTTTCTGCATTGCTCAAGAAGATACTTTGCCTGAGCCTTTCTAGCTGTTTTTTCAGTGTGTGATTGGTGGTTTAGAATTCTCTTGTATGCAATTTTGAGTATGGCCTTGATTCTGTTCTGAACCCTGTTAGTCAATGCCTTTTTGCACTGGGTTTTGGTCTTTGTGCATGGGCATCCGACTGACTGCATCTTGTCTATTCCATCTAGTCTCTTCTTGAGTGCTTTTGTAAGATGCTCCATTATGTCCTCGACATGCTGTAATTCATGAATCTCGACACTTTTGACATCCAGTTTCTTGTGGTGTGGTTTCTTTGGTACTAGTTTGCCATTTTTTTTATCACAGGAAACGACCTTGAGGGTTTTTGTGTTAAAGCACGACCTTTTTGATTTTTCTATCTTTTTCTTGTTAATCTGAACTAGAAATTCTGTATCAATAATAATTTCTGAAATCTGGCAAAGACACCATTTCTTGTTGAACTTGTGTTTGCTGCATTTAATTTTAATGTCTTTGATTCCTTTTTTTGTGATTTTAGTTGTTCCAAACTTTGTTCCTAACTTGTTGTTTGTCTTTTTAGTTACCTTTTTGTTAATTGTAATAGTTACCAATGGTTTTGTTTTGTATGACTAGTATTTATGAAATATGATGTTATGAAATTAGCAAACATGTGATTAATCTATGGATTAAAAAGTAAAATTGGAATTTAAGACCAGCAACGATTAGTTCTCTGGTGAGAATTCCAACTGTGTATAATTTTCTAAAATGGTATTTAGGGAATACTGATGATTTGTATGAACAAATCATTCATTAGGGTTTTAAACAAATTTTGCCATAATACATTATGTCAAAGAATAACGAGTCTGAATCTTGGGAAGCACTCTATGGATTGTCATGGACAATTATAGATGATGAATAATACCTCTGATTTGACCTAAAGGCGATTGTGCCTTGACATTTTTTCAGATGATATCCTCATCCAAAATCATTTACTTTGATCAAACCAGAGTCCTCCTGCAATGGCTACAAACCAAAAACGTTAGGAGCATAACTTGTGTGAAAATGGATTAAAGGATAGGTTATTGTGACATTTTGGGTATTGGGAATCACTTTATTTTCGGATTCTGTCAAGTTATTGGCTCAGTCAACAAAATACTCTTCCTGTCAAATGTCTACTCATCTATTCTGAAAAATAAATTGCTTTTTTAATTTCAGGTAATCTTTTCAATACCACTTGAGTGATTTCATCTCCTTCTTCAGGAGTTGGAATTCGAAAATGAATTGAATTAAAATAATTAGAATATGCCTGTGTGATTGTCCCATATTCAATACCAAATACAAATTCTTCAATATTGTTTAGTTGAAACCCTTGTTTGATTAGATCACTACTGAAAAACTTGAGATTTCGTTTTGCATTATTAATTGAATTATCTAATAATTGATCTAATATCCCTCTATCTGCTGAAGTTAGTCCCATGATTGAAATATTCTATTCAAGTACTTTTAGGTTTTGATTTTTCTTTATTTCCAAATTCTGGAATCTTTAATGCATCTCGAATAAACATTGTGATTCTTTTAGGAATTATTTCATCAATAGTTACTTCTTTTATCAACAAGTCTGTATTCTCTTTTATATTTTCAACTACCTCTTCCATCTGAAAAACTTCTTTCATTGCAGGACGCATATTGTAATTTTCCTTCATATTTTTTAGAAAATCTTTCAATTTAGCATCTACAGCTGAAATTAAGATGGTGGTAAATATCAAATATTGTGAAAGATGTTCAAAATCAACTGCAGATAAAACAGAGGATCTTGAAACTGTATATCCATAAGACATGTTTACAATTAATTCAAATTCTAAAAATTGGTTAGAAACTAACACAAACATATTTTCTGTTACTCTCAAATAATATGCAAATACAGCAAAATTTGTAATTCCTAGAATTGAAATTATTCCTATCCCCCATACTAAATATTCATATTTAAAATCAGAACTCGTATTCAAAGCAAATAATACAGTAAGTGCAATTCCTAAAACTGAAAAAAAATTATTTCTACGACCTTTGAGTCTGGCAATTTCAGAATCCCCTACTTTTTCAAAACGTCTACCATTATTTTCAATTTCTTTTAATTGGTATTCATGAATAGCATCAATCCTTTTTGCTAGCCATTGTTTTTCTTCGTTTGATTCATTCATACTTTCTCACTTGCGTTTTGTATTAACGTCAACCATTTGTTATTTCCTTTGATGATTGTGCCTGCTTTATCCGATGGAGTTTGACCATTCAAGCCCATATGTGGACGTATGTAGTTGTGATTACTCTGTTCACTTATTGTCCGATCTTTTAGGTGTCAAAAATAGTCGGGGGTTTTGAGCAGTATCGTACTAAATCATGGAAGAATTGATTGAATGATTTCAATACAAGCTTGGATTGTATCTACGTCTTCTGATACCTCTGTTATTTTATCCAAAAGATATGCTGATAGTCCGACAACTCCTGTGGCAGTACCTAATCCAAATGGGATTCCTTTGTGGATTCCATGATGAATCACTGGATGAAGTTTTTTCTTAGTCATGCTTGCAGCTATTTTTTCTAACATTTAACAGATCTGTATGACACAATAACTCCCAATAGTTTTTTTAAACGAGTATGAGACTATTGGTTTATGGCAATAGAAACTGTGGTTAATGGAACTACCATAATAATTAATGAACAGATTAGTTATGATTGGATAGGTGTTGTAATTGCAAGTATTGTTGCTGTAATCTCATTGGTAGGATAGTTTGGTCTAATCTTCAAACAAGAAGGTCTCTTGATATAACAAAGGGACAATTAAGAGAAATGAAAGATGCAAATAAAATTCTTAAACAAGATTTACTCAGTAAAGTAAAACCTCTATGGGAGTTTGTTGATTTAAACACACAACTAAATGCAAAAGATCCTCTTAATCCGTCACTATCATTTGCAATTAAAAATGTTGGTCTTACTGGTATTAATAAAATGGAAATTGTTGGAGCTGAATATTACTATACAGATAATCAACCATTCAATATTGAAAAATTCTTAGCAAACCCTCCAAATCTTTTCACTTTGTTTAAATCTCCTGCTTCATTTCTACATAAAGAAAAAACTAAACTTTTAGAATACATTCCTACTGGAAATAGTCCTAATGTAGATATTATTTTATGGGTAAAATATGAATATCTTGATGAAGAAAACTATGAAATTATTCATGTGTTTGATTTTAAAGATTGGAAATTAAAGGGACATATTTCATATCCTCCACAGATATTGAAAGAATATCGTGAAAAATTAGGTTTGTAATCATAAACAAGAAAATTCACTATTAATCAAGCACATTTTACGCCTAGTTTGACCACAGAAGAATTGGATATGTTGCGTTTTTGATTGGGATAGTTGTATTTGTAGTAATTATTGTAAGGTGATGTTTATTGAAGTAAATCTTTTTTTCCAGATTTGGATGCTCTCTGACTTTGTTCACGTTTAACATCTGTAATTTTCTCTTTCATAAATCTGAATATCTCTCCATATTTTTGTAGGTATTCTTGCATTTCCTCTTTTTGATCTTTAACTTCTTTTTTTAATCTATTTTTTTCATGTATTGTCTTTGCTGTTATTTCTGTTAATGATGTAATTTGATTTTCTAATTTACCTGTGTATTTTCTTAATTCTGCCATATCTTCATGGATTTGTTCTAACTTTTGTTCGATTCCTCTTATGTCTTGATGGTCATCTTCCAAAATTGGATATATTACATTGTTACCTATTGTTCCTGATATATTTGAGATCCATCTATCATTACCTGTACTGTAAATCGTATTATCATTACCTGTACTGTAAACCCATTTTGTTTCATCATTATCTTCACTAGAAAACCATTTTGGTTCATCATAACTTATTACATTTCTAACAATTGGTTCAACCTTTTCCTTTATTCTTCCTTGGTTTTTTGCATCTTTAATTATTTTTGCAGTTTTTTTCTTTTCTCTAATTTTATCAAATTTTGTCATTTTTTAATTTCCTCTGTTTCTAAATACTCTTCAATTACTTTATCCATTTGTTTTTCAACAGGCCCTTTCATTTCTCTTAATTCTGGATATAGTTTCAATGCACCTTTTGCAGTGATTTTACCATCTGATGTGAGATAGAATTTATCTTTCGTTGTTTTTACTACAAATTCAGCGTCAATTAATTCACTTAAAATTTTATCTTTTGGTATGATAATGGCTGATTTCTCATTTAATGCATTTGTTAGTAATAGATGTGTGAGAATTTCTTCTTCTCTAGATGTTGTTGGATTATAGATTGTTTTTAAAATTAAACTTTGTACTTTTTCTGGAAATGATGCTAAACCACTACGTTCGCTCATTCTGATAACTTTTGCATTTTCCATTACTGATATGTCGATTTTTTTTTCACGCAATGTTGATTGAACATTATTTAACAATATCAGAACTTTTTGTATGGTTCGTGAATTTAGTTCCGTTTTTTGTGCAAGACTATTTTGTGTGTAATACTCTCCATCTTGGAGTACTTCCATAGTTTTAGATACTGCTGATGAAAAATCAGTTCGTGTTTTAGCTTGCATTTCTTACTATTCTATAGATGTATAGTTATATAATACTTGTTGTATAATTATACATAGGTATGCCTCTAGAGAATTATGAAATAGCCATTTTGTTGAAGATGTATGATGAACAAATTATCGGAATGCGAGGCTATACCAGTTTAGAGCGAGTAAGGAGTAAGATTCAATGGCAAAATATTGCCAAGGCCTATAAAATAAAGAAAAGTTTTGACACAATTACACGAAAACTGGTGAAAAGAAAACTGCTTTCTGATGATGGAAAGAGTATGGCGGTATTGTGTTTGGATAAGTTAGGTGTTGATTTTGCAGTTGGATATTTGGATGAAAATCCAGATGCCATGAAAGATCTGGAAACTAAAATGACAGAATAATTCTACATTAAAATGAAAGTACCGTTAACGTAATGCAAAATTTTGAATCATAATGAAATTGATAGTTCTATTCTATTTAATATTAATTTGTTAAATACACGATAGATGATAATCTTAAATTAAGAAAATAACAAATAACAGAACACAATAAATTCTGTATGGCTATAGAGATGGATTTAGAAATATTTGTTATTCTAATTACCGTATTATCTTATGGTGCACTTGTAGCCTATTACAGTCAATCCCGGAAAATTCGAAAACTTAGACAAAATGAAAAAAGTAAAGAATTTTTTAAAGTTTTGATGAGTGGATTAAAAAGTGAAACTATTTCAACATTGGATGATGTGATAAATTTACACATTGGAATAATAAAAAACATTACTGAAAAAACATACAATAAATCATTACTAAGCAAGACTCTTAGAGAATTTTTAGTATTATTAACATCTAAAAATAAAGAGTACTTGGATAATAATACAAACAATGAAAAAATTTTAGAATGGAAAGAGAAAATAACAGAATTTATCAAGAAAAATGATGAAGAATCCCCTTATTCAGACTTACCTCCTATAGAAAAAAGCATATTTGAAGATCTCTTGGCATTTTCAGAAAACAAAGATTCAAGATCAATAACAAGAAAAATTTCAGAACTATCTAATATGATCAAAATAAGGAATGATGAGTTAAAGAAAAGCCAAAGTAGAAACAATACTAGTATAACATTGGCCACATTAGGAGCTATTCTAACTGTAATTTTTGGAATAATAGCTGTAACAAAATAATCTAATTTTTACGAAAATAATTTAAAGATAAAATCTTATTGGATGTTTTTTCTTAATTGATATCAATCTATAATTTCTAAAATTCTTTCAGGTGGAATTTGACCATAACTTTTCTTCAATTCATCCATATTGTTCCATCCTCCAATCTCTGCAATTAATCCATAATTGTAGTCTGTCTTTGATAACCAATAATGTGCGCCAATATGTCGCAGTGCATGTGTTGGATGATGTTGAAAATAATATGCCTGTTTTCCTAAATGTTTGTAAATTTGTTTTAGATCTGTTGAGATATTTTCTGTGAATTTGTATTTTGGAATGTTGTTTTCATGAATTCTTTTCCCCTCTCTATTCTTTAGTAAATCTAAACTTGTCTGTGTATCTTTTTTGCTGATGTATTTTGACCACTTTCCACCATGAATGTGTTCTGTCTTTGTCTCAATTGCAGTCATGATGTAAGTTGTTTTGCCCGACTTTTGAGAAACTGATTTTGTGTATTCTAGTGACATGTTATACAGTGCATCAAATCTTGCACAGGATTCTATCCCTACCCCGCTTTTTGACTGGATTGAATTGCCTGAGGTGTAGAATCTTGCAAAGGTTCGCATAATTTTTTCAGTTTTTCTGTGAGATACTATGAGGTCTTGTGGCAATATTTTGCAGGTGTTACAAACTGTCTCAAGGCAGCATATTCTTCTGCTCCAGTTTTTCAGTGGACTGCCTCCCTTTCTTGTAAGTAAATCATCAATCCATTCAGTAACCAATGGGTCTCCAGTAATTGGATGTAGTTTATTGAACTGTCTGAACTTTGAATCCTCTGGGAGTTTTGGTAGAACTAGTCTGTCTTGGGTTTTGAGAATCCTTGATTCGCCTTTCATCTTTTTGACGTATCTGTATATTGTATCTCTAGACACTCCTAGAACTTTGGCAGTCTCAGTTACTGTTAGTGGGTATGGTCTGGTACCTGTACCGTGTAAGAGAGAATGAATCTCATTGATAATTTGATCTTCAGTGGATCTTTTCTTTTTTAGTTTGATGTGAGGCCTGCTCATAATAATCCTCCAAAAAGAAGGTCATACGGAATTTTTTTTGAGGCTTTTTTGAGTGTAGATGTCAAATGATACGTTTCCATATCTGACACTTGGTCATCTTCTGAAAAGCTTTTAATTTGTAGAAAAAGCTTTTTTGATTATGAATATTGTAGAGAAGATTCTTGCTCGTGGTGCAGGAAAGTCTTCAGTTGCCCCAGATGATGTGGTTTTTGCCAAAGTAGACAAAGTAATGATGCATGATGTGTCTGGACCTGGAGTCATTAAGGTATTTGATAAATTAAAAAAACAAGGAATTCCAGTAGACAAATTATGGGATTCATCCAAGGTCTGGGTAGCAGAAGATCATTTTGTTCCATCTGCTGAAAAAGTATCGGCTGAAAATGTTGTAAAATTATCAAAATTTACTAAACAGTATGGAATTGAAAAACATTTCAAATATGGCATGGGTCAGTATGGAATTTGCCATACAATATCCCATGAAGAAGCAATGGTGATGCCTGGCGATGTCTATGTTGGTGGAGATTCTCATACTAATACCACTGGTGCATTAGGTGCATTTGCTTGTGGTTTGGGACATACAGATATTGCATATGTTTTACTTAATGGGCAGATTTGGTTCAAAGTTCCTGAAACTTATTACTTTAATCTAAATGGAAAATTACCTGAACATGTCATGGCCAAAGATCTAATTCTAAAAATTGTTGGGGATATTGGAACTGATGGAGGTGCATATAAAACAATGCAGTTTGGTG
>Ga0233439_10002796_pt1 | contig 19095 bp, 13 predicted proteins | sample SI_123_September_6_FD_182713 | JGI IMG/M metagenome (GOLD analysis project Ga0233439, IMG submission 182713) | Seawater microbial communities from Saanich Inlet, British Columbia, Canada - SI_123_September2016_100_MG | ecosystem: Environmental > Aquatic > Marine > Inlet | place: Canada: British... | reverse complement strand
GAGTCTTTTTCTACAGTGATTTCTTTTATTAAAAATATGGCTGTTCTGTCAGCACAGCAAGCAGCAGCACAGCAAGCAGCAGCACAGCAAGCGGCAGCACAAGCAGCACAGCAAGCGGCAGCAGCAGAAGCGGCAGCAGCAGAAGCGGCAGCAGAAGAACATTTAGCAGATGAACATTTTATAGAAATTATACCAGTAAATATAACGACTACATCTTATGGAAATAAGTATACGATAGATGGTGTTCAGAATAACTCTTTGACCTTGGTTAAAGGTACAAAATATACTTTTAATCACTCACCGGCTCATCCCTTTCGTTTTAGCACGACTAGTGATGGTACTCATAGCTCAGGCACTGTATATACAACAGGTGTTACAACAGTAAATGGAAAAACTATTATAGAAATTACTTCTTCTACGCCGGCTACACTATATTATTATTGTTCACTCCATTCTGGTATGGGTGGCACATTAACTATACTGTAAGTGTTAATAACCCGGCGCTATTTATTTCTGTATGTGAAGTGCCATTTTCGTTTTCTATTGTTGTTTCTATATCTTCATGAGATATAACAGTATCAATAGAAGGACGTCTATGGTCTTTATCGATAACATTAAATGTTTTGGGTCCACTTAGATAAGCGCTATATGCCCGCTCGTTTTTCAGCGAAGCGGTTGCAATATTTCTTGTATGAAATAATTTAATTACAATTAATAAAATATAACTTAGCATTGGGGCCAAAGAAGCCGAGCCGGCCCAATTATTAGCAACATCTACAGATGATAATGCAATATTTAACGTTTGAAACCCGATGCATGTATCTACTAGAATCTTGTATTTGCGATTCAAAGCATGCATTTCATTCTTAAATGTTGGATAATATTCAATCTCATCATCTAAGTTTTCAGTGGGTTTTGAATAATCAATATCTAAATAATTAATACACCAGTTTTCTCTCTTGACTTCTATAAAATACATGGCAAAAAATACGATAAAGCTAATGAGATTACATACTAGAGCACTTTTATGGTATATATCACTATTTGAATTTATATTATAAGTGACACTGCATACTGTGTTATTATCACATTTATGTGGCACAAAAACTGTTAAAAAAGTTCCCATACAAATTTTATAAAACTCAATTATAAAAGTTAGTCCCCCTTGTAAACGTTGTTTGGTATCATCATCCATTATTATTCATATAATAATATGTTTAAATTTGTAATATAATATATAATCCTTTTATTTTTCTAGGTCACTCTTTCTTCGCTTTATTCGACAGATAAGTTGCATTATCGGTTTTTGTCCATGAACTCGACGCATCATCACTACTGGGCGGCTCCCAAAATCCCCACGGCTCATTTACAGCGCGCTTTCCAAATGGAATAAAGATTGTCCAAGGTTTCTCGGAACCTAGTTCCACCTTATGCTTATATTTTGTCGATGCAATATTCCAATGTCCCGGAGGACGCCACACCTTTTTCATGCCCTGGTTCAGTGTCTCGCCATCGTCATTTACAGTAATATATTCCCAGTATCCACCAGATAGAATAATATGGAAGAACCCCCAAGGATGGTCATGAATGTCGTCCTCGTCACCCTTCATAAATTTATGAATAAATACATTAAATGGAAAATTCACTCGATTACGAATAAGAAGATAATATCGCAGCAGATATGGTTTGTCATTTGCACGATCCATGATAGTTCGTGCGCGGGTTTGCACGCATCCATCCCTGGAATCCGTTTTGCTAAAATACTCGAGAAGAGCGCCCATATTACGACAAACGATCACATATAGCGCATGGGCTTCGAAAGGAAAGATATGGAATACGTTGCATAGATAGTGAAAGGCCAGTGCGCTGAACACGCATAACACTACGCTCCACCACATAAGAAGTTTTGCTAGAGTGGATGCACATGTTTTGACATATGAACAACAAGCTTGCACTTGGGTGCGATATTTTGCAAGAAACATAATATCATCGTCTGTAGGCATAGGGGTCATGGTAATACTTTATATATTTCTTGTAAAACACGATTCAATTTTCTCACAAGAAATAATATATTACTTATAATATATTATTTCTTTCAAAATATAAAATTACATTCGTGGATAAATTACATTCGTTTATGTATCTCCACTGCAGCTAATCCAGCCATAATTTGTGCAATGATAAATGGAACTGCAACGTTAACTGGTTGCTTTCCTGCAGCTATCAACATAATAGTAACAGCAGGATTAAAATCACCATTGGTAATATTACTGACCAACATAATGGTTAATGTAAGCGCCGCACCAATAACAATTGCATTTTTACTTGCTAAAATAACATAGAAAAAGAAAAGGGAGCCTAAAAATTCTGCTGCGTATTTATTTATCATTATATTATTAATATAGATTATATTATTATAATTAAGTATTGCTTAATATAAAATATAATTGCTAATATAATTGCTAATATAATTGCTAATATAATTGCTAATACTATTTAACAACAATTTCCTCCACTCCTGAAAGGGTTTTCTAATGCGCCCTTTTTCTTTGGTGCGACAGTGCCACCTCCCCGAACACGCGCTAAAGCACTATTCCTAAATGATGTGTCTTGGCTACGATAAGACATTATTTTGGATTGACGATTAGTAGAGCTTTTTCCAATTGCTTTCGTGCGCCGAGATTCGATAAGCTGTGACGATGACACTGGCGCAGCTTTATTTTTAGAATATGCAGAAGTTGTATATTCACGCCGGTTCACTGGCGCGTTAATAAATGTTGCACGTGCGCTAGAAAACCCGCTTCCTTGCGTCATGGTATCTGGTTTAAAAGGCATCCCCATTTTACTGCGCGTAAATCCGTTATTAAGTATTTGCTTTAGTGGTATGCTTGCAGCGCCAACAGTGGAATATGGTAAATGTCCAGTCATATATATAATATTATATATATAATATAATTTACTTTAAAATTTTCATTACAATCAGTGTCTCATTCTCATTAACGGAACATAAGCACCGTTATTTGCACCACCAAAGCTTTTGTCATTGTAAGTGCGATTTTTAGCTTGTAATTTCTTAAATCGAATATAATCAGAACCGTCATAAACGTATTTTGGGTTTCCTGTATATGCCGCCTGCCCGCCTTTATGTACTCCTCCTGCTCGCGAAAAAATGTTTTGCCCTGCTCCAATCCCGCCAACCTGATTAGGCGCATATAGTTCGGCTAATACAGAATTATTTACAGTTCCTTGAGAGTCACCAGCATTAAATGCCTGTCTAAAAGGAGTAAGTGGCATCTTTAATACATCTCTTGCACATGTTCCTGGAGTTGGGTCGGCGTAGCCGTCGCCGTCCAAATCCATATAATCGTCGTCAAGGAGATCGAAGTCCGAATTACCACCTGATGTACCTGATGGCGTGAGACCTGATGGCGATAAACAGCAGCCTGGTGGGCAATCTGGTCTGTCGCGTCGACTGTCACATGCTTGTTTGTTCGAATCGCATGCTGCGGTCGCCGAAGGTTTTGGCCAGGCAGGATTGTCATCCAACCAATTCTTGGGGTCGCATCGCTCGCTGCCTGGTGCACCGCTCCGTGCGTTGCAATAATCACTCCGTCCGGGGGGACAATCAAAACGACTATCGAAACACCTCCAACACGCTCCTCCTCCTCCTCCGTTAATCCCCTGATTGCTGTTGAAGGCTGCTCCCGCGTAGAGGAAGCCGTCAACGTCACCAAATACGTCGTCCCTGGCCGCATCAATCACCATGAACCTGCCAAATGCCTTTCGTAAAACAAGTCTATCTCTACCTCTTTCACCTCCTCCCACCATGCCACTTCCACCAGAGGACCCCCCGCCTCCTCCTAATAATCCTCCTTTGGGTTGTACACCTCGCGCTCCTCCTCCTAATCTGCTTGGATTTGAATTTGAAATACAGCCTGCCATAATATATATATATTTTATATAGATTAAAATATATATTATAATTATTAATATTTATAATATGAAGCACAGTAATACTAAATGATATAATCCTAAATGCTATAAATACTATATAAATTGTATAATATCCTAAATATATCTAATTATAATATTGAATTTATGTTAACATTCTCGGAGCAACATTCATTGTCATCAATTCCTGAAACATCAATTTACATGCATAAGGCAGCTCTACGTAATTGAAATCTGTTCTATTATCACACATTTTGCAATGATGAATATGACATTTGTCATTGTATGCTGCGATCATTCCACATCTCTTACATACATGAACGCTAAAGGCATCAGATGCATCATATAAACGTCCTTTATTGAAACGAGAGGCGCCGTGACTACACATACAATCACGCTCCATCTCACCATATCTGAGCCCACCATCCCTCGCTCTCCCCTCCGCCGGCTGGTGTGTTAGATTTACCATTGGACCCGTCGCCCGACTATGATATTTGTCAGCAACCATGTGCTTGAGGCGTTGATAAAATACTGGGCCGATAAATATGCTGCTTTCAAGTTGTTCACCAGTGAGACCATTATATAATAATTCGTTTCCAGTTGATTCATAACCAACTTCGCGTAATTTTTTACAAATATCTTTAATTTCGAAATTACCAAAACTCGTACCATCGCCAAATAATCCCAATTCTAAAATAACTTTTCCTAAAAGAGTTTCTTTTAACTGCGCAATTGTCATTCTTGATGGAATAGCATGTGGGTTAATAATAATATCCGGCTTTACACCGGTTTCCGTAAATGGCATGTCGCATTCTGGAATAATATTTCCAATTGTCCCTTTTTGTCCATGTCGACTGCTAAATTTATCACCGATTACTGGTTTACGAATTGCGCGAAGACGAACCTTGCATAATGTGTATCCGTCACCATTTTTACCAATAACATTTTTATCAATATATGTTTCCTCTTTTGTTCTACATATCTTACTTTGGTCTTTATATTTAATAACAGTTGTATGGTTGTTACGAGCATTTTTAATGGCGACCATTTTCGCAATGATAATATCTCTATTTTCCACTAAAGTATTTTCAGGAATAACACCATCACGGTTTACTTTATCATAATTTCCCAATTTCATGCCCTTCGTTTTAGATTTGTCTGGCTTGCGACGAATCTCCTCGTCACCATGAGAGTTTTTCCCCTCGTCTTTCTCGGTATGATAAATTGTAGCTTGAAATAAACCACGATCTATAGAGCCCTGATTAAATAAGATAGAATCTTCCTGGTTGTACCCGGAATGTGTCATAATAGCAACAACTACTTGTGAACCAGACGGAATTTCATTTAGTTTAATAATATTCATAATGCGCGTATCAACTAAAGGACGCATTGGATATGTCAACACATATGCCGTCTTGTCCATACGTCTATCGTAATTTGTAACATACATTCCCATTGCTTGCTTTCCCATTGCACATTGATATGTGTTTCTCGGCGATTGATTATGTTCTGGGAATGGAATACATGATGCGAGAATACCGAAAATAGTGCTCGGGTGGATTTCGCAATGGGTGTATTTATAAATATAATGCTCTTTACTATTTTGGGTATATCCATTATTAAGTTTCTTTGGAGTCATTGCAATCATACTGAAATTCTGTTCTGCTGCATCAATATACTCAATGACAGATTCATCGTTGAGGCAATCAGTGAGTAAATCATTCCAACACAGTTTCTTTTTATTTAATTCATCAATATGTTTGTTATTAATTAATAGTTTAGCATTCCGCACCCGAAATACGGGCCTGGTTAATCTGCCTGCATCATTGCACACGCGGATTTCTTTTCGTTGCGTGTCGAAAATAATAGAGGTATATATGTTGATGATTCCTTTATATTTCTTTTGTTTAAGAGACGAATATAATTCAATTGGATTTTTCGCAATACCTATCCATGTTCCATTTACAAACACCTTTACTCCCGTGCTTAAATCAGATTTGGTAATATCATCAAATGTGTAAATGTATGGATTTACAAAATCATATAATCCATTACTTTCACATGGGATAGTAACGTGTGTCATGTAACTTAAATTTTTAACAATACCTACTGATGCTCCCTCCGGTGTTTCTGCCAGACATAAGAATCCCCAACATGAAGCTGCCAATTTACGCGGGGCAATCAGCTTTCCGCTTTTATCTATTGGTGTATTTACCCGTCGAAGGTGGCTTAGTGCTGAAATATATGTCAGTCGGTTTAAAACTTGCGCTACGCCTGCTTTATTGCCATTAGAATGCATAATAGCAAAGTCTCCTGTAGACAATGCTCTTTTAATACCGTTTTCAATTGTAGTGGACTTCAATACTTTATAAATATTCGTCATATTCACAATATTAAGATGATCTTCGGTAGACCGCCATGAACCGTGATTAATTTCACGAACGATTTGCTTTTGCATATCTTTTACTAATTTATTGAAATAATTCCTAAACAAATTGTTTAGGAGCACCCCAGTTAAATCTATCCGCTTATTAAGATAAGAGTCCCTATCTGACGTCTTATCCAGTCCCAAACTACATCGAACCAGTCTGTTCGCCATATATCCCATAAACATCTTTTTCTGGATTGTAGTATTGCAATGTGGAAAGATATCGCGATCAAGAATTTGGACGGTAAACTCGCGTTTTTTTCTAGCGCCAGTTTCTTTGTCCATGTTTAATGGAGTATACATTGCAAAATTTATAATATATTCAATCGCAGCATCTTGAGTAAGATATTTATTTGCATCGACAACAGAGCCCCTTAATTTTATAAGGATTGACGCATTATCTTTGGCACGGTGATCAAGAACTATACCTTCGCATATTTCCTCGTCAGTAATGCATCCCAACGCTCGAAATACAATAAACAACGGAATTGGCGCTTTAATTCTAGGAATCTGCATGTAAATCCCTGTTCCAAATCCATTATTTTTTGTAGACATGTACATAACAATCTGCTTAGGTGAAATACATTTTGAATCTGGCACCGATTTGATTTCCGCAGTATATGACCATTTTGTGTTTTTAACAGAATGAAAACATTGAATGGAATTTTCAGCAGCGCGCTCCTGCGCCAAGCAGGTTTTCTCAGACCCATTAATAATAAAATATCCCCCCGCATCCATATAACATTCTCCACTCACGCGCGGATCAATGTGTTTATATTGACTCAACACACAAATATCTGATTTCAGCATAATTGGAATTTTCCCCATATGAATTTTGGGAAGTGTTTTATACAATATGTGTTCTGTTTCAAGTTCATTACCACTACGAATAATATATTTGATATTAATATCTATCGTCATTCCAGCATTATAAGTGAAGTTGCGCAACCTAGCTTCGCTTGGAAACATTAACTTTGTCGCGCCATTATTTTCATGAATTTGTGGGCGATGAATGTTAAAATTACTGAATGTAATTTGAAGCTCAAGCTTATATTTATCTGCTGAAGCAACATAATCTTGTTCCGAATGAATGATTACCGGATTAAACATTACAATTGTTTTTTGTATTTGATAGGTTACAAAATTATTGTAAGATTCTATCTGGTGGCGCACCAGTTGCTGTAGATGTTTCCCTCTAAAATAAGATTCAATTACAGACCACGGCTGTTCTATATATTTCTCTGCGTCAATTTGTTCAGCAGAATCGATTTTAGTATTCGTTTCCATGTGATCTACACTTTCCATATTGGTTATTTCATTTAACATTAAGCTCATTATTTACTTCAATTTATCTTTATATGTTTTTATTATATATGACAACTAGGCGAAATAAAAATACTCATCGTCGAAATACTTATGTGCGGGTACGAAATAAGAACCACTATAAAAGTAAAAATAATAATAATAAAATTTACGTTGATCAAAGTGGAACAAACCTTCTACATTCTACGGTCAATAATATACCACGCCAGTATATTTTAGATGATACCAATAATTTTATTTTAAAAAAAGGACAGCATGTATTAGACAACGTTAATTCTCAAATTCCATATAATATATATAAACGTCGTTATAGTAATATGATAAATGCAATAGATATCCAATGTATCGATGAGTCGTCAATAACGAGTGATTATTATGAAACTAATTCTGCAAAAACTTCTTTACATAAATGGAATCATATACATAATGCACTTACAGACAAATATTTAGCTATATCTGGTAAAAATAATAAGTTTGCTGGGTGGCAATCCATCTTTTTATCCAAAAATAATGAAAATATCCAAAATAATAATATGTTACCCATAACTGTTAATAATGCAATTCATAATAATAATAATAGTAATAGTAATAACGACCAGTCAGGCATAATACCTTATAAATTTGAATTGAGTAAAAGTTTTAAACACTGGAAATTATCCACAATCATTCAACCACAAAAAACATTTTATATATCTCCAAAAATAGATAATGGTAATATGTTTAACCCGTATTATAATTGCACCCCGTCTATACAACAACCCGCCGCTACGATTATTACAACGCAGAAACCCAAAAAGGTAATACATATTACAGCGGAAATCAGTACAATTAATGATATTCTTCTATTGATTGATAAATATCCATTACATCCAGATATAGAATATAATATAAATATGCAAGCTATACATAATATTAAAGAACCACTACAAAAACTTAATCATATGATTGGTATGGATATTGTAAAATCTAGTATAATAGACCAAATTTTATATTACATACAGAATTTTCACACCATGGGATGCAGCAAAAACGACTTTATGCATACAGTAATATATGGTCCGCCTGGGACTGGCAAAACCGAACTTGCAAAATATATCGGAGAAATCTTTAGTAAACTTGGTATTCTTAAAAATAATATTTTTAAAAAAGTAACCCGCTCTGACTTAATTGCAGGATATTTAGGACAGACTGCTAGTAAAACTAGGGGCGTTATCGAAAATTGTTTGGGAGGAGTATTATTCATAGATGAAGCTTATTCTCTCGGTAACAACGAAAAGGGCGATTCATTCTCAAAGGAATGTATTGATACATTATGTGAGGCATTAAGTGACCACAAAGAAAATATTATGGTTATTATTGCTGGATATGAAAAAGAATTAAAAACCTGTTTTTTCGATTATAATCAAGGACTAGAATCACGCTTTACATGGAGGTTTCAAACAAGTGACTATAGTTATAAAGAATTATATAGTATTTTTATTAAAAAGGTTCTCGATGCGAAATGGTCTATTTCTAAAGAGGACCCTATTCAACCGGAATGGTTCAATTCCAATATAAAGCATTTCAAATTTTTTGGACGAAATATCGAAACATTATTTGCAAAAACAAAAATTGCACATAGCCGGCGTGTATTTTGTAAATCAAAAACGGAAAAAACCGTCCTTACACATTTAGATATAATAAAAGGATTTGAATTATATAAACACAACGACGCATCAAATAATGATAAAACTAATTTTATTGGTGCGGAACATATGTATCTTTAATTTTACTATTATTATACATAATAATGTCTAATAATAAACAGAAAAAAATTACTCTTGATCCTAAATATTTATCCTTGTCGGGCGGCGATAAAACCAAAAAAACACGCCAAAAACCTCGAAAATATAAGAATAATACAAATCATAATTCTAGAACTTTGCGAAAAAAACTTATTGAAAAAATTAAAAATTATCAAAATAGACGCGAAGGAGATGAATTAACCCCTCCTGTAAAGGAGACCTCTTTCGATGATGAATTTAGCTCGTCCTTAGAATTTTTACAAGAACTTTCTAATAAGAAGAAACAAAATAATATCGGCAAAAATAAAGCATTAACCAAAAATAAAGCATTAACCAAAAATAACGTATTAACCAAAAATAACGTATTGCCAAAAGACGACAATAGGCATCACATTCATACCACGCATAACCAGTATGCAGGGCATAACATTGCCACAGGGCATAACATGGTCACCGAACATAATGTAGGTGGAGCAGCATCAACTCCCTTACGCCTCATGGAACATACTAATAATACTAATAATACTACTAATACTAATAATACTTCCATATCTACTACAAATCAAAATCGAATGACTGTTAAACATAAACAACCAGATTACAGTTGTTTGAAAGGTGGTTCTCGTCCAACATTTCGCGAATTAAAAAGGATGACGCAGCGAAGTGATACACATACCGCACCAACACACATAAAAATAAGTATCCCAACAGACAGTCCACTACAACCATCTTCTGTTCATAACGAGCGAAGTTCTAAATTAGAACAAATTAAAAGTGAGTATAAACTAACTGCACATCCAGAAGGCAATGATACGAACAAATCAACTAAAACAAAACGATGCGTTGCACATAAAAAGATTAGAACCGTAAAATATAAATTAGGGAAAACTGGAACAATGGTATCTGTTCTAATTAAAAATACAGATACTAGGCGGCGTATCAAACACGAAATCTCATTATTAAGACAAAAAGCTATTACTGAGGTTAAACAATATTTGCGTGAGAAAAACTTGTTAAAAGTAGGCAGCGATGCACCAAATGATGTTCTGCGAAAAATGTATGAACAGGCAATTTTGTCTGGCGATCTGAACAATAATAATGATGCTACTCTCATGCACAATTTCATGAATGATAAATGATACGGGACAGTACCATGTTCCGGTTATCATTACAATATTACATATGATTACCTAATATAAAGCTAATCATATATACTTTATAGTATACATGACTATTATTGCGGATTACTTTACATTGACTGCCAAACATAAAGAACAATATGGTGAAACCACTATTGTGCTTATTCAAGTTGGTGTGTTTTTTGAAGTGTATGCTTTACGTAGAGAGAACGGCACTTATATAGGTAGTGATATTGAAAAATTTACTACAATGAATGACCTAGTTATGGCAAAAAAACAAAGTAAAATGGCGGACGATACTGGAGTTATGTGTGATATTATGCAAGCCGGATTTCACGTAGACCACAGCGAAAAATATATAAATCGTTTACAAAATAATGGATATACAATTGTTATATACACGCAAGATATCCAGGCTAAACATACATCTAGAAGTTTAACAGAAGTTATCTCTCCTGGAACGTTCTTTACGAATGAAACTACCCAGCTAACAAATCATATCATGTGTATTTGGATTCATAAATCTACAGAGAGAAAATTAATGCGCGAGCAAATTACGATAGGAACCGCCGTGCTAGATGTTCTAACTGGTTATATCTCATCGTCGCAATTTAATCGCGAATTCTACCATACACCATGCACATACGACGAATTGGAGAGAATTGCCTCTATTTATAATCCGAGTGAATGTATTATTATTTCTAACTTGTCTAAAAAATATGTAGACGAGATCATAAGTTTTTCTAGTATAATGAGTAAAAAAATACACATTATCGATGGTTTATCAGAAGAATATGATGCGGTTCACATCGCGGATGGGGGCGCCCCTCTGGGTGTAAAAATAAACCAGGTTGCAATCATGGATTTTAGAACATATGCCCAAAATTCCGAAAAACAGACGTATCAGTTGGCAACAATTGAAAAATTTTATCCGGATATTCCATGCGATGAAATTATTGAAATGTTTCCAACGCACTTAATTGCAATTCAATCTTTAACTTTTCTCCTAAATTTTGTTCATCAACATAGTCCAAATCTTGTGAATAAACTACAATCACCCATTTTTGAGAATCATTCTGATAAACTTATTCTAGCAAATCATTCTTTGAAACAATTAAATATACTTACTGATAATAAACAAACAGGTAAGCTGTCTTCTGTAAGCAGCTTTTTGAATAATTGTGTTACTGTTATGGGGAAACGCGAATTTTCCCGCATATTACATAATCCAACTACAAATATAGAGTGGTTAAATACTTCATATGCAATTACAGAGTATTCTTTAACCAACAATATTTGGGAACCCTTGCGCAGCAATTTATCAGGAATAAATGATATTGAAAAATTTTCGAGAAAACTTGTTCTTAAAAAAGTAAATCCCAAGGAGCTGTCCGTATTTTACAATGATATTTCTAAGTTATTGTTTATTTATAATAAAATGAAAACAGATGAAGCGATAAATGAGTATATTAATAACTCTTCCAACCGAAACGATACGCCCTGGCCGAGTGGATATATTAGTAATGTGTGCAATCAAATTTTACGTCGTATAGATAATACCTTTTATATTGAAAAGTGTTCCCATATTTATCATTTAAATAGTGAATTTCTCTCGTCTATTGCAAGACCAGGTGATTTTTTTATTAAACAAGGAATATCTCTAGAAATAGACCAGTTGTTTGATGACTGCATTCATTCTCGCAAAAAACTCGAAGCAATTAGAGAATGGCTGTCCGGTAGGGTGGCGTCTATCGAAAAAAGTAACAAAAGTGCAAAAACAAAAGCCAGAGTTTCTGCAGATGCACTAATGGCATGTTTGGCAGGTAATCAAAATAATAGTAATCCTAATTCTGCGCAAAACCCAACAGAAAAAAAAACGAATTTTATTAAGATTCACGATACACCTAAATCGGATCCCATTTTAATGGGAACCAAGACAAGAATTAACCGGTTACAAACTGTAATAGGATCACTGATGAACAAAGCGGCAACAACACATACCGAAAAAACGGTTACTCTCCGATACAAAGATAATATTGGAAAAAATCACGAGTTTGAATTTGCATATGATAAGTTGGAGTATTTCACTATTGGAAGTAATAAAAAAGATATGGGCGTTACAAATAAGATGATTAGGTCACTCGCGTTAAAAACGCACTCATCTGAAATCCTCTTGGTATCAGAAATTATCACATTTTTTAATACATTTATTACAGATTTTACACAATTTCATGATATACTTCAGGATATTATTCAGTTCACTACTGCACTTGATATATTACAAACAAAATGTTATATAGCTGACAAATATAATTATAATAAGCCAACTATTATTCCGGCAGAAAAGGCATTTTTTTCTATTGAAGGAGTTCGCCACCCTCTTATCGAACATATTCAAACAAATGAATTATATGTCACAAATGATATTAGCTTAGGAGCATCATGTAATGTAGATACTTCTAGCCATACAGTTGGTGCTGATACAGAAATGTATAATGGCATGTTATTGTATGGCACAAATGCTGTAGGGAAAACCAGTCTCATTAAATCTGTTGGAATTGCTGTGATTATGGCACAAGCTGGACTGTATGTTCCTTGCAAATCGTTTTGTTTTTCGCCATATCATTCTATTTATACGAGAATTTTAGGAAATGATAATATATTCAAGGGTCTCTCCACATTTGCAGTAGAGATGACGGAATTGCGCACTATTTTACGCATGGCTGATAAAAACAGTCTTATTCTTGGTGACGAATTATGTTCTGGTACAGAAAGCGATTCCGCTCTTAGTATTTTTACAGCCGGACTCGAACATTTACATGAAACAGATGCTACACATTTATTTGCAACACATTTTCACGAAATACAACATTTTGAAGAAATTACCGCCCTACGCAAACTATGCATGAAACACATGGCAGTAACCTATGACGAAGCGGAGGATTGTTTAATATATGATCGAAAGCTTCGACCTGGTGCAGGAGATAGTATGTATGGACTGGAAGTGTGTAAAGCATTGCATTTACCAGACGATTTTTTAAAGAGAGCACATTATTTAAGGAATAAATATAATGACTCACAACAAAATATTTTAGGTCAAAAAGTAAGTCATTTTAATGCAAAAAAAATAAAAGGTGATTGTGAAAATTGTGGCGAAAAGGGAACAGAAGTTCATCATTTGCAACATCAAAAAGAAGCTAATACAAAGAACTCATATATAGGAACATTTCACAAAAATCATAAAGCGAATCTAATTACAGTTTGTGAGAAATGTCATAACAAATTTCATGATAATATAGAACAACATGTTCGAGTGAAAACGACCAATGGTTATAAAATATCAGCTATATAAAATATCAGCTATATAAAATATCAGCTATATTATATATAATGAATTTTGTTCGTCAAAATATGATGTATATTATCGGTATCGTAGTTGGATTATTTGTTATTGTAGTATTATTTCAATCTTGGCGGCCCGTATTGGGTGCGCGAGAGAAGCGAGTAAGTAAAATAGTAACGGTTGAGGGGTATTATTGAAATAAAATTATGCAAAACATTTAGCAAATATAATTGTAATACTGTAACTTGTTGTGGAAAATGGTTATTTCATTGGTGGAATAAATAAATAAATAAATAAATACATAAATAACTAAATAAAGTGATTCTATCAATATAAGAATATATTGTTAAAAATTGATTTATATATTAATTGTATATAAATATATAAACATGATTATTCCGGTAAAATGCTTTACATGCGGAACTGTGCTTGGAGACAAATATCGCTATTATACGCGCGAAGTGCGTCGCAAAAAGGCTGCGGCAGGCGCCGACGTAGATAAGGTGAAATATTTAACGGTTGATATGGTAGATAAAACGATTGAGGGGGAAACACTTGATGTTCTTGGTTTAAATAAAATGTGTTGCCGAAGACATATGTTAACTCATGTGGACATTGAATAATATTTACAGAGATATATAAATATTTACAGAGATATATAAATATTTACAGAGATATATAAATATTTTCAGAGATATATAAATATTTACAGAGATATATTCACCTTATATTTTTTATAAATATAATATTAGTATATAATAATGAAAAGTAAAAAATACAGACACAGACGATTTAGAAGTAATACTCGCAAAAATAAAGCGCGTAAAGTAAAGCAACATCGCCGCCATCGTGGTGGGGGCTGCCTTAATATATCTCCATTATCAACATGTGGGGGGGCAGTAGGAGGGTGTGATCCTTATCCCACCCCATACGGTAGCACATTTAAACAATATGGTGGATGGAAAATAGATGATGTTGGTGGCCGTTTAAGCGCTTCTAATCGCGGTAAAATATCGCGAAGTAAAAAAACCAAAAATACACACCATTCTGCGAAAAGAAATTCGAAAAGAACTTCTCGAAGAACTTCGAAAAGATATTCGAAAAGATATTCGAAAAGATACTTTAGAAAAAAACGACGACAACATACTAATATGAAAGGTGGTAGTGGACGCAGCCCAATTCTTGGTGCGGAATTACAACAAGGAATATACACATTATGGAATACTGGGGAAAAAGCAGTGAATACTTGGAATGGACGTAAATCGCCATCTTCATTAAATGCCTCTCCTTTAGACCAACCGTTAACTGTATCATAATTTATTTTTATTTTATTTTATTTTAATTTATTTTAATTTATTTTAATTTATTTTAATTTATTTTAATTTATTTTAATATATTATAAATGAATCTTACCAAAACCATAAAAGATTTGTGCACGCCAGCATATGTATATTTAGTTATCTCTATAATTTCTATTATTATTGTATTTATTCAAAATAGAAATAACACTGATGTATATTGTGTAGGCAGCTTAGAATGTGATGTGCCTAGTACGTCACTTGTATTTGTCGCTAATATAGTATATACTGTTTTTTGGGTATTTGTATTAAATTCGATATGTAAGTCAGGGCATTCGCGTGTATCGTGGTTCTTAGTTTTACTGCCATTTGTATTATTCCTTCTTGCTTTAGGCGTTTTAATCTTAATACAAACAAAAACTATAGAAGGGCATACAAATAAAAAATGTGACTGCAAAAAAGGGGGGAAATGCACATGTGGTAAAAATTAATAAACGTGTTGTAAAAATTAATGATATAATTACTGTGATAATTACTGTGATAATTACTGTAATAATTAGGAATATGCTATTGTATATAATATAATGTTCATCATAAATATTATATTATACGATAAAAACTAATATAGTTTTTAAGTCTAAAAAAAACCCTCATTATTATATAATGGACGATATATCGATACAAAAAATTATAGATAAATATTTTGAAGATAACCCTCAATGGTTGGTTCAGCACCAGATATCATCATATAATAATTTTATGGAGAATGATATTTCGAGGATTATGAAAGAGAAAAATCCAATACAAATTATGAAAATGCAGGACCCAAAAACAAATGAATTCAAGTTACGATGTAATTTATATTTAGGAGGAAAAGCAGGCGATAAAATATATTACGGGAAACCTATTATTTATGATGAGCGTGGAAAACACTATATGTATCCAAATGAAGCCCGATTACGCAATATGACATATGCTATTACGATTCATTATGATCTTGAAGTAGATTTTTTCATTCATGATGAATCAGAAGAAAAAAGAGCAGAAGAAAAAAGAGCAGAAGAGACCGCCCCTACACACACATTAACATTAGAAAAAATATTTTTAGGGAGATTCCCCATTATGTTGAGGTCGAATCTATGTATTTTGGATAATTTAAACCCGCGTGTTCGTTTTGAAATGGGCGAATGTAAAAACGATTATGGTGGGTATTTTATTATAGATGGTAAAGAGAAATGTATTGTATCACAAGAAAAGTTTGCAGACAATATGCTTTACGTTCGAAAAGATTTGAATGAATTATATAGTGCCGCTGCCGATATTCGATCTGTATCGGAGGATACATCTAAGCCTACGCGCACCATGTCTGTTCGTATTGTTGCGCCTACTCCATCATTATCAAATAAGCAAATTGTGGTTATTGTTCCAAATGTTCGTAAGCCTATACCATTATTTATTATGATGCGAGCATTAGGTATCGTATCTGACCAAGCTATTATTGAGCATTGTCTTCTTGATATGGATAAATATAAAACATATATTGAATTATTCGTTCCATCTATACATGATGCAAATAAGTTTTTTAATCAAGATGTCGCGCTCAAATATATTGCAACATTTACTAAGGGTAAAACAGTATCACATGCTTTGGAAATTCTTTCTAATTATTTTCTCCCGCATATAGGTGTGACAAATTTTAAAAACAAAGCTTATTTCTTAGGACATATGGTGCGAGAAATGTTGCGCGTATATACAGATGTGGTGAAATCAACAGATCGTGATAGTTTTCGATTTAAACGCGTGGAAACCCCCGGCATTTTGTTGGGTGACTTATTTAAAGAATATTATTCACTCCAGGTAAAGCATATATTTCAGAAAATAGACAAGGAATACTACTATAAACAATCAAAATACCAAAGTAACTTTATCGATTTGATTGAGGGAAATTACAATGAATTTTTCGCAGAAAGAATATTGGAACAAGGTGTTCGAAAAGCATTTAAAGGAAATTGGGGCGCAGAAGCCCACACTAAGCGGGAAGGCGTTGTGCAGGATTTGAATCGTCTTAGCTATAATTCTGCAGTTTCACAACTTCGTAAAGTAACTCTCCCTATTGATGCTAGCGCAAAAATAACAGGTCCATTATTGCTGCATTCTTCACAGTGGGGTATTATCGATCCTGTTGACACTCCAGATGGAGGAAATGTAGGGCTGCATAAGCATTTGAGTTTAGGTGCATTCATAACTGGTTCTTGTTCATCATACCCAATTATAAAATTGTTACGACGCCATTGTAATATGAAATTATTGCAGGAAAGTAGTCCGAATGAAATATCGCATGATTGTAAACTATTCGTAAATGGGAATTGGGTTGGTACGACAAGCACGCCTAATAGCGTACGTGATAAATTGAAAAAATATAGACGAAGCGCATTATTGCCAATATATAGTAGTATAAATTGGGATATAGCAAATAACACAATATATATATATACTGACGGTGGTCGATTATGTAGACCAGTATTTTACGTTGATGATGATCGCGCGAGCTATGATAGAAAGCCTGTGTTAGAAAAACTTAAAACAGACAGTTTTAGTTGGGTACAATTAATCACCGGTTTTGCCGAAAAAATAGATGGCGCATTCTCTCTATCAAAATGTTATACCTATGGAAAAGTAAATGCATTGTATGCGACCGATGATATTGAGACACTTCAATCAACCCAAGCTGTTATTGAGTATATTGATGTTTCTGAAGAAGAATCTGCCCTTATTGCACATTCAGCAGAACAATTTCATTCCACATTAGCAAAGATTCACCATGAAAGATATACGCATATAGAAATACACGCATCGCTTATTCTTGGTGTCATGGGCAATCAAGTTGTATTCCCTGAAAATAATCAGTTGCCGCGTGATTTATTTGCATGTGGTCAAATGAAACAAGCGGTTTCGTTATATCACTCGAACTTTCAGGTTAGAATTGATAAGATGGGGGTTGTTTTAAATAATGGACAAATGCCTCTTGTAAAAAGTAGATATTTAGAGAAAATAAATAATGAACAACATCCGTATGGTGAAAATGTTATTGTTGGTATTATGTGCTACAATGGTTACAACGTAGAAGATGCAATATTGGTAAATGAAGGTTCTATCAATCGTGGATTATTTAGAACGTCATATTACAATATGTATGAAACATTTGAAGAGCAAACGAATACAGGAAATTCGCAAATAGACAGTAGATTTGCAAATATCGAAGACGAAAATGTAATCGGGTTAAAACCAGGGTTTGATTATGGTGCACTTGATAAAGCAGGAATGATTAAAGAAAATACAAAGGTAGACGATAAAACGGTTTTAATAGGAAAAGTAATTACTAATTTAGATGACCCTGAAGTGTCAACCGATGCATCTATATTCGCCAAAAAAGGACAGCTTGGATATGTAGATAAAACTTTTATTACTGAAGGAGAAGAGGGTAAACGTATTGCAAAAGTCCGCATACGCCATGAGCGTATTCCTAATATTGGAGATAAGTTTTGTTCTAGATGTGGACAAAAAGGAACCATTGGATTAGTCGTTCCTGAAGAAGATATGCCATTTACAGACGATGGTATCCGTCCTGATATTATTGTAAATCCTCATGCATTGCCGTCTAGAATGACAATTGGTCAATTAGTAGAAACATTAATGGGTAAAGCATGCAGTATATACGGTGGTTTCGGGGATTGCACTGCATTTATGAATAAAGGACCTAAACATAAACAATTTGGCGATATGCTTAGGCGAGAGGGTCTTCAATCGACAGGAAACCAACTATTATATA